>WNFU01009236.1_pt1 | contig 15473 bp, 14 predicted proteins | sample 5400121 | NCBI WGS metagenome assembly WNFU01 (sample SAMN13153360, study PRJNA577476) | soil metagenome | isolation source: 100 cm soil or saprolite under grassland replicate 1 | place: USA:California | collected 2016-06-15
CGCGCTGCCGCCACAGTTGGCAGGTGATCTGGACATGGCCGAGGTGCAGGTAGGCGTGTTCGAGAGCATGCAGCAGGGCCATACCGCAACTGATCGGCCCATCGTCATCATTTCGCTCTTTATCGAGATCCTCCAGGCCTAGACGGGGCAGGGCACCACGCGCATAGTCTATCACGGCGTCCAGGCGGCGCAGCATCTCGGCGCTCAGCACGCCACACGTTTGAAATTCCTGCTCACGCACCCGGCTGGGAGGGTCGTCCAAGGCGAGATCGATCCCCTCGTGCAGCACGCCGGTGATATGGGCCAGCAGCACCGCCACCGAGTTCATTTTTGGCCCTGGCGACCAGTCCATGCTTCCGCCGGCAAGTCCTGTACGTCCTGATACAGCCTGCGCTGGAGGCCTTCCAGCAGTTTCAAGTAATCCGCAAAGAATTGGTCTTGCATCGCTGACCTCCAGATGTCGGTGATCTCTCTTGGAGATGCTGCCGCCCACCCCAGCGGTTCACCTGACGCTCGCTTCGCACGCGCGGGTGAACCGCGAGTTATACTGACGGCACCAAACGCAACCTGACCGCGCGCTCCCCAGCTCTGAGGCTATCGGATGAACAGGCTAGACGTGGTCAAGAAACGCACGGATCGCACCCTTGGAACGTAGCACGTGCAACGCCGCATGGCCCCCATGCCGCGCCACGATCGCCAGCTCGCGCTCGCGCTCAGACCGCCGCCCCAGCCAGACGCGCCAAACCAACCACCATTCGTCACGCAACCGTCGCCACGCCGTGGTGTCACAGCCGTCGGGCAACTGACCCTCCGGACGACGCAACCCACGCACGAATGCGCGCGCCACTCCGTGTCCGATGGCTCGACCCAACCTGGCTTCCAGAAGTGTACGTCCAGATGGATCGCCGGAAGGCCGGTCTTCGCTGAGAGCTGCCGCGCAAAGGTGCTCTTGCCCGCACCGGCCATTCCGGTGACGACAACGCGACGGCCACTGCGAAGCGCTGAACCAATCTCGCTCACGTCAACATCTCCATATGTTGGGTGAAGCAGAGACGTAAAGAACACGCCAAATATGCTTCACACGTAAACGACCTTCGCTGTAACGGTGGCGGCTAACGTGATGCCCGCGCACCAGCCGGCCTCAGGACTGCGGATCGAACCCAAAGACGCGCAGTTCCTGATCGCAGCGGCATGCCTTTGCGATGCGTGCGGCCCACGCAACGGCCTCCTCGCGCGAGGGCAATTCGAGCACGGTGAAGCCGCCGTCGAGTGGGGGTGCCCACGGGTAGCCACCCGCGGCGACTGTGCCGTCAGCGGAGACGAGCGCGGGCGGCACATCTTCGTCAATGCCGCCGCCGAAGACGTAGACGCCGGCGGCCTTTGCTTCGTCAATCACGGCATGTGCGTCGCGGCCCACGGCCTCCCACGCGCCGTCGGGCACGACCATCGCCGCGCTGGGGAAGGAGATGAGATACTTGGCCATGCTGCTCCTCCTTTTGAGATGTACCGCTCGCCTTATTTGCCAGTCAAATCCTTGTCTTCCATTTCCCAGGCGTGATCGAGCGTGTGAAAGGCGGTGTGCCGAATCAGGAACCGGAGCGGCCATTTCGCCTGCTTGCCAGCCTGCTTGCCCTGGGCGTGGTAGTCCCGTATTGCCTGGCAATAGGCATCACGATACGTCCTCAGTCCCTCGTCAGTCAGCAGCGCATCGTCGGGGGTGACAACCCCGACCCCACTTGCCCAGTCCTGCTCGACGGCAAGCGTATGCCGGACAATGTGATCTCGGTCGCGCCCGCCGCCACGCGGCCCTCGCTGCATTTCAGCCGACACGCGCACACGCACCGCATCGAAAAACGTCCAGCACGCCCGCATTAGTGTCAACTCGCGCTCCATTTCTTCGCCCGACATAGCTTGCTTGTCGATGCTTGAAAACGCGAACGAGATCCCCCAGAAGTCGGTTCCACCGATGCCTGGATAGTGCTCGACCACATCGACAACGGGGCTGGTCGCAAACGCAGCCTCCATCCCGGCCAGCCTCGTCACCAAAGCATACCGAGGGACGTAGGAACGTAAGCGTTCGATTGCCGCCGCCTCGGTCGTTGCCCCGCGTTCAAGACCAGGCCAATCCGGTGCCACCGCCGCCACCCGCTTGCCCTTCGGCCCAATCTCCAGCGTCACCCGAAGATGGTTCGCCACGGCTCCTCCCATCATAGTTGTTTCTGCCGCCGCACACCCAATGAGCGCGCGGGTGTGCTGAGAGTATAGCACAAGTGTGCGGTGAGCGCATCCTCTGTGGATTCACCAGCGGCCTTCTGCGGGGCGCTGATCGCCGCATGACTCGGGGTTTCAGTAGCAACCCTTATGTTGGCGTGCCGCCCACAGAATCTCGTATGAAAATCGCCGCCTCCGCTTTCCCAACCCCAGCACCTGGAGTAGACTCTCAGCATCCACAGGTCGTAGGGCGGTTCCATGTGGTGCTGTGAGCCTGTGTAGCAACCTGCCGAGGGCGCCGAGAGGTAGAATGATCTGTTGCCCCATTCACGGGAGCACGCATACCAATCTCTTCGATCACGCGGTGCCTGACCTGTGGTCATGTAGGTGATCAGGAGGTTTGAGATGGACATTTTGTACCCCAACTGCGCCGGCATCGACGTGCATAAGAAGTTCATCACCGTCTGCCGCTTGCATCAGGACGCCGATGGTCGTATGCACAAAGAGATCCGCACCTTTGGCACGATGCCAAGTGATATCCGTGATCTCTGCATCTGGCTTGCTGCCGTTGGCTGCACGCATGTCATCATGGAAAGCACCGGCGTGTATTGGATGCCGCTCTACAATGTGTTGGAGGAGCAGTTTACGGTGTGGCTGGTCAATGCTCAACATCTCAAGCGCGTCCCTGGCCGCAAGACCGATGTGAAGGATGCCGACTGGCTGGCCCAAATCCTCCAGCGCGGGCTGATCACCCCCAGCTTTATGCCGCCCCGTGAGCAGCGCATGCTGCGTGACCTCGTCCGCTACCGTCAGACACTGATCGAGGAGCGGACGAGGGTGAGCAACCGCATCGAGAAGGTACTGGAGGAAGCCAATCTGAAACTGGCCGCCGTGGTGAGTCGCATTCAAGGTGTGACGGCACAGGCCATCTTGCACGCGATCGTCGAAGGGGAGATCGACCCACAACGTTTGGCGGATCTGGCCCAAGGGTCGTTGCGGCGCAAACGCGAAGACTTGGTGCGCGCACTCGATGGTCAGATGCGACCGCATCACCGATTTCTGTTGGGTCGCCTGCTGGGACATCTGGAGTTTCTTGATGCCGAGATTACCGCTGTGGAGCAGGAAACGACGCAGGTGCTTGAAGCTCTGCCAGCCTATCGCGCCGCGATTGAACAACTCGACACGATCCCGAACGTCAGTACCCAAACCGCGACTCTGATCGTCGCCGAGATCGGGATTGATATGAGTCGTTTCCCGAGCGACAAGCATTTGGCCGCCTGGGCCGGCTTAGCGCCTGGCAATAACGAAAGTGGCGGCAAGGTACGACCGAGCAAAGCCCGCAAGGGCAATACCCATTTGCAGCGTGGGCTGGTTCAAGTGGCCCGCTCGCTCGCCCGCGGGAAAGAGAACTATCTGCGGGCGCTGTACTATCGTTTGTGTGCGCGGCGGGGTCCCAATCGGGCATGTGTGGCTGTGGCGCGGACGATCCTCCAGATTGCGTACTATCTCTTGAAGCGCGGCGAGACTTACCACGATTTGGGGGCTGACTATTTCGACCGACAGCACAAGGAGCGCACCGCACGGCGGCTGCTCAAGCGGCTGGAAGGATTGGGCTACGATGTCACTAAGGTGATGGCGCCCCAATGTCAAGTGGAGACCGTATATGGCGCCACAGGGTAAGACCGCAATGCCGGCGGGCACCCGAGCGTGAGCTGGGGGCAAGCGCTCAGGATTCTGGACCCGCCGGCGGGATTTTCATACCAATGGAACCAGGAATCCTGATAATCGAAAACGTGTAGCTCCGAGTTGATGATGGTGATGCGGAAAGTCGTGGGTCACGCTTCAGAATCACAGGGCAACCGCACGCGCTACATACATCGAATGAAGGAAGAGAGTTATTGAAACACTATGCTGTGGGAAGGCAAAATGGTGTCACACGAGATCGTTTAACCGGATTCTCTGCTCCATTACTACTCAGACCCCGAAGCGCACGAGCCGGAGGGCCCTGTGACTTGAAGCATAGTTTGGCCACTTTGGCCAGGGTATGCTTCCAGTTTGGCTTGGCCAAAGTATGCTTCAAATCCGCTATCGACTAGAAAGAAGTGACTGATATGCACTAAAACGGCGTGGCCAAGGTATGCTTCCAGTACTTACGTGCGGCCAAGGTATGGTTCGAGTTTGGCAGCGGAGGTAGATAAATGGTAAACATCCTGGCTCTTGCTTGACCATAACCCTTTTACGGCCAAACTATGCTTCCACTCGCGGCCAAACTATGCTTCAAGTCACACGCCCTGTCCCGAAGCAGGGGACGCGCCGCGGCGCATCAGTTCCAGGTCGGCGGCACGGCAAGGAGCTTTCCGGCAGCGAGCTGCGCGATCTGCTCGCGCAATTCGCGCGTCTCGGGCGCCTCGGGCCCGTAGACCGTGATCAGGACCTCCAGCGCGCGCCCAAACGCCGCGCGGCCGCTGGTCAGGTCGCCCAGCGCTATACAGCCCCGCCCCAGGATGCGCAGCACCTCGGCCGCCTCCGCGTCGTCGCCTATATTAGCGGCGGCGCGCGCCTCCAAGGCGGTGCGCGCGTGATGCACCGCCCCTTCCATATCGCCGACCTGCGCCAGCACCGCCGCCAGGCGGGCGGCGCTCTGGGCTACGCCGCGGCGCTGGTGGGGCGCGGCGTCGTACAACGCTAGCGCCGTCCTCAGCTCGCCCAGGGCGAGCCCGGCGTTGCCGCTGCGCGCGTACAGGTCCCCCAGCACTAGGTGCGCCTCGGCAATTTGCGGGTCGCCGGGCGCGAGCAGCGCCTGGCGTGTAGCCAGCGCCGCCTCCAGTTGCTCCTGGGCGCCCGCAAAATCGTCGCGCGCGAGGCGCAGCCGGCTGTGGAGGAGTTGCGCCGCGGCGGTCAGGAGGTGGCGCTCGCCGAGCATCGTGCTCAGCAGATCGACCGCGAGGCCGGCGTAGCTGGCCGCTACTGGTTCCTCATGCTGCTTCCAGGCCACGCCGGCCAGCCGCTGGAGCAGGTTCGCCCGCACAGTCGCATCGGCGTCAGAGTCCGCGTCACAGCGATCGAACGCCAGGTCCAGGTAGCGGCGCGCCACGTCCAGGTCGCCGAGGCGCTCGTTCACTGCGCCGACGGCGCGGGCGAGGGCGATTGCCAGCAGGTCGCGCCGGCCATCCGCCAGCGCGTGGTCGGCGAAGGCGTGCAGATCGGGCGCCCATGGGCGCAGCCGCCGCACGTTGCCCTCGGCCAGGGACTGCTCAGCCGCGGCCACAAGCGTGCGCTCGACCGCGGCGCGCGCGTCGTCGAGGGTATGAGCAACCAGGCGCACCACCGCCCGCGCGCTGAGCAGCCGGACGCCGCGCGAGCCTGCGGGACGCAGCTCCGCGCCGATCATCTGCTCCAGCACCGCGGCCGCCCGATCGGCGGCGAGCGGATCGCTTGGGGGCAACTCCAGCGAGGCGAGCAGCAAATCGCGCCGAATAAGCGCCCCGCGCGGCCAGCAGGCCGCCCGCGCCAGCAGCGCCATCCTCAGCGCCGCATCGGTCTCATCTGGTGTGTCTGCCAACTCGTCCATTGTGCGCTAGATCGCGTTCGGTTCGGGATGCCCCAGCACCAGCATCGCCGTGCGCCCGACCAGGATGCCGGCCTCGTCGAGGCCGCCACGGTAGTTGGTGGCGATGATACGCCATCCCCGCGCGAGGTACTCGTTGGCGTCGTCCGGCTCGACCGTGTGAATCGTACGCACCAGGTGCGCCTGCAAGCCGTCGCCGGCTGCGAGCGGGTTCGCGTAGGCCGTCGTGGTGGTCACCGCGCCCGAGAGGATCAGGTGCCGCGCGAGCGCATCGGCATCGCAGATCTGCGTTATCCCGGAGGGATGCCGGCTATCGTACCAGCCGGGCGTAATATCCGGCTCGGGCTCGCTGTAATCCATTATATCGTCGCCGGGAGCCAAGTCCGCAGCCATTGACGCGCGGCGGGCGTTGGCGGCAGCCGCGGCCGCCTCGTCCATGTAGCTCCAGACGCGTCGCCTGGACCCAACATCCGGCGGGTCCGGGCTCACGCGCGGTGAACTGGGCGCGCGCGCCCAATCGGCGAGCGCCGCGCGCAGCTCGCCGATTGGGCCGGCGGCCAGGACGGCCGGCTCATCCAGGCTGGCGCCGGTCCAAAGTTCAATCTCATATGCGACTTCCGGCATAGCACACTCCTCCTGTAGAACTGGTCGTCGACCGGGTAGAAATGATCCGCGCGGGTCGCGACCGCGAGCACCTTCGGCTTGATAACGTTGATCTGGCAGGTATATCAGCCGGCGCCGTCGAGGAGGTGCTCGGCGGTCGCCGATACGCTGCGGCTCGGCTTTGAGCAATTCCTCGAACATCACCACCGATGGAGGTATTTCCAGATCTGCGTTTCGCCAGGAAGGCCAGGGCACGACATCATTTCGGGCGAGGCCCTGCTGCGCATCAGCGGATCGTCGTGTTACCCTTACCCGCTGATGCGCAGGCCAGCGCTCTCTTGATGCTAATTCACGCCTGCCGCTGCTATTTTAGCACGCTCGTTGCTGGTATCTGTCGCTCAGGAGCGGCGAAAGCGGGAGGTCCTGGCAGGTGCTGGGCGCTGGGCGCTCGCCGCGATCTCCGCATCGACCTGCACCTTGCGGATCGCCCGTTGAACGCTCAAGCCGCGGAGTGTCCAACGCAGCGCAGCGGCCCGCGCTTTCGGATCATCAAGCGCCTGAGCTACCAGATCGGCCGCCGTAGCCCCAGCTCGCTCCTGCAAGACGTCAAGCGCGAGCTTGGAGAAGGCGTCGATCCCGCCGCTCCGAAGGCCCGCCAAATCTTTGAAACCTGGCGCGGGATGCCGGTTGAGCCGGTCGATCGCGGCGCGAACTTCAGCGGGAAGCTCGGCCTGCCGCTGATCATGCACGTAAAGGTCGCCAGCGTCCGGCCCTGTCCCCTCCTTCTGGCGCGGCTCGCCACGCGCCAGCATGTCGGCCGCCATGTTGTGCTCGCGCCGGTTCCATTCGACCGAGAAACCACGGATCTGCCTGGCAAGCGCGCTCACTTCGATATGATAGGGTTGAAGCTCGGGCTTGCGGACCTTGTACACCCCGTTCACCTGGTTGATGATGAGTTGGCTGTCGCCGGTAACTTGCAGCGGCCCGCGCCCGCCCGCAGCGAGGTAGGCGCGCAAGCCGGCCACCAGGCCGCGATATTCGGCAACGTTCACTGTGTTCGCCGAGGCAGGCGGAAGCTCATCATGGGCCTGGAGTGTTCGCCCATCGGCAAGGTGAATAATATAGCTCCAGCTCATCCGGCCTCGCGGATTTGGGTCACACGAACCATCAAAGCTCATTCGATCAATGGTTGTCATACACGATACCTACTTTCACGATGAACGCTCAGAAACAAGGAAACACATCTAAGTAGGTGCCAATAAGTTTCTTGCACATTTTGGGCGACCTGTGGCACAAAAAAGTGCCGACAACTTATTGGTACCTACTTAGCTTGACTTTGTCCATATCAGGCTGCATATGCGAGCGTGTCTGTGAAGCGTTCAAGCAGTGCCTTGGGAATTATCACGACATCGGGTCTGGCAGGCGACAGCCAAGAAATGCTAATCGGCCAAAGCTGTTGGCGGACCAAGGCCAAGGTATCCGAGAAGGTCGGCACCGATTTCTGATACCACGCAGCTTGGCGTGGCGCCAACTCTTGACCCTGGAGTAATTCATGCGCGAACAAAGTCACCAGCGAGAACAACCCCAACAAGGCCGGCGTGCTGCGCAGAATCGCCAGATCAGACCATTGGCGCTGGGTTTCAATGCCCAAATGCGCGCGAGCTTCCTCAAATGTGACTTCCACTTGCCAGCGCAGCACAAACCATTCGACAATCTGTTGAGCACTGGCGCTCTGATCGGTGCTCAGCAGGGCTTGGGGCTCGAATTCTCCCAGCACGTCGCGGATCAGCACCCAGCGGATCGGCACCACCGGCAATCCAGCGTGGTACCACAGCGCCGTCCCACTCGCAAGATCGACACTACGACTGCTGCCGCCATACCAGGCCAGGCTGAGGCGCTGCCACTCGGTGGTCGGATCGGCCAAGCGCTCGGTCAGGCTTGGTTGCCTGTGGCCCTTCTTGCGCGGCGCACCACGTTTCCCCGGCTCACGGGCGAGTGGTGGATCATACAGCGCGGCATCCAGCCGCAGCCTGGTCACGATCGTGACCGGCTGCACCAGAGCGGCTGCGGCGGCCAGCAGTTCCAGCACGGCATAGCTGCTATCAGCAGCCACGACGATCTGCCGATTGGGCAGCCAGCGGCGTACTTGGGTGAGCATTTGCCGGGCATGGTCGCTCAGTGTCTTGTGGCGCATGTCGCGCTGCTGATGATAGCGTTCAGAGGGCGCCAAGACCGTCAGAAACGGCAGCGCCCACACGCGCTTGGCCCACGGGATGGGCGCCAACAGCATCATGCTGACCCAGCGCACGCCGCTGGTTTTGACGAAAAACGACTTGCTCGAACGAACTGCATCACGGTAAATGCCTTTGGCGGCAATCTTGGCGCCGCGCCGGCGTTCGATATGGTCATCCAAGCCCAGCACAACTGCCTGGTCGGCAGGCACAAACGCGCGAAGGAGCAGGCGCAGCAGGATGCGGCTGAGCGCACGGCTCGACCACTTCGCGCGATTGAGCACGCGATGATAGTTCTGGAATTGGCGTTCCTGGCTCAATCCGATCACCCGCAGCACACTGGCCACCGTGCGGGTTCCTGGCGCCAGGATGGCGCCTATGAGCAACAGCTTGGCCCATTCCCAGACCCGTTCGCTGAACGCCAGTTCAAAGTGGCGCAGCACGTGTATAATGGCACTTGGCAGGTCGCGCATGGTTCACCCTTTCTTGCAGGTCAGGCGTGAAACAAGCGTACCCTGCCTTTCGTGTTTTGTCTACCAAATGGATAAAGTCGAGCTTAGTACACATCAAAACATATGTTTTTGTCAAGTAGGGTGACCTGTGAGATTGTGAGGAAGTTTCACTGCCAATGGATGCGGTGGCTCGGCTTACGCGATCGCCGTCAGTGGAATGGCCACCATGCGCGAGGTATATCGCCGCGCATACCTCAGCAGCGCGACGCTATGCTGTGCAGAGGATACGGCTGCTGCTAATTCCCAGACCGCGTATGCCTGGTAGCGCAGCGATCCTTCTAATGTTATGTCAATGAACCTGAGCACCGCCGGAATGGCCTCGATTGGCACCCCCTGCCGGATCACTCCGCTCAGCACATCGAATTGCGCCGCTGGCGTCGGCTCTCTGGCGACGGCTTGCAGCCGTTCGAGCAACGTATCTGCCTGTATACAGGTGTCCATCAAAAGCTGTCTTCTTGCGATCTGTACTCGCCCGCCGTCCATGGGGCGGGCCAGACATCTTACCGCACATCCGGCGATCGCCGATCTGCAACACATGACAGATCTCTGACATGCGTGCGATGCCGCAACAAACGCCTCCTACGGCCCTTGCCCATACCCAGGCAATCGTACGTAGCAGCACGATAAAGCCTCAAATGCAGCGTCTGTCACCAATTTGTCATGCACATCCGAACAGATGTGCGGTACGATAGGCGCCCACGCGGACATTCGAGCGCTCCGGGCCAGGGTGCCCGGTTTGTGGGCCAGGCAGCGTGGGGAGGAGAAGGAACCGTGCATGCAGCGCAGCACGTCCTCGCTCGACGCGCTTGTCGCCCAATTACAGCAGCGGTTTGGTACGAAGGCCGCACAGCGCGGCACGGCGCTTCGCGCGCCCACGGCTGCCACCATCCCGACCGGATTCGCCGCACTGGACCACGCACTGCAAGACGGCGGCATCCCCCGCGGCGCGCTAACCGAAATTGTCGGTGCCCCGACGGCTGGTGCATCGACGCTGGTTCTATCGACTGTGGCCCAGGCGCAGGCCCAGGGCGATCGCGCTTGCTTTCTCGATCTTGGCGGAACCTTTGCCGCCGAGTATGCCGTCCACTGCGGCGTCCAGCTCGACGCCCTGCTGCTCGTGCGTCCCGCCACGGCCAGGGAAGCGGTCGAGATTATCGCCACATTGATCGCGCGGCACGCCGCCGGCGTTCTGGCCGTGGACAGCCTGCGGCACCTCCTCGCGATGCCTCAGGGTGCGCAGCAACTCGCGGCGCTCATTCGCCGGCTGCGTGCGGGCGCGCCTTCTTCGTGTGCGCTGCTGATGCTGAATCCGCCACCATCTGACTTCCTGCCCGCGCGCACCATGCCGACGCCCCAGGTGCTGGCAGGCGCCGCCGCGCTGCGTCTCCGGCTCACGCATGCCCACTGGATCTTTCAGCAGCAGTTTTTGGTGGGCTGCGAGTCGTCTGCCGAGATCCTGCCCCCACCATTCACGGACGCGAGCGCGCGCGTGGCGCTCTCGGTGATGTTTCCTCTGCAAAGGCCGCTGCTGTGATTGCCCTCATCGCCATCCCGTGCTTCGCGGCGGCGGTTGCCCGGCGAGACGATCCGGCCCTTGCCGCCCGGCCACTCATCCTGACTACATCCCGCCGCGGCTCGTCGACGGTCTACGCGGCGTGTCTGACTGCCTTCCGCGCCGGCGTCCGCCCAGGCATGCCCGTGCGCCAGGCGCAACTCCGCTGCCCACAGGCGCTGTGCCGTCCGGCCGGCCCAGACCGCGATGCCCGCGCCGCTGCGGACATGCGCGCGTTGCTCGGCCGCCTCACGCCGCGACTGGAGGAGGAGGCGCTGCTGCCGACACTCCGCGTGGCGCTCGATCTCGGCCGCTGGAGTACCGCCGCGGCGCTGCGGCACGCCGAAGCGATCGCACAGATGATCCAGACCAGGTTCCGTCTCCCGATCGCGCTTGGCCTGGCCAGCACTCGCACGCTCGCCCGGCTGGCGGCGATCACGGCGCTGCCCGCTGGCGCGGCCGTCGTCCCGCCGGAGTCAGCCGAAACGCTGCTGGCGGCGTGCCGGGTCTCGTATCTTTCGGAGCTAGCGGCCGTCGCACCGCGCCTACGCGCGCTCGGTGTCCAGACGCTCGCAGAGTTCGCCGCGCTCCCCGGCGAGGCGGTGCTCGCGCAGTTTGGCGCTAAGGGCCGCGCAGTCCAGCGCCGGCTGCTTGGCGACGATTGGCCCATTCCGCTCCAGCCCGAGCCGCGCCGCCTTCTGGCGCGGCGCCAATTCGATGGTCCAGTGAGCGACCGGCGGGTGCTGGAGGCAACGCTCGACAGACTCGCGCGTAACCTCGCGGCGCGGCTCCAGGCTCAGGGCGAGCAGGCGCGCACGATCCAGCTTGCTGTTGAGACTGAGGACATGACCATTCCCAGCGCACTTCAGGTTCTGGAACAGCCAGCGTCCAGCGCGGCGATCCTGGCGCGCACCGCCGGCGCACTCCTCAATGGGCTGGAGCTTGCGAGCGGCGCCCTGGAGATCTCCATGACGCTGCTGGAGTTGGCCCCGCTGCGCGGGCAGCAACTCGATCTGTTCAGATCCGAGCAGGGGCGTCAGAAGGATCTGGGGGGCGTGCTCCACGATCTCGTCGCCCGCCACGGCCGCGGCGTCTTCTTCCATGCAGCGCTCAGCAATCCGGCGGCGCGTCTCGCGAGCGAGCGCGTCACGCTGATCCCGGTTGACGAATGATGGCCCGATTCTGGAGCGATGGCCTGCCCGTCGAAGTAGCGAGCAACCACCTGGGGGCGCCAGAGCAATTGCGCATCCAGGGGCATGCGTATCTGGTGACAACAGTGGTCATGCGCTGGCGCATCCGCCAGCACTGGTGGCGAATGCCGATCTGGCGCGAGTATTTTGTCATCATCGCGCCAGGACCGCTGCTGCTGCGGATCTACCACGATCTGCCCCGTGGCGGCTGGTATGTCGAATTCTTGTACGACTGATCTATGGGCGACTATGTGGAACTGCATTGTCATTCAGCCTTTAGTCTGCTCGACGCAACCTCAACGCCGGAGGCGCTGGTGGCACGGGCGGCCGATCTCGGCATGCCGGCGCTGGCGCTGACCGACCATAATGCCCTCTACGGGGCCGTTCCTTTGCTCCAGGCTGCGCAGAGCCGTGGCCTGCATCCCATTTTTGGCGCTGAAATCACGCTAGAGAGCGGCCAGCACTTGACTCTACTCGTCGAGAACGCGACCGGTTGGCGCAATCTGTGCCAGGTGATCACCCAGGCGCAATTCAATGCGCCAAAGGGCCAGGCCAGATTGCCCTTCGCAGCCCTCGCCGATCACGCGGCCGGCCTGATCTGCCTCTCGGGGTGCCGGCGCGGCCCGGTCGCAGCCGCGCTCCTGAACTGGGACCGCCACAGCGCCTTCCGGGCGGCCCGTGTCCTGCGCGAGCTGTTCGGGCCAGAACGCTTCTGGATTGAGCTACAGCACCACCACCGTCCCGATGACCCGGCCCTGATTGACAGCCTTATAAGCCTGGCGGGCCACCTCCAGGTCGGCTATGTGGTCACGAACAATGTCCATTTTGCCCGCCGCACCGACCAGCGCCTGCAAGATGTGCTGCTGGCAGTCCGCCAGCGCCTGACCCTCGACGCGGCCGATCCAGAGCTGCGGCCGAATGACGAATGCTATTTGAAGGATGCCAGCCGGCTGGGTCCCCTCTTCCGCCACTATCCGGGCGCGTTAACGAACACGCTGCGGATTGCCGAACGGTGTAGCTTTCAGCTCCTCTACGGGCTTCAAGATCTGCCGATCTTTCCCACTCCCGATGGCCTGACCACGGTTGCCTATCTCCGCCAACTATGCTGCGCGGCGATGGTGCGGTACTATCCAGACCCACCCGATCGGGCCTGCGCGCAGATGCAGTATGAGCTGGAGATCATCGCCCAGGCTGGTCTGGCGAACTATTTTCTGATCGTCTGGGATCTTATACGGTACGCGCGCGCGCGGGGTATTCGATGCCAGGGCCGTGGCTCCGCCGCCAACTCGTTTGTGGCGTTTCTGCTCGGCATCACGCCGATCGACCCGATCCGCCTGAACCTGGTGTTCGAGCGCTTTTTGAGTGCCGAGCGGGCGGTGATGCCGGACATAGACCTGGACGTGGACGCGCTGCGTCGCGACGAGGTGATCGCCTATCTCTACTCCCGCTACGGGACTGATCATGTCGCGCTGGCCTGCACGTTTATTACCTTTCAGGCGCGCAGCGCGCTGAGTGACGTGGCCAAGGCGCTCGACCTCGCACCCAACATCGTCCGCAAGGCCGAGGCGCTGATCGACGGTGACGAGGCGGCGGCGGACACCGAGGCAGCGTTGGCGCTCATCCTGGACCTCTGTGGGCAGTTCCACGGTTTGCCCCGCCATCTGGGGCAGCATTCGGGCGGGATGGTGTTGATGGGCCCGCCAATCGCCGAGAGGGTGCCGATCGAGCCGACCGCGATGCCGGGCCGGAGCGTGACCCAGTGGGACAAAGACGCATTGGAAGCCGCTGGACTCGTCAAGGTTGATGTACTCGGCTTGCGTGCGCTCTCGGCAATCACCGAAGCGTTGTATTTGATCAATGCCACGAATGGCACGGCGCCGGATCTTGACCACTTGACCTACGATGATCAAAGCATCTACCAAATGGTCACGTCTGGTGATACGGTCGGCATCTTTCAATTGGAAAGTCGCGCGCAGACCAGCGTGCTGCCGCGGCTGAGGCCAGTATGCTTCAACGACCTGGTGATCGCTGTCTCGCTCATCCGGCCAGGACCGCTTCAGGGCGCGATGGTCCACCCCTATCTGCGCCGCCGGGCTGGTCAAGAACGCGTGGCCTACCCGCACCCGCTGCTGGAGCCGGTCCTGAAGGATACCCTCGGCGTCCTACTCTTCCAGGAACAGGTGCTTCAGGTGGCGCAGTCGCTCGCGAAATGGCCAGCCGGCCAGGGCGAGGTCCTCCGCCGGGCTTTCGCGAAGGGAGATGAGCATGCGATTGCCCGTCTCAGGCAGGCGTTTCTGGACGGGGCCGCCAGCCAGGGGGTGGCGGCGGCGACTGCCATCAACGTGTTCAAGCAACTCCAGAGCTTCGCCGGCTACTCCTTTCCGCGCAGCCACGCCGCAGCATTCGCCGTGATTGTCTGGCAATCGGCCTGGTTGAAACGCTACGCGCCAGTGCCGTTTTATGTGAGCCTCCTAAACACTCAGCCGGTCGGCTTCTGGCCCCCGTCGGTAGTGGTCAACGACGCCAAGCGCCACGGCGTTCGCTTCCTGCCGGTGGACGCCCATCGCAGCGCGGCACGCTGCACGATCGAGGACGGTGGGGTCCGCGTCGGCCTGAGCTATGTGAGCGGGCTCGGCACGGCTGGGATCGCGCGTCTGCTGGCGGCACGGGCGGAGCGGCCATTCGCACATCTGGCGGACCTGTGCCGGCGGACGCTGCTGCCGCGCACGATCGTCGAGCGCCTCATCCTGGCCGGCGCACTGGATAGCTGGGGTGTATCGCGCCAACGGTTGTTGTGGGATCTTGGTGCGATCAGCTATCGCGTAGATGAACTCGACCTTGACGTACCCGCTCCGATCCCCGATCTTCCCCCGGTCACACATTGGGAAGCCCGCGCACTGGAAGAATCGATCCTGGGGTTGAGCATTGGCGAGCACATGATGGCCATGCTGCGCGGGTGGCTGAATACACAGAGCATCCTCAGCAGTAAGGCCCTCCGAACGCGGAGCAGCGGCGAGCGGGTGGAGATTGCGGGGAAGCTCGTGTGCCACCAGGAGCCTCCCACTGCGAAGAATCATCATTTTTTGACAATTGAGGATGAGCATGGGCTCGTCGACATCATCGTTCGACCCAATGTTGCCGCGCAGTACATCCATCTGATGAGGACCGCGAGCATCCTGAAAATCACAGGAATGGCACAAAATGAGGGTGGCATTCCGAGCGTCGTCGCGTGGAAAATCGAAATGTTCGACAACAAGCATCCGCGGCGTCCAGCCTTGTAATATTCACTCAGTTGCAACTCTGTTGAACTTTCTCCTTAATCGTTGTCAAATACTGTTATCGATCAGCCACCTGCCTGCCGTAGGCAAGCTGCGCGAATAAGGCAAGATGGGGTTTTTTGCTTAAATCCACAAAAAGGTAAAAAGTGCTAGTTTGTGTCTTTCTAAAGCCGTACTCCTGGTCACCTGCTCGCTACCGTACAGACCCTCTATGTCAATAGGGCAAGTTGTACCAATGCGTAACGACAGCCATCAGACGAGCGCCCTACCGCCGACCCGCCGCCCGACCCGCCGCCCTTCCGCTCGCGTGCTGGACGCGGCTTGTCCG
>WNFU01007856.1_pt1 | contig 15471 bp, 10 predicted proteins | sample 5400121 | NCBI WGS metagenome assembly WNFU01 (sample SAMN13153360, study PRJNA577476) | soil metagenome | isolation source: 100 cm soil or saprolite under grassland replicate 1 | place: USA:California | collected 2016-06-15
TCGGCGTGCTGTGGAGCACCTGGTCCAGCGACCGGAACGGCAGATTGAAGTGCGGCTTGCCCATGATGACGACGACCAAGAAGTTGAACCCGCTGGCGACCAGCTGCAGCACCGGCAAGGTAAGCAGCTCCATGAGGTGCTGCGCCTCCTTCTTGAACCACTCGTGCTCGGCCTTGAGCGCGTTGATCGGCCCGCGCCAGAACTCCGCGTCCACGGTCGCGCCCGCTCGCACGGCGCCCAGGCCTTCCATCGCCTTCCGGCCCAGGATGGCGAGGAGCGCCGGCGTGCCGAACCGGCCGAACAGGAACCACGTCATGCCGCGTACGCCCACCCACCCCAGGAGCGCCAATCCCAGCGTCCCGACCACCCCCAGCTGGATCCCCTGCTGGGCCAGCCACGGCGTGATCGCGTCGATCAGCTCGCGGTACAGGAACAGCACCTCGAACAGGGCGACCGTGATCTCGACCAGCACCATCGCGACGATCTGCCCGACCGCCCGCGTTTTGATCGCATCGTTCAACACCTGGATGCACGCGAAGCTGCCGCCGATGATGATGAACAGAAAGAACCATAGGATCACCACGAGGGCGAGGGCATTCACCTGGTAGCCCGTGAGGTCGGCGAGCAGCTCGCTCATCGTCGGACGCAGCGTGAAGGTAAAGATCGTGGCCTCGATGGCGGACCAGAACAGGAGCAGCACAAACGCGATCCACGGCACCCCCGGCTGGCGCGAGCTCGAATCGAGCATCGCGAAGGGCGACAGGACCAGGTTCTTCATGGTTCTCCACAACAGCCCGACGCCAAGCCGGAGCAGACCCCAGATCCAGCCGACGAACACCAGGAGGAAGCGCGCCAGGCCGAACCAGTAGAACCACGCCATGCGCACTGCATCCCACCAGGACATGAGCAGCGCGGCCAGAAAGCGTCCGCGACCGGAACGGAACGGAATCGTGTAGAGCGAGACCATCGTGCCCCAGACGCCCGCGACGAGGACCGTCGCCGGGAAGAACAGTAGCAGGGCTTTGCCGAACGCCTCCCAGAAGGTGGTCCCGGTCACCGCCACCCGGAACACCACCGCCTGCCAGTCGATGATCCAGGACAGGCCGCCCCAGACCCAACCCCAAACGGTCTGGAGGATCCAGCTCCACTGCTCAGTCTGGGCGGTGCCTACTGGGCCTTGCATGGCTGTGCCCCCTCACTGGACGCGGGATGGAAGAGCGGCCGCCGAGGAGCGACGCCGCCCTGGGTGGAGCCGCGGCGACGCCGCGGCCGGCGCGCATTAATAGTGCGGCGCCCAGCCCTGTCAAGCGGGGCACGTGATCCACATCACTAAAGGAGGCTGGGGGAGGTTGGTGGAAGTCGGGGGAGGACGGTGGAGGTTGGCCCCGTCTGCGGCGCAGCCTCCACAAACCTCCACCAACTTCCCCCAACCTCCCACCGACCTCCCCCCCGTAAGGGGGGGAAAATTGTATACTGGAGCCCATGCCGGACGAATCCCCCAAGCGTCTGATCGTCGTCGGTGACCGCGTGCTCATCGCTCCCGAAGAGGGGGAGGAGCGCACCAACGTCGGTCTCTACCTCCCGCCGACCGCGGTGGAGAGCCGGCAGGTCCAGGGCGGCCGGGTCATCGCGACCGGGCCGGGCACGCCTATGACCGAGCCGGCGAGCATGGACGATGAGCCCTGGAAGATCCGCGGCCCCGACGTCAAGTACCTGCCGATGCAGGCGCGGGTTGGGGACTACGCCCTGTTCTTCCGCAAGGCTGCCGTTGAGATCACGTTCGAGGGAACGAAATATCTGGTCGTCCCGCAGGCGGCAATCCTCGTGCTGGTGCGGGAGCGAACTGGCGAGGACCTGGAGTAAGACGAATGGCCGACTTGGGATGGGCCCGCAGCCGCGGCGACCGTGCGGAAAAGGGAGGCCTGCGGCGAGGGGCCTGGTATCGCATCGTCGAAGAGCCAGGCCAGCCTTGGGTGGTGCTGGACGTGCACCAGGTGGAAGTACGCGTGCCTAAAGACAACGTGGAGATCCGCAAGGACCGGCCAAAGTCGTGGAGCGTCGTGCACGAACCCCATCTCGTCTGCCCCGGCTGTCACAAGCGCCAGTACGTGTCGGGGCAGCCCAAGGAAGTGAAGTGCCACGAGTGCGGCAACAGCTTCGCCGTGGACTGGCAGGATCGGGCGTAATTCAGCCACGCCTCGCGTTGATTGGGCTCCGGTGCAGGCACCGGAGCCCGTTTTCTTTGCGCGATGGCGACCTTCACGGGCGGGCTGGCGCGGGCGCGCGAGTTGCTGGCCGAGCGGTTCGGCCACGCCGCGTTTCGGGTCCACCAACTCAAAGTGCTCGGGCCTCTGCTCGCCGGCCGAAGCGTCCTGGCGGTGCTGCCCACCGGGGCAGGGAAGTCGTTGTGCTACCAGCTCCCGGCGCTCTTGGCCCGGGATCTTACGCTCGTCATCTCGCCGTTGATCTCGCTGATGCAGGACCAGGTCGCGGCGCTGCAGCGGCGCGGAATCCCGGCGGCCTATCTGAACAGCCTGCTCTCGCCGGGTGAGCGCCGGGCGATCCTCGAAACCGCCCTGTCCGGAAGCCTCGCCCTCCTCTACTGCGCCCCCGAGCGGCTCGGCTCGCTGGTGCGACAGCTGGCGCGCGCAGGTCGGGGGGTGTCGCTCCTCGCCGTCGACGAAGCTCACTGCATCGTCGAGTGGGGCAACGAGTTCCGCCCTGTCTACCGGCGGCTCGACCGCTACCGCTACCTGCTCGGCGATCCCGTCACCATCGCCCTCACCGGAAGCGCCACGCCGGAGACTCGCGCCGAAATCCTCCGCGTCCTCCGGGTCCCGGAGGCAGAAGTGGTCGTCACGTCGTTCGATCGACCGAATCTCGTGTTTCGCGTCGAGCGTGTACGGGACGACCGCGAACGGTTCGCCCGCATGCGGGAGTTGATCCGCGGGGTGCACGGGCCGGTGATCGTGTACACGCCGACGCGCCGCCTCACCGAGCTCGTCACCCGCGCGCTGTTGCGCATGGGTGTACGGGCGGCGCCCTACCACGCGGGCCTCACCGCGGGCACGCGGCGCCGAGTGTTGCGCGCGAGCCTATTACCAGGAGGCGGGACGCGCCGGCCGGGATGGCCGCCGCTCCGAGTGCGTGATGGTGTGGCACCCCTCCGACTTCGAGTGGGGCGAAGCCGCAGCGGGCATGCGACGCTACGTGGAGGCGCGGGCGTGCCGCCGTGGCACGCTGCTCGCGTATTTCGGGGAGCCAGGCGCAGCCTGCAGTGGCTGCGACGTGTGCGGGCTAGACAGTTGGCGCCCCTCACCTTAGGCGGGCTCGCCCCTACCCATCCGTGGAGTTGCGGTGCAGGGGTCGCCGAATACCTTAGCCCGAGTACCTTAAGCGAGAGCCGGCGGTTCTCGCTTTGTTTTTCCCCTCTCTTAAGGACGCTCGTATGCCCGGCCGCAATTTCCTGTTCGTCCCCGGCCCGACCCATGTGCCCGAGCGAATCCTGCGCGCCATGGACCGCGCGATGGAGGACCACCGCTCCTCGGCGTTCCCCGAGCTCGCCACGGGGCTGCTCCGCGATCTCCCCAAAGTGTTCAAGACGACTACGGGGCAGGCGTTCATCTTCCCCGCAACGGGCACGGGTGGATGGGAGGCGGCGCTCGTGAACACGCGGTCGCCGGGCGACCGGATCCTCGCCCCGCGCTACGGGCACTTCAGCCACCTGTGGATCGACCTCGCCCAGCGTCACGGCCTGCGCGTGGACATCATCGATGTGGAGTGGGGAGAGGGCGCGCCGTCCGACCGCATCGGGGAGATCCTGTCGCAGGACAAGCAGCACGAGATCAAGGGGATCCTCATCGTACACAATGAGACGGCCACCGGTGTGACGAGCGACGTCGGGGCCGTCCGCAACGCAATCGACGCGGCCCAGCATCCCGCCCTGCTGTACGTCGACGGGGTCAGCTCCGTCGGCTCGATCGACTTCCGGATGGACGAGTGGAAGGTGGACCTGGCGATCACCGGGTCGCAAAAGGGATTGATGCTGCCGGCCGGGCTCGGGCTCGTGTGCGCCAGCACCAAGGCGCTCGCCGCCCGCGAGCACGCCAAGTGCCCGCGCGCCTTCTTCGACTTCGGGGACATGATCAAGGCCAACGCCACGGGATACTTCCCGTACACACCCTCCATCCCGATGCTGTACGGCTTGCGCGAGTCGCTCGACATCATGTCCGAAGAGGGACTCGACAACATCTTCGCGCGCCATCAACGGCTCGCGGACGGCGTGCGCGCCGCCGTACGGGCGTGGGGGGGGGGCCTCAAGCTGTGTGCGAAGGCGCCGAAGTGGTACTCGAACACCGTGAGCGCGATCATGGTGCCCGAGGGCACCAACGCCGCCGACGTGATCGACGTGGCGTTCCGGCGCTACAACCTGGCGCTCGGGGCCGGCCTCGCCCGGATGGCGGGGAAGCTGTTCCGGATCGGTCACCTCGGTGACCTGAACGAGCTCATGCTGCTCGGTGCGATCGCCGGCGCGGAGATGGCGATGCGCGACGTCGGCATGCAGGTGACGCCCGGTGCCGGCGTGGCCGCTGCCGCCGAGCACTACCGCAGTAGCGCCGCCCCCCTCGCGCCGCCCGCCACGGCGGGGCAGGCGCCCGCCGCACAGCAGGCGCCCGGCGCGAAGCCGTCGCCCCCCTCGCCCCCCCCGCGGGCTGCCGTCAGGGCATGAGCCTCACCCGCTACGAGCCGGCGCACCCGCGGCTCCAGCGCAGCGAGCTCGCGGTCCCCGGCTCGCAGCCGACCCTGTTCCAGAAAGCGCTCGACGGCGAGGCGGACTACGTCTTTCTCGATCTCGAAGACGCCGTCGCGCCCGCCGACAAGGAGCAGGCCCGCAAACACGTAGTCGCCGGACTGCTCCAGCACGACTGGAAGGCCCGTAACAAGACGGTTTCGGTGCGCATCAACGGGATCGACACGCACTACATGTATCGCGACGTCGTGGACGTGGTGGAGCAGGCCGGACACAAGCTGGATGTCGTGCTGGTCCCGAAAGTCGGCGTGCCGGCGGACGTCTATCTCGTAGACGCGCTGCTCACGCAGATCGAGGCCGCCCGGCGCATCCCGCATCGCATCGGGATAGAGGTGCTGATCGAGACGGCCCTGGGGATGGCGAACGTCGAGGCGATCGCCCAGGCCAGCAGCCGCCTCGAGGCGATGCACTTCGGCGTCGCCGACTTCGCCGCGAGCGTGCACGCCCGCACCGTGAGTATCGGGGGCCTGAATCCCGACTACCCCGGCGACCAATGGCACGGCGCGCTGGTCCGCATGGTCACCGCGTGTCGCGCCTATGGGTTGCGCGCGATCGACGGCCCGTATGGCGACTTCAAGGACCCGGACGGGTTTCGCGCAGCGGCCCGCCGCGCGGCGGCGCTCGGCTACGAAGGCAAATGGGCCATTCATCCGTCGCAAGTTCCGCTCGCCAACGAGGTGTTCACACCCCCGCCCGCGGAAGTGGAGCGCGCGCGCCGCATCCTGCTCGCGCTCGACGAGGCGGCGCGCGCCGGCCGCGGTGCCGCCCAGCTGGACGGTCGCATGATCGACGCCGCGTCGGCCCGGATGGCCCAGAACATCGTCGCGATCGCCGCTGCCATCGCCGCCCGCGCCGCAGGCCCGCCGGCGCTGGCCACGACGCGAGCGTAACCGTGGACATCCACGAGTACCAGGCTAAGGAGCTGCTCTCGGGCTTCGGCGTCCCCGTTCCCAAGGGCGGCGTGGCGTACAGTGCCGAGCAGGCGGTCTATCGGGCGAGCGAAGTGGGCGGCACCCGTTGGGTCGTGAAGGCGCAGATCCATTCCGGGGCTCGCGGCAAGGCGGGCGGGGTGAAGCTGTGCACGACCGACGCGGACGTCCGCCAGGCCGCGAGAGATCTGCTGGGCAAGACGCTCGTGACGATCCAGACCGGCCCCGAGGGTCTCCCGGTACACCGCCTGCTGGTCGAGCAGGCGCTGCCGATCGAGCGGGAGCTGTACGTCGGCCTGGTGCTCGACCGCAAGCGTGAGCGGATCGTAGTGGTGGCGCACCCGCACGGCGGCATGGAGATCGAAGAGATCGTGCAGCGGGAGCCGGCGGCGATCTTGCGCGAGGAAGTGGAGCCCGCCGTCGGGATGCAAGGGTTCCAGGCGCGGGAGCTGGCGTTCGGGCTGGGTCTCGCGCCCCCCCAGGTGAGCCAGGCCGTGACGGCGATCCTCGGCGCCTACCGCGCTTTCCGGGAGCTCGACGCCACGATGGTCGAGATCAACCCGCTCGTCGTCACCCAGCACGGCCAGGTGCTCGCGCTCGACGTGAAGATGAGCTTCGACGACAACGCGATGTTCCGGCGGCCCAACGTCGCCGAGCTGCGCGACTACGCCCAGGAAGACCCCCGCGAAGCGGACGCCGCCGAGCACGGGCTCAACTACGTGGCGCTGGACGGGGACATCGGCTGCATCATCAACGGGGCCGGGCTCGCCATGGCCACCATGGACATGATCAAACACGCCGGCGGTGAGCCCGCGAACTTCCTGGACATCGGGGGCGGGGCAAGCCCCGATCGCGTCGCGGCCGCATTCCGCCTCGTACTCTCCGACAAGAAGGTCCGCGCCATCCTCGTGAATGTGTTCGCGGGGATCAACCGCTGCGACTGGGTGGCGCAGGGCGTCGTCCAGGCGGTGCGCGAGGTGCAGGTGCCGGTTCCCTTGGTCGTCCGGCTCGCGGGCACGAACGTGGAGGAGGGCCGCCGCATCCTCACCGACAGCGGCCTGCCGATTCTCACGGCCGACACGCTCTCGCAAGCCGCGGCGCGGGTCGTGGCGGCGCGGCAGGGCGCCGAGACAACGGAGCCCGCATGAGCATCCTGCTCGACGAGAAGACCCCCGTCATCGTCCAGGGCTTCACGGGCGACAAGGGTACCTTCCACGCCAGGGAGATGATCGCCTACGGCACCAACGTCGTGGGCGGTGTCACGCCGGGGAAGGGCGGCACCCAGCATCTGGGGCGCCCGGTCTTCAATACGGTGAAGGAAGCGGTAGCGAACACGGGCGCCGCGGCGAGCCTGATTCTCGTCCCTGCGCCGTTCTGCGCCGACGCCATCATGGAGGCGGCGGACGCATGTATCCGGCTGGTCGTGACCATCACCGACGGCGTTCCCGCGCAGGATATGATGCGGGTGAAGCGCTACCTGTGGCGCTACGCCAAGGAGCGCCGCACCACCCTTATCGGCCCGAACTGCGCCGGCATCATCAGCGCGGGCCGGGCGATGATGGGCATCATGCCGGGTCACATCTACGCCCGTGGGACTGTCGGCGTGGTCACCCGCTCGGGCACGCTCGGCTACGAGGCCGCGTCGCAGATGAAGGCGCTCGGCGTGGGGATGACGAGCAGCGTGGGCATCGGCGGCGATCCGATCAACGGCAGCTCGTTCGTCGACATCCTGGCGTTGTTCGAGCAGGACCCGGAGACCGAGGCGGTGATGATGATCGGTGAGATCGGCGGTCCCCAGGAAGCGGATGCCGCCCTGTTCGTGAAGGAGCAGATGACGAAGCCGGTGATCGGCTACGTGGCGGGCCTGACCGCGCCAAAGGGCCGCCGTATGGGGCACGCCGGGGCAATCATCTCGGCGTTCGGGGACACGGCGGCGGAAAAGGCGGAGATCATGCGGTCGGCCGGGCTGATCGTGGCGCCGAGCCCCGCCGAGCTCGGGACCACGGTGGTCCGCGCGCTCCGCCAGCAGCCGTCGCGGCCGGTGATGGTGCAGGGGTGAGCGGGGGGCGGTCGGCCCGCCCCGTGGTGGTGGTCACGCGGCGGCTCCCCAGCCCGGTGGAGGAGCAGGTGAGCCGGGAATTCGACGCGCGGTTGAACCCGGACGACCGCGCGTTGAGCGCGGCGGAGCTCGCCGACGCGCTGCGACGCGCGGATGCGCTGCTCCCGACCGTCACGGACCGGCTCTCCGCAGAGGTGCTCGCCGTCGAGCCGCTGCGCGCCCGGATCATCGCCAACTACGGCGTCGGCTTCAACCACATCGATACGACCAGCGCGAAGGCGCGAGGGCTCGTGGTCACCAACACGCCGGACGTGCTCACCGACGACACAGCAGACGACGCCCTGATGCTGCTCCTCATGGTGGCGCGCCGGGCCGGAGAAGGGGAGCGCCACCTGCGCTCCGGGGCCTGGACCGGGTGGCGGCCGACCCATATGCTCGGCACCCGCGTCAGCGGCAAGACACTGGGCCTCATCGGGCTTGGGCGGATCGGCCGGGCGGTAGCCCACCGCGGCCGCCACGGCTTCGGCATGCGGGTGATTTTCCACGATCCCTACCCGCCGCCTGCGGCAGTGGTGTCCGAGCTGGGCGCAGCGCCGAGGGACAGCGTGGACGACGTGCTGCGCGAGGCGGACTTCGTGTCGCTGCACTCCCCGGCGACTCCCGAGACCCGCCATCTGATCGACGCCCGGCGGCTCGCCCTCATGAAGCGGGGCGCGTTCCTCATCAACAACGCGCGGGGCGACATCGTCGATGAAGCTGCGCTGGTCGCCGCGCTCAAGCAGGGGACGATTGCGGGAGCGGCCCTCGACGTGTTCGAGCGCGAGCCCGCGGTGACCCCCGACCTCCTGACGCTGGAGAACGTCGTGCTGCTCCCTCATCTCGGCAGCGCCACGTACGAAACGCGTATCGCCATGGGCCTCCGTGCGCTCGACAACCTCAAAGCGTTCTTCGCCGGCGCGCCCCCGCGCGACCGGGTGGCGTGAGCACCCAAGAAGAGTACCTGAGGCGCACCGCAGGCCTGCTGCACGAGTGTCTTCGTGACGTGATACGGACGCAGCAGCCGGTGATCGAGCGCGTGCTCGCCGGCGAACCCCTCGACCCGCAGGCGCCGCCCGAGCTCGTCGCCCGCGCCATTCAGGCGCAGGGCATGTGGTTCCAATTGTTGTCCATCGCGGAGCAGAACGCGGCGATGCGGCAACGGCGACAGAGCGAAGTCGAGCGAGGGTACGACCAGCTGCGCGGCACGTTCGCCCAGGTCGTCTCGGCTGCGGCCCGGAGCAGGATCGCGGCGGACGAGATGCGCGCCGTGGTCGCGAACCTGCGCGTGCGCCCCGTCATCACGGCGCACCCGACCGAAGCCAAGCGCGTCACCGTGCTCGAAAAGCATCGCCGCATCTACCGTCGGCTGGTGGACCTCGAGGCGCCGCGGTGGACCCCCCGCGAGCGCAGCGCCCTGGTTGAGAACCTGCGGACCGAGATCGAGCTGCTGTGGCTCACTGGCGAGCTGCGGCTCGCGAAGCCCACCGTGGAGCAGGAGCTGGCGTGGGGCCTGTACTTCGTCAACGAGAACCTCTTCGAGGTCGTGCCCGAGCTGGTGGACAAGCTCGAGCGCGCGCTGCGGCAGGCGTACCCGGAGGACCGCTTCGACGTGCCGCCGTTCTTCCAGTTCGGCTCGTGGATCGGCGGCGACCGGGACGGCAATCCGTTCGTCACGAACGACGTCACGCGCCGCACCCTGTTCGACAACCGCATCGCGAGCCTGCGACGCTACCGCCAGCGGGTCGCCGACCTGCTGCGCGCGCTGAGCGTCACGGAGCGCGCCACCCCGATCGCATCCGAGTTCCGCGAGGCGCTCGCCCGCGCGCTGGCCGCGTCCGGCGACGCCGAGCGGATCCGGGAGCGGAACCCGTGCGAGGTGTATCGCCAGTTCGTGACCTGCATGCTGCGGAAGCTCGACGCCGCGCTGACCAGCGCGGAACGACGCGAGACCGCGCCCGAGATGGCGGCCTATCGAAGGGCGGACGAGCTGATCGGCGACCTGCGTACGCTCGAGGCTGGGCTGCTCGCGGCGCGCGGCGGGCGCGCCGCCGAGTTGCTCGTCCGCCCGGTGCGCCGGGAAGTGGAGGCGTTTCGATTCAGCACGTTCCGGCTCGACGTCCGTGACAACTCGCCCCGCGTGAACGCAGGCGTAGCCGCGCTGTGGCGCGCCCGGTGCTCGGGCGAGCCGCCCGCGCCGGCGTCGCCCGAGTGGCGCAGCTGGCTGCTGGGCGAGCTGGCTCGCCCGCTGCGCCCGGACCGGGTGGCTCCCCCGCCGGAAGCCGCGGAGACGGTCGATCTCTTCCGGTTGATTCACGAGGCGCGGGACTGTCTCGACCGTGAAGCGGTCGGCACCTTCATCCTGAGCATGACGCACGAGGTCGCGGACATCCTGGGCGTCTATCTGCTCGCCAAGGAGGCTGGCTTATTCGCGGACGCGGCCGGGGTCGAGAGCTGTACGCTCCCGATCGTGCCGCTGTTCGAGTCCATCGACGACCTGCGGCGGGCGCCCGAGATCGTGCGCGACCTGCTGCAGGTCCCGCTGGTGCGCCGTAGCGTGCGTGCCCAGGGCGGCGTGTTCGAGGTGATGATCGGGTACTCCGACTCGAACAAGGACGGCGGCTTCCTCTCGTCCAACTGGGAGCTCGCCAAGACCCAGCTGCGCCTCACGCGCCTCGGCCGGGAGTGCGGCGTGCCGATCGCCTTCTTCCACGGCCGGGGCGGCTCGGTCAGCCGGGGCGGCGCGCCCACCGGCCGCGCCATCGCCGCTCAGCCCGCCGGCTCGATCCAGGGCCGGCTCCGCCTCACGGAGCAGGGGGAGGTGGTGTCATTCAAGTATGCGAACCGCGGCACCGCCGCCTACCAGACCGAGCTGCTCGCGGCCAGCGTGCTCGAGCACTCCCTCAAGTCCGAGCGCGAGCAGGCGCTGGTCCCTACCACCGAGTTCGACGAAGCGATGGAGGCGTTGTCGGGCGCGGCCCACGCTGCTTACCGCCGGCTGGTGGAGCACCCTCGCCTCGTGGACTACTTTCAGGCGGCGAGTCCGGTCGAGGAGATCGCCCTCTTGAACATCGGCTCCCGGCCCGCGCGCCGGACCGGCGTCCGGACCCTCGCGGACCTGCGGGCCATTCCGTGGGTGTTCGCCTGGACCCAGAACCGCCACTGCATTCCCGGCTGGTACGGGCTGGGCACCGGCCTCGCGACGTTTCTCGACGTGCGGGGGAGCCGCGGCGAAGCGCTCCTCAAGCGGATGTTCAATGACTTTCGGCTGTTTCGGCTGGTCATGGACGAAGTCGAAAAAACGCTTGCCTACGTCGATCTCGATGTCGCACGGGCGTACGCCGAGCTGGTCGCCGATCCGTGGCTGCGCCAGGAGATTTTTTCGCTGGTCACCGACGAATACCATCGGACGGTCGCCGTGGTGCGCCGCCTAACGGGCTGCACCGAGCTCGCCGAGCGGTTCCCGCAGTTCCGCCAGCGCCTGGCGAGCCGGCTGCCCACGCTGAACCAGGTGAACCGCCAGCAGATCGAGCTGCTGCGGCGCTATCGTGCGACGCCGACCGCGCAGCCGCCGGAAGACGAGCTCGCGGCCTTGCTCTTGTCTATCAATTGTATTGCGGCGGGGTTTGGCACTACTGGTTGACAGCCGCAAGGCGTAAGCCGTGTTGCGGCTATATTTCGCCCATGCACGACTCCCTCTACTTCACCGATCACCACTTCCAGGTGCGCGACATGGTGCGTGCCTTCGCGCAGCAGGTCGTGAAGCCGAGCGCCCGCCGCTACGACCTTGCCAGCGAGTTCCCCTGGGACAATGTGCGACAGATGGCGGACCTCGGCCTGTTCGGCATCCCCTGGCCGGAGGAGCTGGGTGGGTCCGGCATGGACTACCTCTCCTACATCCTCGTGATCCACGAGCTCGCGAAAGTCGACGCGAGCCACGCCATCACGGTGAGCGCCCACACCACGCTCGGCACGTCGCCCATCGTGGACTTCGGCACAGCGGAGCAGAAACAGCGCTACGTGCCGCTGCTCGCCGCTGGCAAAGTGCTGGGCGGGTTCGGGCTGACCGAGCCCGGCGCCGGGTCGGACGCCGGCGGGACGAGCACCGTGGGGGAGGAGAAAGGTGACCACTACGTCCTGAACGGCTCGAAGATCTTCATCACCCACGCCGGCGTCGGGGAGATCTTCGTCGTGACGGCCCGCACCGATCCCGCCGCCAAGAAGACCCGGGGCATCACCGCATTCATCGTGACCAAGGACACGACCGATCTCGAGGAAGCGAAACGGGTCGGCGTGGGCCACGATCCGTCGCTCCCCAAGTGCCGCGGCGTGATGGCGGCGAAGAAGGAGGACAAGCTTGGCTGGCGCGCGTCGGATACCCGCGAGCTGGTGTTGCAAGACGCGATCGTCCCGAAGGAGAACGTCCTCGGGGCCGTGAACAACGGCTTCCGGCAGTTCCTCCATACCCTCGACGGCGGTCGCATCGGCCTGGGGGCGCTCGCCCTCGGCATCGCCGAAGGCGCCCTGGAGGAGTGCCTCCGCTACACGACGACCCGGCGGCAATTCGGCAAGCCGATCGCCAGTTTCCAGGGCGTCCACTTCGCCCTCGCCGACATGGCGACCGAAATCGAGGCGGCCACGCATCTCGTGTATCACGCGGCGTGGCTCAAGCAGCACGGCCGGCCGTTCAAGAAGGAGGCGGCCATGGCGAAGCTGTACGCCTCCGAGCTCGCCATGCGCGCCACCACCAAAGCCGTCCAGCTGCACGGCGGCTACGGCTACACGACGGATTATCCGGTCGAGCGGATGATGCGGGACGCGAAGATCTGCGAGATCGGCGAAGGCACGAGCGAGATCCAGCGGATCGTGATCGCGCGCCAGCTGCTCGGCGATCTCGTCGACTAGCTGAAGCAGGTTGGGGAGGTTGTGGAGGTTCGGGAGGTTGGTGGAGGTACGTCACAACCTCCTCCAACCTCCACCAACCTTCACAACCTTTCACCAACCGGCATCCCCAGATTCTTCACCAGGAACGCGAAGCGGTCCGCCTGCTCCTCGATCAGCTTGCTGGTCGGCTTGCCGGCCCCGTGCCCCGCTTTCGTCTCGATCTCGATCAGCACCGGCGCCGGCCCGGCCTGTGCCGCCTGGAGCGCCGCCGTGAACTTGAAGGAATGCCCCGGTACGACGCGATCGTCGTGATCGGCGGTGGTGACGAGCGTGGCCGGGTAGCGCGCTCCCGCCTTGATGTTGTGCAGCGGCGAGTACTTGTAGAGGTAGGGGAATTGCGCCGCGCTGTCCGCCGACCCGTAATCCGTCACCCAGGCCCAGCCGATCGTGAACTTGTGAAACCGCAGCATGTCCATCACGCCCACCGCGGGAAGCGCCGCCCCAAACAGCTCGGGCCGCTGGGTGATCGCGGCCCCCACCAGCAGCCCACCGTTGGACCCGCCCGCGATGGCGAGCTTGGCCGGCGACGTGCAGCCTTGGGCGATCAGGTACTCCGCCGCGGCGATGAAGTCGTCGAACACGTTCTGCTTCTTGTCGTGCATTCCGGCCTGATGCCACTCCTCGCCGTACTCTCCGCCGCCCCGGAGGTTCGGGACCGCGTACACGCCGCCCATCTCGAGCCACACGAGCATAGCCACGGAGAAGCTCGGCGTGAGGCTGATGTTGAAGCCGCCGTAGCCGTACAAGTACGTGGGGTTCGAGCCGTCGAGGCGCAGCCCCTTCTTGTGCGTGATGAACATCGGCACGCGGGTGCCGTCCTTGCTCGTGTAGAACACTTGCTTCGTCTCGTAGCCGGACGGATCGAAGTCGATCGTCGGCGCCTTGAACACGCTCGTCACGCCGCTCTTGAAGTCGTAGCGGAAGATCGTCGTGGGGTAGAGGAACGACGTGAAGGCGTAGAACATCTCGTCGTCTTTCCGCTCCCCGCTGATCCCGCCGATCGAGCCGAGCGTCGGGAGCGGGAGGTCCTTCACGAATCGTCCGTCGAGCGCGAACAAGCGCAGCCGGGAGGACGCATCGTGCATGTAGTTGGTCACGAACGTGTCGTGGATGATCTGGATCCCGTCCAACACATCCGGGCCCTGCGGTATGATCTCGCGCCACCGGGCCCGCTCGGGGTGCCGGGTGTCGATCGCGATGACGCGCTTGCGGGGGGCGTCGAGATCGGTGAGGAGGTAGAACACCGGCCCGTCATTCCCCACGAACGCGTAGCTCGCATCGAAGTCGTCGAGCAGCCGCACCACGTCGCCCGCGACCTTCGGGCGCTTCGCGTCCTTCAAATCGAGGTAGTAGACCCGGTTCCGCCGGTCGGTGCCGAGCCACACGTGCAGCACCGCGTAGCGGCCGTCGTCGGTCACCTCGGCGTTCATCCCCCAGTCGGGCTGGTCGGGTCGCTCGTAGACCAGCACGTCCTGCACCTGGTCCGTGCCCAAACGGTGATAATAGAGCCGCTGAAACCGGTTCACGTCGGTGAGCGCCTTGTCGGCGGGCTCCGGGTACCGACTGTAGAAAAAGCCCGCGCCATCGTCGGTCCACGACGCGCCCGAGAACTTGATCCATTTGAGGTGATCGGACAGGTCGCGGCCCTGGGCAACGTCGCGCACCCGGAACTCCTCCCAATCGGAGCCGCTCGCCGACGTGCCGTAGGCGAGGAGCCGCCCGTCATCCGAGACCGCGAGCGTGGAGATGGCCACCGTACCGTCTGCGGACAAGAGGTTCGGGTCGAGCAGCGTCTCCGGGTCCGCCGTGAGCGACGCCTGCTGGTACAGGACCGACTGGTTCTGGAGACCATCGTTCTTGAAAAAGAAGTAGCGGCGTCCCTTCCGGAACGGCGTGCCGTACTTCGGATAGTTCCAGAGCTTCGTCAGCCGCTCGCGGATCGTGCTCCGCGCGGGAATCTCCGCGAGGTAGGCGGCGGTGAGCCGGTTCTGCGCCTCGATCCAGGCGCGGCTTTCGGGCGTGTCCGGGTCCTCGAGCCAGCGGTACGGATCGGGGACTCTGGTCCCGTGATAGTCGTCGACGACATCGCTCTTGCGAGCGGCTGGATACTGGAGCGTCTGGGCCCCGGCGGGCGCCGCGCTCGTGAACATGCCAGTCAGGAGGAACCCTCCCGCGAGGGAACGGAGCAGAGAAGTGGTCATTTGCCTGATAAATCTCGGGGCAGTTGACGTAAGTCGCAAGCCCACTTATATTTAGAGCATGCATTGGATCGCAGGGCTGTCCGCGCTTCGTGGCGTGATCCCCACGCCGCCCGCGGGCGACCGGTCCAATCGGTTCAGCTCATCCTCAGCCGATCTGCTTGGTCTGAGTTCTTGCTGGAACAATCGTAGAATCCCGACCGGCTGTTGGCCGACCGGGGTCGAGGGCACTTGCTTTGAAACGGGAAATTCTCATCAGCGGGACCGCACGCGAGACTCGCGTAGCGATCCTGGAGGACGACCGCCTTGTTGAGCTCTTGGTGGATCGTCCGGACGCCCGCCGCATGGTGGGCGACATCTACCTCGGCACGGTCGAGGCCGTGCTTCCGGGGATACAGGCCGCGTTCGTCAACATCGGGGCGGAAAAGAGCGCCTTTCTCCACGCCTCCGACCTGATCGAGGCGGAAGACGAAGACGAGCCGTCCGATCACGACG
>WNFU01005964.1_pt1 | contig 15470 bp, 14 predicted proteins | sample 5400121 | NCBI WGS metagenome assembly WNFU01 (sample SAMN13153360, study PRJNA577476) | soil metagenome | isolation source: 100 cm soil or saprolite under grassland replicate 1 | place: USA:California | collected 2016-06-15
GCTGCCGATGGCAAAGTCCACCACGCCGGCGGCGGCGGCAGAAGCCGAGCCGCTGGACGAACCGCCGGTAATGCGCCCCGGCGCGTTGACGTTCAGCGGCGCGCCGTAGTGCGCGTTCTCTCCCGTGAGGCTCCAGGTCGGTTCGTCGGTGTAGGTCTTGCCGACGAGATGCGCGCCCGCGTCGAGCAGCCGCTGAACAACCGGCGCCGTCTGCGCCGCGGCCTCATGGGTGCGCAGCCAGTCCGGGCTGCCGAAGCCGGTCCGGTGGCCCGCGACATCGTAGATGTCCTTGAGCGCGAACGTGAGCCCCTGAAGCGACCCCTGCGACGCGCCCTCCATCTCGACGTCGGTCTCGCGGCAGAAGGCACCGAGCCGGTCGTTGGCGACGATCTGGTTCATTGAATTAATGGAACGCAGATAAACACAGAGAATTCAACCCAGGGATCATCAATACTGCGGCCCGTTCAAAACGTTTTGCCGGTCTCTCACAGAGTCCCGTTCGAGACCGACTGATCTTCAAAGGCGGCACGGCACTCAAGAAGTGTTACTTCCCAGATTATCGCTTCTCAGAAGATAACAGGAAGTGAGTTACGGTTTTTCGGCGACGACTTTGCCGTTTTTCCAGATGTAGATCGGCGTGCCGTGCATGCGAACGGCGGCCGAAAATTCTTTTGTTTCTTTTTTCACCTTAGTTCGTTTCATGGTCCTTGCTCCAGCAACCGCGGAGTAGCTCCCAAGTTATCATACACGCTCCAGACATCGGCTAAAAGACGATACTGTTTTTGAAAATTGTTCCAACTCCGGGAGAAGCGGCGGAGCACGTCGCTGCGCGGCACGTTGTGGCCGCCTTGTCTAACCCGCGCGGCGATACGCCGAAGCGCGATCCGCGGTGACGAGACGCGCAGATATAATTTCGATCCGATAACCCGCGGCTGTCCACCGCTTCAATCTGCTGAGGTAAGTAAGGCCACTCAACGTGCTCTCGAAAGCAAAATCGTCCTTGGACTTGGCAAATCGGTCCAATTCACGGAGGAATAGGCGTCCCGCCGCGAGCGCCGCGAGATCGGGTCGCAACGCGAGAGCCCGCTGGCGATCAAATCGGGATTGACAAAATGAACGACCCCTGCCTCCTTGGATAAAAACTCACGCGCAAACGTGGTTTTCCCCGCTCCATTGGGTCCAGCGATGATGATGCAACGAGGCGCTGAACGCCCTGACTTAGCCATAGTTGGCGCGATTCTAATTACGGCGCGCCATTGACGCAAGGCAAACCGATGGAGATAGGACGTGCTCGTGGGGGCGAAGAAAAGACGTGATCGTGCTCGTGGTCGGGGGGCTGCGCTCTGAAAGGCTAACGCTGCTTCAACGTTCAATGTTCAAGGCCTAACGGCGGTTCAACGTTCAAGGGTTCAAGGTTCAAGGGCTTACGCCGGTTCAAAGTTCAACGTTCAAGGTTCAATGTTGACAGCGAGACGTTCACAACGTTCAAGCCGTTCAATCGCTTCGCTAAGTTCAAGTCGTTTAACGGATTTAAGAAAAGAGGGGAACTTCCACGTTTCGAGAATTCCCGAAACGTCAAAATGAGCATGCTACTTTGCCCACCGAGTTTCCGTCGCAGCTCGTCGCTCATTTCCTCTTGGCCGGCCGTTTGATTCCATAACGTGCGGGATGTTCTGCGACTCGCATGGAGCTTTTCGTTTCGGCCAGCTCGCGCAAGGCGCGGAGGATTCTTTTACGCCGTTTAGGTTCAAACTCGTGGCCGTAAAAGCGTAAAAACAAGGCCCGGGTCAGGGCATCCGGGGTCGTTTCAGGAATCGAGGCGATGACCAGCGCGCGCGCAGTGGCGTGCATTGAGCATCCCATTTTTAGGCGCTCCTCGCCGGATCGCTCCATAAGCATCCGGCAAAATTTCCGTTCCACCTCCGACGGCGTGTCTTTCACTTCCTCACCTCCCGGTAAAGAGAGGCGACGTTTTAGCTACTGCTGTCCTTTTCGCCATATTATAAGGCTGCGTGAAATCTGTGCCGTGAAGCCTGGAACGACTGGACGGCTGTTTTCTTGTTTTGAGAATTCTCAAAACGTGCAAGTTCCCGTCCGAGTTAGAATCAGCCTGAAATCACGGATCACGAACACGTCCCGTCTCCGACACCTTTTAGCACGAACACGATCACGTCTTTTCTCCGCTCCCCACGAACACGGCAGTTTTCCTCATCCTTTATCCTTTTGCCCTCATCCTTTTGACTAATTGTCATTCGTCCCGGCCGTAGTGGATGCGCCGGTACGGCAGGGTGATGACGCTGCGGGAAATCCGAACGTCGAGCATCGTCGGTGCGGGATTTTCCAGGAACTCCCTCGTCGCGGAGCGGAGCTCATCCACGCTGCGCACAAGCCGGCCCCTGCCGCCGAAGGCCTTGCCAACGGCGCCCAGGTCCGGCGACGCGACGGTCGCAAGCTCGGCTTTCATCTTGTGCGCGTCAAACTTGTAGTACTCCGAGCCCAGCGCCTGGTTGTTCAGGCACACCACCATCAGCGGCATGCCGTAGCGCACCGCCGTCTCGAACTCCCCGACGTGCATCATCACGCTCGCATCGCCGTCACACAGCACGTGCGGCTTGTTGCCGCTGGCCGCCACCGCCCCCATCGCCGCCGGCAGCATCTGGCCGATGCAGCCGAAGAAATGCCCGGGCAGCACGAGCGAGCGCGGCTTGTTGAACAGCATGTTCGAGAAACCCGCGGTGGCGCCGCTGCCCGTGACCACGCCTATTTCGGCGGGCAGCATCTCGTCCAGCGTCAGGCAGATCTCGCGCGGATCCACGGCGCCCGGCTCGATCGGGAATTCCGCGCGGTCCACGTCCTGGGCGGCAAGCTGCTGCTTTACTTCGCCGGTGCGAAAGCCAGTCATCTGGACCGAGCGCTTCGCGAGCGCGTTCTCCAGCGCTTCCACGCCGGCTCTTGCGTCCGTTTGCACGTAGCAGTCGGCGGCACGGCCCCCGCTCATCACCAGGTGCGGCTTGGAGTCGAGGTGCACGAAGCGGGCATTGGGGTAGAGGTAGCCGTGCTCGGTAGTGTAGCGGCCCATGCTGGCGCCGACGGCGATGACGCAATCGGCTTCCTGGAACAGCTTCATCGAGGCGCGCGTGCCGTAGGTCCCGGAGATGCCGGCGTGATATTCGTCTTCGGCGAGCCAGCCCTTCGCCATCAGCGACGTGGCGATCAGCGCGCCGATGCGCCCAGAGAGCTTCTTCACGGCGTCACCCGCACCCGACCACTTCGCGCCGCGCCCGACGAGAACTACCGGATGTTTCGCTTCGGCAATGATGTCGGCGGCTTTTTCGATCTCGGCGGGATCTGGATGGATCACCCGCCTCGGGAGCACCGTGGAGGACGGTTTGTAGGGTTCGTCGTCGTCCTCGAACGTCATCTGCTGGACGTCCATCGGCGCGCTCAGCATGATCGGACGGGACTCGAGCTTGGCGAGGTAGAACGCCTTGCGCACGCAGTCGTCCGCCACGTCCGGGGATGTGATGCGGATGAAGCCGGTCTCGCAGCTGGCGGCGAACGCCGCCTGGTCCATGCGTTGGAGGTACTCGTCGTCGTTCGATGGGAATTCGCCGCAGAACGCGACCAGCGGCGACGCGGCGCGGCTGGCGGTGAGCAGCGCGGTGGCAAGCTGCGAGACGCCCGGCCCGCAGGTCGTGGTGGCAACGCCCGGGGTGCGCGTCACGCGCGCCCAGCCGTCGGCCATGCCGAGCCCGGCGCCCTCATGGCGCACTTCGAGCATCTTGACGCCGCCGAGCTTGTCCAGCTCGTGCATCCAGTACATGTTGCCGTCGCCCATGATGCCGAAGACGTAGGTGACGCCTTCGGCGACGAAATCGGCGGCGAGCCTCTGGTACACCTTCATACTTCCTCTCCTTTACCCTTGCGATGACAGGCTGTTGAAAAAGGCCCACCTGCTTTCGTTGCGCTCGATCGCCTCGCTCACCTTCGTGTTCGTGTGACGTGTTCGTGCTCGTGGAGTCTTCACGGTCACGTTTTCACGGACACGATCACGACGGAGATACGCCGCGCATCTGGACCTTTTTGAACAGCCTGCAATCAGGGTTTTTCAACAGTCTGTTGATGCGGGATGAAAGACCTTGCCCTTATCTTGCACCTTGCATCTCGTATCTCGCGTCTGGACTTTTTCCGCATCTCGTTCGCGACCGCGGAGCGTTCTACCCGGTCGCCTTGGCGCAGCGCGCGGCGAGCCGCTCCGTGAATTCGCCCGTCATGCGCTTGACCACCAGCGCGGCGCCGGACTCCACCACCCAGGCGAGCCGGCCGGAAATCTCAACTTGCGCGTCGATGGGAACGACCGACGAGCCCGGTGGCTGTCCCTCCACGACCTGGAAGGTCATCGCCGTTTTCACCCGCGTACCGCCCTGGTCGTCCCTGCCGCGCGAGGATACGCGCCCGATCATCGCTGTGCCATCCAGCTCCAGCGCGACCTTTGCGCGAAAAGTCACTTTGGTCGGTCCGAACTTCACCGTCAGGGTCGTATCGTAGGAGCCGTCCTCCAGCCGGTCGCCCAGTTTCGCCCCCGGAACGCAATCGACCACGGCGCGCGGGTCCGACAGCACGTCCCACACGATTCGCGGCGCCGCTGGCACCTCTACACGCTCGCTGATTTCGATCACTCTGTGGACGGGGGAAGAACGCGTTCCGGGCCGCCATAGCAACAGGTGAGAGGCGAGACCAGGTAATCATCGGCGGTGCTGTGTTTTCCTGGTGCATCCGGCGTCCTGGCGGTTTCAGGTCTATTGTTCATCACTGCTGCACTCCGTCTCCCTGTTTTTTATGGCTATCGCGGAAGTCCTCAGCTTAGTAATGATAGGAACTTGTTTTTGCGGGTTCGTCACAGTGAACTCAAATTCACTGCCTGAAAAGCGCGCCATGCCCTTGCACCAACCCAACACGGCGTCCCTCCCGTTCTGCTGAGGTACAATATTGGATGACGTGCATTCATGTCAACTTTCGGTAGTGACTCAATTTAACACGAGATCCTTCACTTCGTTCAGGATGACAACTCCGATCAAGTGTCATTCTGAGCAACAGCGAAGAATCTCTCTTGCTGTGATCTTGCTGAAAAGGCGCGCCGGCCCACCAAAATGAGTCACTACTCAACTTTCGCCTTGGCTTGCCGGTTCAAGTCCTGGCGGCGGTTCAAGACCTGGCGGCGGTTCAAAGTTCAAGGTTCAAGGTTCAAGGTAAATTCGGAGGGGAAGTTCCACGCTTCGGGAATTCTCGAACGTCGAAATCAGCGGTAAGTGCCGCGGCGGAGTAGAGTCCTGATCTCGTCGTGGTTGCCGAGGAAGGAAACAAAAAGCTCAGCGCCTCGGTCTTGGAAGATAAATCGGAGATCGCGGTTACCGCGGCATTCGAAGAGCCTGGTTCCTCAGCTTGCGGATACCGAGGCCGCTATGCGCGTGGGGCTGGCCAAAGTTGTCAACCAGATCGCAAAGAGCGAGGAGGCACTCTATCCTTTCGTTCTTTGGGAGCTCGCGGAGACGACGGATGACCGCTGGGTCGATGGCAAGAAGCTTACTCAAGCATCTTCCTAAGCTCTTGGGCAGTGATGGAGGAGAGCTTTTTGCTTCGTTTCAAGCGCTGATAGCGCCTCTCGGTGGCTTTTTCCAGGGCAGCCACCTGGTCGCGTGTGGCGCCATATTCCCGCTGCGCGTAATCCGTGGATTCGATATCGACCTTCCGAAGCGCGACAATGTCCGCGCCGCAAACGATGCCGATATCTTCTCCGCGCGCGGCAGCGGCCAGCCAACGCCCTAGATTCTTCTTGGCATCGGTAATCGTGAGAGTCTTCATAAAGACTTTATATCGACTGAATATAGCCTTGTCAAGACGTCCGAAAACTGCGGCCGTTCCAGTCCTGGCGGCGGTTCAAAGTTCATGGTTCGACTTAGCTCACCATGAGCGGAAACTTGGTCATAGGGGGGAACTTGCACGTTTTGACAATTCTCAAAACGTGCAAATGAGGGGAATCTGAGATTCAGACTTTTTGACGTTTACGCGGCTTCGAAGCATCCAAGACCGTCACCCCAACCAAGTCCTTGTTGCGATAACGGAGAAGGATGCCTTTGTTTGATAAAACCTTTGTATCTGTGGCCTTTTGTGGACGCTTGAGACTTATGTACAGAACGTCTGCATCTTCATCATAATCGATCTAAGCCTTCCGATCCGGTAGTCGAATGAGATGCGGGACGGCTTCGGAGATATTATCCAGCGTTTTAGCTACTGCTGTCCTTTTCGCCATACTATAAGGCTCCGTGAAATCTGTGCCGTGAAGTAGGCTGTAGGCATACGGCGCGTAGCGTTCTGGAAACCGGACTCGGTTACGCCTGACCTGCTCGTTGAGTCGCTTGGTCGTCACCGTACAGCGCGTTATTAAAAGGATAAGGGCAAAAGGATAAAGGATGGTCAAAAGGCCGTGTTGGGATGCCTGGGTCGGACCTAGCTCGATTTTTTTCCTTGTTGCAACAGAATGCTGTTCCGGTCGACCCTTCAGTCGCGCCGCCAAGAATGAACCGGCTGCCAACCGAGCAATCTTTTTGCGCGGCCGTTGGAATACGCCCCATTGCTGCGCGTCAAGCTGCGCGCTTTGTCGCCGATGCTTGGCATGACGCGCGGGTAGAGATCACAGAGCGGCTCGGCTACCGTGCTATCGTCGGCCACGATGAACAAGGTCGTATCGCTTGGGATCGAGCGCTCGACTGCCAGTCGAAAGGCGACGGCCAAATCGCGCGCGTCGATGTAACTATAGGCGTGGAAACCCGTGGGCTTGCGCCCTCCGTCTCTTCTCATCTGCTCGAGCTCGTCAGGAGTGACCACACCGCTCGGCCGCAGCATCACCGTTTCTAAGCCTTTGCGGCTGTACGATCGCGCGATGGTTTCGCCGATCTCCTTCGATAGACCGTAGACGTCTTCCGGGCGCAGCGGATGATCTTCATCGATCGGCAGATAGTCGGGCACGAAGCGCTCGCTATAGCTCCAGCCGACGATGGCATTGCTGCTCGCCGAGACGACTCGTTTGACGCCGAGCCGAAAGGCGGCATGATGGACGTTGAACGTGCCGACGACGTTGGTTTGATAGGTCACGGTGGCAGTGGCGATGTTAGGATTGTGAATTGCGGCGAGATGGATGACCGCGTCGGCGCCGACCATCGCTTCCATCACTTGGCCGAGATCCTGAACGTCGCCAACAAGATATTTGACGGCGCCTCGCTCCGGCCCGGGTACGCGGTCGAGCACGGTGACTTCATGCGCTGCGCCATCGAGCAATTCTCGCACGACCCATTGACCGACTTTGCCGATCCCGCCGGTGACGAGAATCTTCATTCAAAGATTATCTCACCACGATGTACACGAAGGATTCGGATATTGACACTTTCAACTTCGTGCTCTTGGTGACCTCCTTCGAAAATTGAGTTTGGGTGCGCCATTGGCCGACTTCCCTATCCTTCCCCTTGACGGGGAAGGACAAAGGTAGGGGTGATGGTTTTGATCGGTTCCCGAGCACCCCTATCCTGGCCTTTCCCCATCAAGGGGAAAGGAGGTCAAGTAAGATGCAGCCATATGTCGCCATTTTCATCCTCTGTGGGTGAGCGTAAGCTCATGAACCACTTTGTGGTAAAAACTGCCTTTCTCTGTTGGTTGCCCCGTGCCTCTGCGGTCAAGACATCTTCCAAATTTATCGCAGCGTTTCTGATTGACTCACAGTCCGTAAAGCGCTCGGGCATTGTCACCGACGATCTTGTTCGCGACCGACCGGCTCAATCGCTTGTCGTCCAACACACCGCGCAGGGCGAGCAGCTCGGTTGCGCTATCGGCGTGGCCGTAGTCGGTGCCGACAACCAGATTGTCTTCGCCGGCATGCTCAACGACGTAGGGAAGATCATCGCTGGTTTCGCAGCCGACGTAGAAACGGCTCTCGCGCAGCAGTTCTTTCTTGTGCAATTCTCTGCCCTGGAGATGGTAGCGCTTGGCGAGATCGGTGAGCACGTAGGGCAGCCACTGCGCGCTGACTTCGAGAAAAGCCACTTTCAGTCTTGGAAAACGGTCAGGGATTCCGTCCATGATCATATTGTGGAACGCGCCGACGAGCACCAACTTGAACTTCGAGAAGCCGATGGTTTCGTACTTGAAGTAGTTGAACAGGATCGGACTTCCGGTGGCGGAATGAATGCAGATCGGCAAGTCCAATCGGCTTGCGGCGTCGTAGAGCGGAAAGAAGTAGGAATCGCTCAGCAGCCGATCGCACTCCGATCCGCGGAGAAAAATACCGACCGCGCCGTTCTCCTTCGCGAACATTGCTTCGTCATGAACTTTGTCCATGCTGAGCAGCGGCAAGACCGCGACCCAGCGCAGTCTTTCTTTTGCCTGGCTCCAGATATCGGACATCCAGCGATTGTAACTGCGGCACAGCGCCAGCTCGATTTCCGGCCGCGGCGTGAGCGGAATAATAAAAATCGTCGGAAAAATGACTTGAATGTCGACGCCGAGCTCGTCGATGTGCTTGAGACGCGCGTTGACATCGCGCAATTCGCGCGAAGCCATCGGCGTGTTCTTGCCGACGTTGCGCGATTTGAGCCGCAGCGTGCCGTCGACCAGCCAATATTCATCCGTCGACGAGCCATCGTTGGGGCCGACGACCTGCGGTCTGAACTTGCGCTCGGCGCCCTCCATGTATTCCCAGGTTTTTTCCGTTTCCAGGACATGCGCATCGGCGTCGATCCTAATCATGATCGGAGCCTCCGTTTGAAGTTCTGGTTGCTGACGAAATTCTGCGATAGGCTGCTCGGTTCATAACATCCGTTGCTGGCCTCGTCAACGAAGCTATGGTTGACACGGCCTGACTCTGTGATAGTTCGTTGGTGACGCGACGCCGATGCGTCACTCAAGATCAACAAAAACAGCCCATGCGACGATTCGATCTAGTAGAACCGACCACGCTCGAGGAAGCTTGCAGTGTCATCGTCGACAACGGCGACGCGAAAGTTATCGCCGGCGGCACGGCGCTGCTCACGCTGATCAAACACGGCATTTTCGTCCCAAAAACCCTCGTCAACTTAAAAAAAATCAAAGCCGCGAGTGAAATCAGCTTCGAGCCGCAAGCGGGACTGCGCATCGGCGCGCTGGCGGCGATTTACGATATCGAAGCGTCGCCGTTGGTGCGGCAACATTATCCGGTGCTCGCCGAAGCGTGTCACGTGGTGGCCAATATCCGCATCCGCAACATGGCTACCCTGGGCGGCAATGTGGCGCATGGTGATTATCAATCCGACCCACCGACGGTGTTGGTGGCCCTCGACGCTGCCGTGGAACTATTGAGCCGCGCGGGAACACGGCAGATAAAATTGACAGATTTCTTGAAAGGCAGTTACGAGACGGCGCTGGAACCGGGTGAATTGATTTCAGCGTTGATCGTTCCGCCGGCGGGCCACCTTCGCGGCACTTACAGCAAGTTCACCACCGGCTCTTCGGAAGAGCGGCCCTGCGTCGGAATTGCCGCGTTAGCGACCATGGACAAGGATATTTGCATGGAGCTTCGCCTGGTGATCGGCGCGGTGTCGCCGAAACCGATGCGTTTCAAAAGCGGTGAATCGATGGCGCGTGGAGAGAGGCTTACAGCTGAATTGATCGAGCGCATTGCCCTGGCCGCCGGCCAAAGCGTCGATCCGATCGACGACTTGCGCGGCACCGCCGATTACAAGCGCCACCTGGTGCATGTGCTGGTTCGCCGAGCGCTGAGCGCGGCGGCGCAACACTAAAAGGGAAACCGAAGGATGTCTCTGATCGGTACGGATGTCACGATGGTTGGAGGAATCGCCAAGGTCACCGGAGCGATTAACTATGCGCCCGATCTCGTACTGCCGCGCATGCTCCATGCCAAGGCGCTCAGGAGCCCGTACCCGCATGCAAAGCTCTTGCGCGTGGACGCGAGCAAGGCGGAAAAGTATCCCGGCGTCGTCGCTGTCGTCACTCGTGACGACTTAACCGGTTTGAATCCCTATTTCGGACCGGTGGTCGACGATCAACCGGTGGTGGCGACCGATCGGGTGCGCCATGTCGGTGAAGTCGTCGCGCTCCTGGCCGCGGAAAGCCGGGAGATCGCCGAAGAGGCATTGGATCTGATCCAAGTCGAGTACGAAGAGTTGCCGGCCGTCTTCGATCTTCTCGAAGCCGCCAAGCCCGACGCGCCCGTGTTGCACGCGCAGCGCAATGAGACCAACGCGGGCGTGCACCGCGAGGAATTCAATTTCGAGTTGGGCGGCAACGTTTGCAGCGTGTTCCGGGTCGAAGACGGAAACATCGAAAAGGGTTTTCAAGAAGCGGACGAGATCTTCGACAATACTTACACGCTGCCGCCGGTGCAGCACGGCCATATCGAGCCCCATGCCGCCACTGCCTATTGGGAGCCGAGCGGCAAACTGGTGGTTCATTCCGCCTCGCAAAATCCCTCCGGCGTGCAAGAGCAGCTGGCGCAGATTTTCAAATTGCCGGAAAATCAGGTGCGCGTGATTGTGCCGCCTCTTGGCGGCGGCTACGGCGGCAAGACCCACGCGCGGCTCGAGCCTGCTCTTGCGCTGCTCGCGCGCAAGGCGCGCCGTCCCGTGCAGTGGGTTTTGACACGTGACGAGGTCTTTCTCACCGGCAGACGCTACGGCGCGGTGGTGAAAATCAAGACCGGCGTGAAACGGGACGGCACTATCATTGCGCGCGAAGTCCAGGTCTTTTATGAAATCGGCGCTTACGCGCTCAACGGGCCGGTCAACGCCAAAACCGGTTGTTATGTATCGAGCGGTCCCTACAATATTCCCAACCGAAGTCTGTCGACCTACTCCGTTTACACCAATTTGCCGCCCACGGGTCCGTTCCGTGGCGTCGGTGTGTCCCACGTGTGTTGGGCCTACGAATCCGAGATGGACGACATCGCGCGACGGCTTGGACTCGATCCTCTAGCATTGCGGCTACGGCACCTGGTCAAAGAGGGCGATGTATTCGTCACCGGTGAAAAGCTGGTTTCTGTCGGCATCACCGATTGTTTGCAGCGCGCCGCCGCTGCGATCGGCTGGAAAGGGAAGGAAGAGCAGTCCGCGCCGCCGGCCGGAAAGGATGTCGTCCGCGGCAAAGGTCTTGCGGTCACAATCAAAAGCACGACGACGCCGACGACCTCATCGGCCCAGGTGCGTCTTAACGCCGACGGTTCGGCGATTCTTCTCACCAGCAGCGTCGATATGGGACAGGGGGCGTTGACTTCGCTGGCACAAATCGTCGGCGACGAGTTGGGGTTGCCCTTTGAAAAAGTCTCGGTGAGTTTTCCGGATACCGACATTACGCCCTACGATAAGTCGTCGAGCTCGAGCCGCACGACCTTTCATATGGGCCAGGCGGCACAGAAGGCGGCGGGCGAAATCAGAAATCAGCTGCTCGAAGTCGGAGCGAAGAAACTCGAAGCGCGGATCGAGGATTTGGAACTGAGGGACGGCGCCGTTTGGGTGCGCGGCGTGCCCGATAGACGGCTATCGATCACGGACATTTTCAAGGCACGCTTTGGGTCCTCGGTCGGCAGCATGTTCGGCGGCTATTGCTTTAAGACCGAAGGGGGATTGAATGCGCGGACCGGAAAAGGCAAGGCCGCCGCGTTCTGGTTCTTCTCAGCGTGCGCTGCCGAAGTCGAAGTCGATAGGGAGACCGGCAAGACGCGCGTCTTGCGCATCGTGACCGCGGTGGATGCGGGCAAAGCGATTCATCCCAAACAATGCGGGCTCCAAAACGAAGGATCGATGTTATCGGGTATGGGCTCGGCGCTTTTCGAAGAGATGGTGTACGACAACGGCCAGCCGATCAACAGCAGCTTCTTGGAGTACATGCTTCCGTCTATGGAAGATCATCCAGCGGAGTTCCATTCCATATTGGTGGAAACGCCCCACCCCAAAGGTCCGCACGGCGCCAAAGGTGTGGGGGAAGCGGCGCTGCCGCCGGTGGCTCCTGCCATCGGCAATGCCATCGCCAATGCGCTCGGCGGCATTCGCTGCAGAGACTTGCCGATCAAACCGGACAAGATTGTCGCGATGCTCGACGCACTCAAGGAGAGCAGATAGATCGATGCTCACCATCTCGACGACAATCAACGGGTCGCCACAGGACCTTACCGTCAGGCCCAATCAGACATTGCTGGAGTGCTTGCGCGACGATCTCTCGCTCAAAGGTTCGGTCGAGGGCTGCGGCGTCGGCGTGTGCGGTTCTTGCACCGTGCTGGTCGATGGCCGGCCCGTGAGCTCTTGCCTCATGCTCGCCACCAATGCGGCAGGCAAAGCGGTCACTACCATCGAAGGTTTGTCGCAGAGCGGCGAGCTCGACCCGGTGCAGAAAGCATTTCTCAAACATCAGGCTTTCCAATGCGGCTACTGCACGCCGGGCATGATCATGGCGGTGAAGGGACTGCTGGCGAATCATCCCCATCCTACGGAAGCCCAGACGCGCGATTATCTTTCGGGCAACCTATGCCGCTGCGGCACCTACGCCGAAGTGATGGCGGCGGTAAAAGAGTTGGCGGAAGAGTAAAGGTTGTAGTGAAAAGTTCAAAGGAATTTTGGCATGGAAAGGAGTTACGATAATGGCAAGCCCAGTTCGCATTTATGCCGGTACCCAAGAAGGTTTGTTCGTCTGGCGTTCCAAAAACGGCTCCTGGGAGCGTGTAGCGGTTTCCTTCGAAACCGGCACCATCGATTCCATTGACGGGCTGCGAAGCCAACCCAACGTCGTCTATCTAGGCGTCACCCAAGACGGCCTTTATCGGACCGACGATGCCGGCCTGAGATGGCAACGGGTGTTCGAAGGCAATGTTCGCGCCGTGACCGTGGATCCCACCGACGAGCAGGTCCTATATGTGGGTATCGAGCCGATTCACCTCTACCGAACCGAGGACGGCGGCAAGAGCTGGGAGGAACTCACGGCCGTGCAGGATTTGCCCTCGGAGGTCAAAGCCAAATGGAGCTTTCCGCGTCCGCCGCACCGAGAGCACGTGCGCCATATCTTCGTCCATCCGGATGATCCCAAGATCATCTACGTCTGCCTGGAACACGGCGGGATCATCCGCAGCTTCGACCGCGGCAAGAACTGGCAGGACGTCAGCGGCGGCATAGACTATTTGGACATCCACCACATCAGCACTGCGCCAGGCCGGAAAGATCTCTATTTCGTGGCCACCGCTCGAGGATTTTTTAAAGCCAGCGATCCCGGCCAAGGTTGGCAGCGCGCCGAGAACGGATTTTCGCGCGACTATTTTCACGATTTTGTTTTCTTACCGGGCGCGACCCCGGCGATGCTGGTGGCTACGGCAGACAAGTCGCCGGGTTATTGGGATCGCCCGGAGCGCGCTCAGGGCGCCGTCTTCCGGAGTCGCAATCTGGCCGAGAGTTGGCAGCGTGTCGGCGTGGGCAAGTGGCTGCCGGAAAACATGCAGCAGATGGTTTGGGCGTTGGCCCAACATCCGGAAGATCCGTCGATCGTTTATGCCGGTCTTGGCGCCGTGTCCCGCGGCCGTTCGGCAGATGCCACGCAGAAAGGTCATGGGGACATACTCGTGAGCACGGATCAGGGAGACAGCTGGGACCGGCTGCCGGTGGATTTGCCCGCTGACCGCGTGCTGTTTGTCGCTGCTGATGCTTAATCTTGGCAGCCCAACAGCTGCAGGTTTATTGGAGGACAGATGAAGTTCCGTCGAAGCGCGTATTTGGGCATGGCTCAGCTATTTTTATTGATGGGCTTGCTGGCAGTATTCACCAGGCCCGCCTGCGCGCAAAATCCGGATCTTATCCAGGCGGCGAGGAAAGAGGGCGAGGTCGTCGTATTCGGCTCGCTCGAGAACGACGTCGCCGCGGCGATACACAAGGGATTCGAGGCCAAGCACGGCATCAAGACCAACTACTTCCGCGGCTCATCGACCGTCATGATGGATCGCATCACTGCCGAGCACCGCACCGGCAGGATGAGCTCGGATGTCGTTTTCACGACTTCAGAACCGATGAAGTTCATAAACAAGGAGAAAGGACTTTTTGCTCGCTACATTTCACCGTCGGCGAAGGATTACGATAAAAAATTGATGGACGACTTCTTCGGCCCGAACTATCGCAGCGTGATCATCGGCTTCGTCTACAACAAAAGCATCATCAAACCCGAGGACGCGCCAAAATCCTACGGATATCGTCAATCCGAAGTGGAAAGGGAAGATTGCCATGGGCAACCCGACCCTCCACGACACCACCATCGACTGGCTCTCGAGTCTCCATACCGTCTTCGGTTCGGCGCAAAAGGCCAATGACTGGATCAAGCGGCTCGCCGCTTTGGAGCCGCTCCTGCTCGATTCCATGGTCCCGGTGGGCGAGCGCATCGCGTCGGGAGAAATGCCCCTCGGGGTCGCCTACGTGAAGTATGTTCACCTGTGGAGTCGAAAAGGCGCTCCGGTGGACTACGTCAAAGGACTTCCCGTTTACTTGGGCGATGGCAATTACATCGGCCTCACGGCGAAGGCGCCCCACCCCAACACCGCCAGGCTTTACATCGATTACTTTCTCGGCCAGGAGAGCTCGGAGATCATGGCCAACGTGGGCGAGTTCGTGAACCGCCGGGGCATCTATCCGCCCATCGACGGCGCGGATCAGGTGGTCGGCAAGTTTGTCCAAGTGGTCTCTCTGACGCCGGATGAATACTCAAAGAAGAAAGAAGAATTTCGCCAGATCTTTCGGCGTTAGCTGCCTAACGACATAGAAAAAATCAGCTCATCCGATTTTCTCGTCGCGGTGCTGCCATGGTTTGACAAGGCGAGACGCTCCCTATACCGGCTCAAACATCCACGTGAGCCGCTGATCGACGGTTTTGCCGGCTTTGTCAAAACCACCTCGGCGGTCCGACACGAAGGGCGACTAGCGTCGGCCGTATGCTGCGGCCTTTCCTGCTAATACTGCGGCCCGTTCCAAGCAGTTCAATCGCTGCGCTCCGTTCACGGGCTGCGCCTGTTCAAAGTTCAAGGTTCAATGGTTCAAGGACAGAGTCGGACTCGGAGGCGGAACTTCGATGTTTCGAGAATTCCCGAAACGTCGAAATGTAAGACAGCGGGGGATTAAGGGACAGGCTACTTTCACATTGCGATCTTGCGCGGCGCTATGATAGAGCCTGCCGCAAGGAGGATGCTTCAATGAAGGTACTCAAACCCGACGAGATCCCCGCAGAATCAGCGAATAGTCCCTTGTTCACGGGTGGTCCCGTGACGCGACAAACTCTGCTGACAGCTGAGACGAGCAATAACTTTAATCTTGCCGTCGTCAACTTCAGTACCGGTGCGCGGAACAAAATGCACATCCATAGCAGCGATCAGGTGCTGTTTGTCACTGCGGGCAAGGGTATCATCGCTA
>WNFU01005622.1_pt1 | contig 15468 bp, 10 predicted proteins | sample 5400121 | NCBI WGS metagenome assembly WNFU01 (sample SAMN13153360, study PRJNA577476) | soil metagenome | isolation source: 100 cm soil or saprolite under grassland replicate 1 | place: USA:California | collected 2016-06-15
TCCCGCCTCTTGGCCGCTGGGCCCCGCTCCTTTTTACGACCTGAAGCGACTCCCGAAGCAGAAGCCGAGCCAGGTGGCAAGCGGCATGGCCAAACATGACGTGCGTGACCGGGACGACGCCGCTGATGGATCCAGCTACAGGGTGCCAGTCACGATCGCGAGGATGTCCGGGCCGTAGCGCTCGAGCTTGGCCGGGCCCATGCCCTTGACCCGCCGGAGCGCGGCGATGGACGACGGACGGGCGGCGGCGATCTCTACCAGCGTCGCGTCGTGGGCCACGACATACGCAGGGACGGCATCCGCCCTGGCCCGATCGCGACGCCAGCCCTGGAGCGCCTCGAGGATTTGGCGCTCCGCCTCGGTCGCGGCGACGCGACGCGGTGAAGAGCCGTTGCCCGCCGACGGCAACGTCACGATCCGCCGACCCGCCGATGGTCGGACGATGGAGCCCGCGCCCTCCAGCGCAATCAGGAAGCGCGACGGGGTCCGACGGACCTCCTTGCCGCCCTGGCCAACCCGCCGCTGCGCCCAGGACAGCGCGAGATGGCGGCGCGCGCGGGTGATGCCGACGTAGAGCAGGCGGCGCTCCTCGTCGACGGCTGCGTCCTCCTTCGCATGGCGGATTGGCAGCAGCCCCTCCTCCAACGCGGGCAGGAACACCGCGTCCCATTCGAGGCCCTTCGCCCGGTGATAGGTGAACAAGTTCACCCCGGTGATCGAGCCGGCCGCCTCCTCGGCGTCGCGCCGATCCAGATCCGCGAGCACACTCGTGACCGTGAGACCAGCATCGGCCAACGCGAGGTCGCCCACGATCCCGAGGATGGTCTCGAGCGCAGCCGCGCGTTCGCGACCCTCGTCGCCTGCGGCGTCGGCCTCCGAGCCCAGGCCCAGCCGCTCGGAAAACAGCTCGCGCACCGCATCCACGAGGGCCGGCCCGACCCCCGAAATCTCAGCACGCCGCAGGAGCTGGCGTGCCTCGCGGACCTCCCGCCGCGCGAAGAAGCGCTGACCGCGGACCCGAAACGAGATGCCGGCTCGAGTCAGGCTCTGCTCGATCTCCGGCAGTTGCGCGTTGATCCGGACGAGGACGGCGATCTCCGCGGGCTCCGTCCCGCTTCGCAGCTGGTCGCGGATCTCGGCGACGAGGCTGGCGCGCTCGGCCTCGTCATCGGTGAATCGGCGGATCGTCGGTCGCGGACCGGGCGGTCTCGTCGCCCGCAGCGCGCCCCGCGGACCGGGCGCGATGAGTCGATTGGCGAGCTCCAGGATCTGTGGCGTCGAGCGGTAGTTCTCGACGAGCACCACCGTCCGCGCCCCCGGATGGCGCTCCTCGAAGCGCAGGAGGAACTCGGGGGACGCGCCGGTGAACGAGTAGATCGTCTGGTCGGGGTCGCCCACCACCGCGAGGTCGCGCGAGTCGCCCAGCCACAGCTCCAGCAGGCGCTCGGCCAGGGGGTTGGTGTCCTGGTACTCGTCGACGCTGAACCACGTCTTCCGCGAGCGGACGATCCTCGCCGCCGCCTCGTCGGTCTCCAGAAGCTCAACCGTCTCGACCAGCATGTCTTCGAAGTCGATCAGCACTGCCCGCGTCTTCGCTCGCTCGTAGTCGGCATACAGGCGGGCGAACAGGTCGGGCGGGATCGGCGCACGGTCGGCACCCTCGGCGAGCCAGCGCGCCGGCCGGATGCGGCGGACCTTGGCCCACTCGATCGCCTCCGCCAGGTCCTTGAGCGGCGTGAAGCGATAGTGGCCGGGCAGCTTGGCGGCGAGCGGAAAGAGCAGCCGCGACTTGCTCTCCACGATCTGCGGCAGCGGCGCCCCGTCGTGACGGCTGGGCCAGAAGTGGCGGAGCTGGGCGAGCGCGGCGGCATGGAAGGTCCGGGCCATGACGCGCGGATGACCCAGCGAGGCCATCCGCTCGACCATCTCGGTCGCTGCCTTGTCGGTGAAGGTCACGAGCATGATCCGGTCCGTCGTAACGACGCCAGCCTCGATCGCGTACGCCGCGCGATGGCTGATGACCCTGGTCTTCCCCGAGCCCGCGCCCGCGACGATCGCCAGCGGTCCGCTCGTAATTTGGACCGCCGTCCGTTGGGCCTCGTTGAGCCCCTCGAGGAGGCGGCTGAGTGTCGTGCTCGTCACGGCCACAGCGTAGCCGCGGCGATGCACGCGGACTTTCCGGCGTCGGCCGGGCCAGGGAGCCGTGACAGGAAATGTGACACGAGCCACGCGCAATGTCGCCCTGAAAGCGGCCGACCGGGGCCGCTGGAGGGCACCAGATGTTCCGCCCTGCGCCGATCGACCTGGGCATCGCCACTACCGAGCGCTTTCGGCAGCGATCGTGCGCGACCAAGATCGCGCACCCGACCCGCCGCGCGGCCAACCGGGCTGCCCGCCTCACGCTCTTGAGCGGGGGCGGCGGAGGGCGGCTCCACGCCTACCAGTGCCGGTTCTGCACCTGTTGGCATATCGCCCATCCGATGCGCCACGCACAGGACAGCCATGCGATCGCTTGACGGTCAAACTATGGTGGAGCTGCGTCGGCCAACGGGGACCCAGCGGAGGGAGCGCGCGTGACCCAAGGGCCTGTCTGGCCGAACGACTGGTTGTCGATCGAATTCCAGATTCCCTGTCGCCCGGCTTTTGCTTCAGCGACCACGTGGCGGGGCTCGGGAATCTAGATGACCGAATCTCTCGAAACCATCCCGGTCCCACCCGGTGTGTCGGGCATCCCCCAGTGGCTCGAGAGCACACTCAACGTTACGCCGGGTCGTGATCCACTAGGCCTACAAACGATCACGACAGACCGGATCATTCCCCGGCTCGTACCTGGCGTGCTTGCGCTGTCCCGTCGCGCCCGCTACTTCTCGTTCTACGCGTTTCTGATCCACGACTACCAGGACCGCAAGCTCAGCGCATCCAACAACGGCCTGTCCACTTTCATGAAGCGCCGCGAGTATGAACTTGCGCTCGCCGTCGAGCTGTGCCCCGCCGGTCACGCTAACGAGGCCGTCGCCTCCAATGGGCGTCAGCGTGCAGCGCCAGTTGTCAGCCGCGGGACCGACTCCTTTCCGCGGAACGAATCGGTTGACAGCTACCTGGGTGGCTACGGCCTGTACTACCGCAGCCCGATGATCGACCTTGGGCTCGTGGCCCCTCGCGGAACCGCTCTTCGAGAGTCCGGCGAGGCGACCCCGATTGACGTCCTGTGGCCCAAGGACGAGCGGGCTCGGGCACTTGCGGACTCGTTCAGAGCTGCGATCGCCGACACTGAGTACTACGCCCATTACTTCGCCAGCGAGCGCGAGATCCCGCGCGACATTCTCGTCGACTATGCGCGCGTCGGGTGCCTGTGCCGCCTGCCCGAGTTCCCCGCGGAACGGCGGGCATTGCGCGATGCGCTTCTGGTCGCCTCTCCCGGGCAACCCACCCAAGATGTCCAACGACGACGGGAGGCGTTTGCGTACATCCTTTGGCTGGCCAGCGAAGATGAGCGGGTCGTTCGTTTCGATGCGCCATTCCGCGATCGGATCTGGGGCGCACATGAGCAATCGAAGACGTCGAACTCTGAGACGCTGCGAGCGACTGGTGCTCGCTGGGCGGCGTTGATCGGGAGGGAACTGGCGCAAGAAGGGATCTCCTCGATCTGGGCGAGGGTGTGCAAGATCGGACTGGCGGCGAGCGGCCCTGCAGGAATCGCCGCGGCGGATCTTGATCGAGAACTCATCGATCCACTTGTCGAGCCTGTGACGCTGCGTCCTTTTGACCATCCAGTTGCGCTCACGCCCGATACCCCGACTAGCCAGCTTGGCTCGCGTGTGTTGGCCGCCGCGACCGGACGCTCCCTGGAGGAGCTGCGTGCGTGGGCTGTTCGCGATGGGAGCGCGCAGGCAGGTCTCGCTCTCGTCCTCGCCATCCTCGGCCGGGTCGAAGCTCTCGGAGCGCCGGCCCCGGGCTGGTCCGAGATCGCGGCACAGGATGGGGATAAGCAGCCGGGCCTGGCGCATCTCGGGCTGCGCTTTGCCGAGCATCTGCGTGCTGAGCCAAGCCTTCGCGCAACGATGAGATGGGCCGTCCGGACGATGATCCTTTGGCCTCACGAGCTCATCGCCTATTCAAAGCTGCCGCAGTCAACCTTCCGATTCCGGTGGGAATCCGGCCGCCTGCGGTTCTACGACCTTCGACCGGAGAGGTTCGCGCTGACCGACACAAGGCGCGATGCGCTCGGTCGACTGGGAGCCGATATCGGTCTGCTCGACTGGACAGAGACCGGGGCCGTGCCAACGCTCGACGGCCGCGCCTTCGTCGCCGAGGTGTTCAGTTGAGCCTTCGCGTCGTCGCCGGTTTTGAACGGCGTTGGACGGTGTTCTGGGCGACGACGTACACATTCGAGCTGCCATTTTTTGAGAGCTTTCTCCTTCCGCGACTCGGCGAGGCGCCACTGAATGCCACGGTGCTGGTCGATGCCCACCGACACGCGGACGCGCTCCAGAACTTGGGTGTCGACACACCTTGGCGGGGAGCTCGAGCGAACAGGGACTACCTAGTCCGCGGGGTTGCACCAACGAACGGTGCGTTCCACCCGAAGACCTACTTCTTCGGGAACGATCGAACAGGTCTCCTATATGTCGGGTCCGGCAACCTCGCCATGAGTGGGCTTGAGACTGGCAAGGAAGTCTTCGCTCGATTTGACGCAGCGAAGGATGAGGATCTTGGGGCGATCCGTGGCTGGCGGGCTTGGTTGGACGAGGTTGTCGACGCCGTTGATGACCCGGCCGTTCGCGAGCGGTGGCGTGATGCTCAGCTGCGGGCTCCATGGATGGTGGGCCTTGTCGAGCCTGCGGCGTTTGCTCACAACTGGCACATGCCCCTGCTCGACGTGTTCCTGAACGGCATAGAAGGCCGGGTCGACGAACTTCACCTCACGGCTCCCTTCTACGACGAACGCGCAGCGACCGTCCTCGAAATCGTGAGGCGAACGAGCCCAAGGCGAATTGAGGTCCTCGTGGGTCGTGACGCAAGCGTCCACGGTCCGGCACTGTTGAACGTACTCGAGAGAAGTGGGGCCGACATCGCCGTACATGGGCTGGACCCAGACACCTATGTTCACGGCAAGCTCCTGGGCGTAGTGTGGGGTGGGCGGGGCCGCATCCTCAGCGGATCAGCGAATCTTTCGACCGCTGCGCTCCTCCGCGCGGTCGCGGGCGACCTCGCAGCCAACGTTGAGTGCGGATCGATCGCGGAGGTGGACCCGGAGGCCGTCCGAGCCGCCTTTTCGCCGCCGCCGCCGCCGGCTTGGCTTTCGGTTGTTCCGCGGGACTTGTCGTTGCTCGAATTGCTTCGGTTCGCTCCATCCGATGAGAGCCGGTTTTCGATCCACCTTCGTTCCGCCGTCTGGCTCTCGGACGGAAGGATTCGGGTGGACATCGGGAACGTCGGTGACCGCGACTTGCGCTTGTCAAACGGCGACACGATTGTCGAACTCGAGGACGCCGTCACTGTGCGACCATTTGGCGACGATTCTGTCCGGTTTGTTTGGACCGTCGACGACACCGGTCACCAGGTTTCGAACAAGGTCGCGATCGATGAACCCGGCGCGCTTCGGGCTGCCCTAGCCGAGCGGACCGCAGGCGGGGAGCGACCTGACGGTATAGAGGCGGCTGACCTCGAGACGCCAGTGGGCCAGATGCTCGCCCGATTGCATAACACGTGCATCTTCGATTTCGACGAGACGCCAACCGCCCGTCGGATTGCGCGCGCCGCGGACGCTGAGTCCGATGATCCGGACTTCTGGGACAAGCTAGCGCGCGAAGACCTTCGCCAGGACCCGAGAGTTGCGCGTTATCTTCAGCTCGGCACCGACACTCCTCTCCTGGACGGCATCTTTCTCGACATCGCTCGGATGCTTGAGGCAGTCCCTCGTCTCAGCACCCTACGAGTCGTCGGCGACGAAACGCCTGTTGGGGGCCACGGGTCAGGGGTCCGGTGGACACCTGATCGCAAGCTGCAGGTCCGCCTGTTCAACCTCCTCGAGCGATGGTGCGGAGCGATATCCGATCCGCGGCTCCAGTGGATCAGCCCGCTGACGCCAGTTGCGAACTTCGCCGCGCTGCTCGGCGCCCTGCGCGAGTGCTGGGTGCAGGGCTATCTTGCCGAGCATCGTGTTGTCGCTCTCGTGGGCGTCTTATTGACAGCCTTCGTTCGGGGTGAGCGAAGACCGGGATTCCTCTCGCGCCTGACCGATACCGAGCGCACCGAAGCGATGGCGGCCCTCGCAACATCCGCTTCCCCCACTGTCCTCGCCGCACTTGTGTTCGCTGCCGTCCGCCCGTCGCAGAAGGACCTCCTGAGCTACCTCTTCGCATGGCAGCCCGCGATCGTGGAGGGACTCGCCGAGGGCTCGATCCGCCCCAACGAGGAGGCTGCAGCCCTCGTTCGGGGGCTAACTGGTCAGACGATCTCGGGAAAGGCGATGGCGGAGCGGATTGAGTGGGCGTCGACCTATCTGGACGATGCGCGATGGAGTGACCTGATCTCTCGAGAGCTCGGCCTACAAGTGACGCTCACGGTGAAAGGGTTCGCCGAGCGATTCGGCGCATCGTTGAGCGTGGAGGAGGACATCCAACTGCTCGTAGATCCGAGGATCGTTGAGGTCGTTCGCCGCGCTCTTGAATATCGCAAGACCGATGGCTGCGTGGTAGACGCCGGCGACGATCGCCTAAGCGTCCGTCGTGGCGATGTCTTCGCCGCGAAGATCGGCGGGGCATTTGTTGATTCTGACGAGGTGGTCACGAGCAGCCGGCTCGACCACATGGCGGCGGCCGGAGCATCGTTCTCAGAGGTCATGACGCTCGAGCAGGCGACAGCTTAATGGCTTGCTCGGCCAGTAGAGGCCGCCCTACCGCAGGTCAATGTTGCGCGAAGGCGCACCACACAAGCGAGGGAATGTGGATCAGGCGCAGCTGAACTGGATCGCTAACTACATCTGGGGCATCGCAGACGATGTCCTTCGGGACCTCTATAAGCGCGGCGAGTATCGCGATCTGATCCTGCCTACCGCAGTGCTGCGTCGCCTGGACGCCGTCCTGGAGCCCACGAAGGCTGCCGTGCTCGAGATGAAGACTACGCTTGATGCCGCTGGGGTAGTCCACCAGGAGCAAGCCTTGAGACAGGCAGCGGGGCAAGCGTTCTACAACACGTCACGTTTCAGCCTGCGCGACCTTCGGGCCCGCTCGAGCCAAGCACGGCTGAAAGCCGATTTTGAGGCCTACTTGGACGGCTTTTCACCGAATGTGCAGGACATCGTCGACAACTTTGACTTCCGACATGAGGTTCCCAAGCTCGCCAAGGCCGACGCTCTTGGCTCGTTGATCGAGAAGCTCGTCTCGCCTGATATCAACCTGAGTCCGTACCCGGTCTTGAACGGTGATGGATCGGTCAAGCACGCGGGCCTCGACAACCACGGGATGGGGACGATCTTCGAGGAGCTTGTTCGGCGATTCAACGAGGAGAACAACGAGGAGGCCGGCGAGCACTGGACCCCTCGAGACGCCGTAAGGCTCATGGCGAACTTGATCTTCTTGCCGATCGCCGACCAAATCGAGTCCGGCACCTACCTGGTTTATGACGGGGCCTGCGGAACGGGCGGCATGCTGACCGTTGCCGAGGAGAGTCTGCATCTCCTCGCGGATGATCAAGGCAAGCAGGTCGCCACACATCTGTACGGCCAGGAAATCAGTGACAAGACGTACGCGATTGCGAAGGCGGACTTCATCCTGAAAGGGGACGGGGAGGCGGCTGACAACATAGTCGGTGGTCCCGAATACTCGACACTCTCGAACGATGCGTTTCCGTCCCGCGAGTTCGACTTCATGCTCTCCAATCCGCCCTACGGCAAGAGTTGGAAGAGTGATCTCGAGCGGATGGGCGGCAAAGACGGCATCAAAGACCCCCGCTTCCTGATTGAGCATGGCGGTGACGCCGAGTATTCGCTGATCACCCGTTCGAGCGATGGCCAGATGCTGTTCCTCGCGAACATGCTGAGCAAGATGAAGCACAAAGACTCCAGGCTCGGCAGCCGGATCGCCGAGGTCCACAACGGCAGCTCGCTGAACACCGGCGATGCCGGCCAGGGCGAGAGCAACATCCGACGCTGGATCATCGAGAACGACTGGCTTGAGGCCATCGTCGCCCTGCCACTGAACATGTTCTACAACACCGGCATCGCCACCTACATCTGGGTGTTGACCAACCGCAAGCCCGATCACCGACGCGGCAAGATCCAGCTCATCGACGCGACGAAGTCGTTCAAGCCGCTGCGCAAGAACCTCGGTATGAAGAACTGCGAGCTGTCTGACGCCGACATCCAGACGATTTGCGACACCTTCCTTGCCTTCGAGGAGACCGAGCAGTCGAGGATCTTCCCGAACGCTGCCTTCGGCTACTGGAAGGTGACGGTCGAACGACCCCTGCGACTCAAGGGCGTCGACCCGTACCGCGTCTACAGCCCCAAGGAGATCAAGGCGCTCAAGGAGACCGGTGAGCGCGACGACGACGCCCCGGCGGTCGTCAAGAAGATCCACAAGTCCGGCGCTGCCAGTCCCGATTCTCTTCACGGTCTGTTCGAGGCGACCATCGATGGTCGGCGGTGCGTAGTCCAGTACGAACCCGATAGCGACCTACGCGACACCGAGCGGGTGCCCCTCCTCGAGAAGGGCGGCATCGAAGCGTTCCTTGCTCGCGAGGTGCTGCCGCATGCCGCTGGCGCCTGGTACGACCCGACGAGCATCAAGATCGGCTACGAGATCAGCTTCACGCGGTACTTCTACAAGCCGCAGCCACTCCGGACTCTGGAGGAGATCCGCGCCGACATCCTGACGCTCGAGAAGGAAACCGAAGGGCTTCTGGGCGCAATCATCGGCGATGGATCGTCATGAGCGGAGGTCTCAAGCCTTACCCGGGCACCAAGGACTCCAGAGTGCCGTGGTTGGGGGACATACCCGGACATTGGGACGTTCTGCCTGCCCGAGCTGTCTACAAGGCGAAGCTCAGGAAGAACTCCGGGATGGCCCGGAAGACCGTTTTGTCGCTTAGCTATGGGCACATCGTTGTCAAGCCAGAGGAGAAGCTGCGAGGTCTCGTACCCGAGTCGTTCGAGACATACCAGCTCGTCGATCCCGGAGACGTCATCGTCCGGACAACGGATCTTCAGAACGACCGAACTAGCCTCCGCATCGGCTTCTCGAACCACCAAGGCATTATCACGTCGGCCTACATGTGTTTGGGCGTGACGGATCGCTTCCTGCCTAAGTTCGGCTATGAGTTCCTGAACGCCTACGACCTCCTGAAGATCATTTATGGCTTCGGGTCTGGGCTTCGGCAAAACCTGGACTTCGGCGACATCAAGCAGATGCCCGTCTTGGTACCGCCCCTTGGCGAGCAAGCCGCCATCATCCGTTTCCTCGATCACGCGGACCGACACATCCGGCGATACATCGCCGCCAAGAAGAAGCTGATTGTGCTCCTGAACGAGCAGAAGCAGGACATCGTCTACCGCGCCGTGACTCGTGGCCTGGATCCTGATGTCTCCCTCAAGCCGTCGGGCGTGCCGTGGCTGGGGGACGTACCGGAGCATTGGCAGATCTGGCAAATAGGTCATTTCGCCCGAGTGGGAAACGGCTCGACACCATCTCGCGGCAACACGGCGTATTGGAGCAACGGCCACTATCCGTGGCTGAACAGCTCGAGTGTCAACCACAACCCGATACTGGCGTCTGACCAGTTCGTCACCGATGTTGCTCTGCGCGAGTGTCACCTACCTCGCGTACAACCTGGCAGCGTTCTCGTCGCGATCACGGGCCAAGGCAAGACCAGGGGAACCGCTGCGCTGCTCGCCGTCGAAGCCACGATCAACCAGCACATAGCCTTCATCGCGCCGCGACAGGACGTGGTGCGGCCCGAGTATCTGCAGCTCCTCCTCGTCGGAGCCTATCGCGAGCTGCGCAGGATCAGCGACGACTCGGGCAGCACGAAAGGCGCACTCACATGCGCTGACATCTCGCACTTCAAAGCCGCCCTCCCTCCGCGTGACGAGCAGGACCAGATCATCGATAGGGCCGCTCATGAGACACACGATGTACAGGTCGCCGTCGCCCGAACGGAACGCGAGATCCACCTCCTCCACGAGTACCGCGCCCGTTTGATTGTCGACGTGGTTATCGGGAAGCTCGACGTCCGAGAGGCGGCAGCGCAGATGTCCGATCAGGTCGAGGAGGCTGAGCCGCTCGGCGCTTCGGACGCCCTACTGGAGGGCGACGAGTCCGAGGATGATCCGGACCTGTACGCCGTCATCGAAGAGGTGGTGGCGTGACCACCGACACGAGCGAGAAGGGTCTCGAGAGCCTAATCGTCGCGTGGATGACGGGCGAGAGCACGCCTGCGCCGTCTGCCAACGCGCATGAGAAGCCTGCTCCATACGGTGGTGAGTGGATCTTGGGTGGCGCCCACGACTACATGCGCGAGTCAGCGGTCGATCTCGTCCAACTCAGCGCATTCCTGCGGGAAACGCAGACCGACTATGCCGACGCCGTAGACCTCGATCAGGACAGCCCGACGCGGCGCAAGTTCCTAGACCGCCTCCAGGGCGAAGTCAGCAAGCGCGGCGTGATCGACGTGCTCCGCAAGGGCTTGAAGCACGGACCCCACCAACTCGACCTCTTCTACGGCACTCCGTCACTGGGCAACCAGGCAGCGGCGGAGCGGTACGCCCACAACCGTTTCAGCGTTACCCGCCAGTTCCGCTACAGCCGCGACGAGACGCAGCTCGCCTTGGACCTCGGTCTGTTCATCAACGGCCTGCCAGTCGCGACCTTCGAGTTGAAGAACAGCCTGACCAAGCAGACGGTCGCCGACGCCATCGAGCAGTACCAACGTGACCGCGATCCTCGTGAGCGGCTGTTCGAGTTCGCGCGCTGCATCGTCCACTTCGCCGTCGATGACAGCGAGGTGCGGATGTGTACACACCTCAAGGGCAAGGCGTCGTGGTTCCTGCCGTTCAACCTGGGCTGGAACGATGGGGCCGGCAATCCACCGAACCCGGACGGGATCAAGACCGACTACCTCTGGAGGCGGATCCTCACCCGCGAAGGCCTGGCCGACATCCTCGAGAACTACGCTCAGGTCGCCGAAGAGAAGAACCCGAAAACCGGAGTCAAGAAGGCCGTTCAGATCTTCCCTCGCTATCACCAGCTGGAAGTGGTGCACCGCCTTCTCGCGGACGCAAGGAAGAGCGGCGTAGGGCGGCGTTACCTGATCCAGCACTCAGCCGGCAGTGGCAAGTCGAACTCGATCGCCTGGCTTGCGCACCAGATGATCGGCCTGAGCAAGGACGAACACCCAGTGTTCGACTCGATCATCGTGGTGACCGATCGCCGGATCCTCGACAAGCAGATCCGAGACACGATCAAACAGTTCGCCCAGGTGGGCGCGACCGTCGGCCATGCCGAGAACTCCGGCGACCTCCGAAAGTTCATCGAGGACGGCAAGAAGATCGTCATCACGACGGTCCAGAAGTTCCCCTTCGTGCTCGACGAGATCGGCAACGAGCAGCGCGGCCGAAGCTTCGCGATTGTCATCGACGAGGCCCACTCGAGCCAGGGCGGCAAGACCTCCGCAGCCATTTCGAGGGCGCTTTCGGCGGCTGGGGCCGAGGAGGACGAGGAGAGCGTCGAGGACTCGATCAACCGCCTGATGGAGTCGCGGAAGCTGTTGCCGAACGCGAGTTACTTCGCCTTCACCGCGACCCCAAAGAACAAGACCCTCGAGATCTTCGGTGAGCCATTCCAGGTCGGAGGTCAGGTCAAACATCGCCCCTTCCACAGCTACACGATGAAGCAGGCGATCCAGGAGGGTTTCATCCTCGACGTCCTCAAGAGCTACACGCCCGTCTCCAGTTACTACCGACTGACGAAGAAGATCGAGGACGACCCGGAGTTCGACACGAGGCGGGCGCAGAAGAAACTCCGTCGCTATGTCGAGAGCAACGACCATGCGATCCGCCTCAAGGCCGAGATCATGGTGGATCACTTCCACGAACAGGTTCTTGGGCTCAACAAGATCGGCGGCGAAGCGCGCGCGATGGTGGTCACGGACGGCGTCGAGCGAGCCATCCAGTACTACCACGCGATTCGCGATTACCTCGTGGCGCGAAAGAGTCCTTATCAAGCCATCGTGGCCTTCTCGGGCGAGCACGACTACGGCGGCAAACAGGTAACGGAGGCGTCGCTGAACGGGTTCCCGAGCGGGGTCATCGCCGATCGCATCGCCGAGCACCCGTATCGCTTCTTGGTCTGCGCCGACAAGTTCCAGACGGGGTATGACGAGCCGCTCCTGCACACGATGTACGTCGACAAGGTCTTGTCGGGCATCAAGGCGGTCCAAACGCTGTCACGCCTGAACCGGGCCCACCCTCAGAAGCACGACGTCTTTGTGCTTGACTTCGTGAACGACACCGCGACGATCGAGGCGGCCTTCGCGGCATACTACCGCACGACGATCCTTGCGGACGAGACCGATCCGGACAAGCTCCACGACCTCAAGGCCGACCTCGACGGTCGACAGGTCTACGCCGAGTCCGACGTCGAGGCGCTCGTCGGGCTGTACCTGGGCGGCGCCGATCGCGACAAGCTCGATCCGATCCTCGATGCCTGCGTCGCGACCTACAAGGAGCTGCTCGACGAGGACGGCCAGGTCGACTTCAAAGGCAAGGCCAAGGCCTTTACCCGGTCGTACGACTTCCTCGCGTCGATCCTGCCGTACTCGAACGCCGAGTGGGAGAAGCTCTCGATCTTCCTGAACTTCCTCATCCCGAAGCTCCCTGCGCCAGTGGACGAGGATCTCTCCAAGGGCATCCTCGAATCGATCGACATGGACAGCTACCGAGTCGAGAAGCAGGCCGCGGTCAAGTTTCAATTGCCGGACGAAGACGCGGAATTCGAGCCGCTCTCGACCGCCGGCGGCGGGTCGCCTGCCGAGCCCGAGCTGGACCGGCTTTCGAACATCCTCGCGGCGTTCAACGACCAGTTCGGCAACATCGCCTGGACCGACGCCGACCGGATCCACCAGCTCATTACCGAGGAGATCCCAGCGCGTGTGGCTGCGGACGGGGCCTATCAGAACGCGATGGCGAACTCCGACAAGCAGAACGCCCGGATCGAGCACGACAAGGCCCTGGGCCGCGTCGTCACAGCGCTTCTGAAGGACGACACCGAACTGTTCAAGCAGTTCAGCGACAACGAGTCGTTCCGCAAATGGCTGACCGAGACGGTGTTCGGCCTGACCTATCCCGGGTAGAGACAGCGATACGTGGTGACGCGCCCTCGCCGAATGAGGTTGACTAGCCATGATCCGACCGCTCGACGAGCGGGTACCGGTTCCCAGCCCGGCGATAAGGCGCCTCGCGGGACGACTCGAGGAAGAAGCCCGTCGCCTCGCGCGATTCACTCGCGAGTCCGACGATCTTGACCTCGGTCGGCTCTGGCGGCGGCTCGCCATGTGGTCGACGTCAGTGGCGCATATGGCAACAAGCGGTCCTGCTTCACATGACGTCGCGCTCCGCGAATTTCCCGAACACCCCGATCATGACCGCGCCGGAAATGACGCGATGATCGAATTCGAAGCGCTGACGGATGTGATTGCGTTCCTCACCGTCGGGGACATGGTCCTCACGGAACTTGCGGCGACATTCCTAGGCCGCTGGCAAGTCACGTACGCCGACGACAATCCGTGGCGTGACTTCCTTCGTGAAGTCGATCGGCGTCTCGTCGATGGCGACGAGCCGGGGCCGCTGCGGGCCGCTCGAGAACTCGACCTTGACCTGCGAGAGGCCCGCAATCGGATTGCCGCTCACCGCCGACGGACCCACGGAGAGATCCTGAGCTGGGATTTCGATGATGTCCTCACGATCGATCTGGCCGATCCATCGGTTCATCGGGTCGATCGGGCCCTACTCCTCGAACTCGGGGTGGACCCGACGGAAATCCCAGAGACCGCTACTGAGGGGGATGGTCAAGATCCGAGCGTGGTGGCACTGGGCATGCTCGAAGCGGCGAACGTTCGGCTCGAGGCGGCGGCTGCCGCAGCGCGAGGGCGAGGGCTGCCCGCCCGACCTGTGCGGCGCGACACGGACCGCGCGTCGAAGATGCACGACCTCTTCGGTCGCCTTCATGATCACGCGGGGTTGCTCGATGGGGAAGGACGTCGCTTGGTGCGTAATGCCCACCGCATCGCTGGCTACGAATCCGTGAGCCCAATCCGTGTGGTCGGCGCGACTCTCCGTGTAACCGCCGCAATCAGGAGCGCGACGGCGTGACGATCGGAGCGAGGTCGGTACCGAGGCCCTTGTCGAACACATCGCGCAGGACCTCGATGTGCTTCCGGTTTTGTTCGACGGGTGACGCGATCCCGTGCGCCTGGCGGCCGTAGAACGCCGTCCACTCGCCGTGGTCGTTGATCGCGACGCCCTCGGCGAAATGCTTGCTCTCGCAGACCCAGAAGTCGAGCAAGCGAGTGATGATCAGATGGTCGATCTGGGCGACCCGGCCATCGACTTCCAATCGAAGGTCGTGGATGGTCATCCGGTTGCGGCTCGGACCGGAGTCGAACTCGATCTCGTAGGCTGCGTCGCGCTCGCCGGCCACGCCAGCGCGCGTCTGCCGTATCTCAGCATCGACCTTGCGCCCCGTCGCGGAGTCAACGTCCGGGCGCGCCCCGAGCGCATTCAGCGCATCGATCTGCGGCTGCTTGTCATCGGCCGACTTGATGAGCATCTGCCCCCCGTTGCTCCCGGGCCATGAACCCACGAGGCGCCAGCATGCGTGATTGGTCCGACGTTTGTCACGCACACGCTGCCATCGGCATCAAGAGCATGCCGTGCGCAGAGCCGAGAGTCACCGTCCGTGCAGAGGCGCGTGGGGCCTTACGGTGACAGCCCGGTTGAAGGAGAGGCTCGGCCCTGGGATGACCGCCTGCGGACTGACGCCTGCCGGAGTGCGGCCGGAGCGGATGTCCCTGCGATAGGTGACCAACGGCCCCTGCCTCGGGCCGCATGAGTGATTAGCCTGCGCGAGTACCCTTGCCGCGAGCACAACGAGCGGCTCGAATGGACCAGGAGGAGTGGACCATGGGGACGATCGGCCTCTTGAGGCGTGTCTCAGGAATCGGCCTGCTCGCGGCGGCGCTCGTCGGCTGCCAGGCGGGGGCGTCACCATCGACCCCGCCCGGAGGGTCGCCGCCGGGCGGAGGCCCGGCGAAGACCATCGTGATCGGCTTCACCACGTCGCAGACCGGTAGCCTGAACGTGGAGTCGACCCGCCAGCAGCATGGCCTGCAGCTATGGGTCGACGACGTGAACAAGGCGGGCGGAATCAAGCTCTCCGACGGCACCGCCATCACGTTCCAGGCGAAGACCTA
>WNFU01014494.1_pt1 | contig 15463 bp, 6 predicted proteins | sample 5400121 | NCBI WGS metagenome assembly WNFU01 (sample SAMN13153360, study PRJNA577476) | soil metagenome | isolation source: 100 cm soil or saprolite under grassland replicate 1 | place: USA:California | collected 2016-06-15
TGTCGAGCGCGTCGACCGGCGTCATCAGGAGCGGCTGCGCATACCAATCGTGATAGCTCTTGCTTAGAGGCTTCAGGTCGTCGTGCCCCCAGGCATATTTCTTGTAGCCGCGCCAGGCGTGCAGAAATTCCGCCCGCACGCCTGCAGCGTTGGTGGCGGCGATATGTGGGCTGGTCGATTGATAATTGGCGTAGCGCGGAGAAGCAATTATCGCCGGCAGCCCACTAAACGATAGCAGCACTAGCCCTGTAACGAGCTTCAGAAGCAATGGGTGATCCGTGTTCACGTAGGTTTAATTCTAGTCTAATCAGGGGCAGAGAGTAGCAGTCGTGGCAGTATTGCGAGCAACTGGAGCAGTCGTCAGGTTGCTGAAGTCGGCAGAATTGTTGTTGGTATCGGTGCAACTTGCTCTTCGAATCACGGAGTGAGCGTTTGAGTTAGTACTTGAAACAGCAATCGGAGCGGTTTCGAAACAGTTAGCCGTGCTGCCATAGCCGAGAAGATCGGCGATGTTTTCGCTTAACGGACAGCTGCCGGTTAGCGCGATGGTGCCCGTTACGAGCGCGATCTTACCCGCCGTCGCGGCCAGATTGCTCGTGCCGCTGGCGTCGGGTGTCGGCAGGGCTGCACCGGCCGCACCTCCGGAACCTTCCTGAATCAGGAAATAGTGTCCGGGCAAAAGTACTCCAGAAGTGACGTCAGTCTTGTTAATTGAGAAGTTGCTGGTTGCGGCAACCTGGCTGATGACAAGCAGCGGAGTGTCGTCGTTCTGAATAGTCCCCTGTGCCTGGCCATCCAAGACGCTGGCATTGGAAACATTCGTGAGGTTGACGAAGAACGTCTCGGAGGGTTCGACAAGCATGTCACCATTCACTGTGACATCGAACGTGTAAACCGTGTCGCCGGCGGTAATCATTTGTCCGGTCAGCGACTTTCCCACGAAGTCGTTATCCTCGCTCGGTGGCATATCGTCCTGGGCACTGTCGTCAGCCGTGGCGATGTCGAAGACGATACCGCCGGCCGGAGCCGGAAGTGATGAAGTAACAGTGAAGGTGAAGGTCGTTGTGCCGCTGTTACCTTCGCTTTGTGAGATGTCGTTGACGGTAAGGCTCGGACTGTCGTCGTTTTGTATTGTCCCGACTCCCTGGCTATCGGCGACGGCTGCCCCGGACACATTAGTGACGTTAACAAAGAATGTTTCGTTCGCTTCGATAGACAGGTCGCCGCTAACCGTGACGTCAAACGTGTAGGTCGAACTTCCAGCTGGAATCGTCTCAGACGTGAGGGCTCGTGCCGCATAGTCGTTGTCAGCGACGGTGGCTGTGTTGTCCTGTGTAGCAATGTCGAAGGTCACACCGCTGGTGGGCGCCGCAGTTGAGAGGCTCACCGTGAAGGTGAAAATCGTAGTCCCGCTATGGCCTTCGTTCTGCGAAACATCGTTGATTGAAAGAGAGGGAAGGTCGTCGTTTTCAATAGTCCCAATACCTTGGCCATCCGTAACCGTAGCGCCTGTAACATTCGTGACGTTAATGAAGAACATCTCATCATTCTCGACCGCTGTATCGCCGTTGACGCTAACAGTGAACGTATATGTTTGTTGCCCCGCTGGAATCACCTGATTCGCCAGCACCTTCGGAGCATAATCGCTATTGGCGGCTGTTGCGGTGTTGTCCTGCGTTGCAATGTCGAAAGTGATGTCAGTCGAAGGCGCCGGTGCTGACAAGCTCACGGTAAACTTCGCCGCGGTTGTGCCGCTATTACCCTCGGCAAGCGTAACGTCGTTGATCGTCAGATTGGGCAGCGCGCTTGCGAGACAGTTGTTGGCTGGCGCACCGCTGTTGCGCGGGAGCGGAACTAAGACAAGAAAATCTGCGGCGTTGTCGTTCGTATCCGTGCAGCCGCCCGCCTTGCGGAGATCAGCGGTTGTGTTGCTGGGTGCAGGCGCGCGGCCTGAGCCTTCGAAGCAATTGGCTGTCGTTCCGTAGCCGACAAAGTCGGCGATTCTAGTTGCTAAAGGACACCCGCTGCCGGTCAGCGCAGTCGTGCCGGCAACTAACGCGACCTTGCCCGCGGTGGCGGCCAGCGCGATGCTGCCGGTTGAATCGGGAGTCGGCAGTGGTGCGCCGTTTGCGCCACCGCTCGAGAGCTGAATGAGGAAATACTGGCCCGGCGCCATCGTGCCAGAAATCAAATCCACCTTGCTTGATGCGAAGCTCGCTGCGGCGCCGGCATACTGAACGGAATAAGGCGTCGTGGCTAAATTGATCGTGGTCGTGCCGCCATTAAAAATCTCCACGAAGTCGTTCGTGTATTGCGCACCACTGTTGCCACCTCCAGCGTACAGTTGGCTGATAACCAGATTTGCAGTGTCATCATTCTGAATCGTTCCCTGGCCGTGACCGTCCACCACGGCGCCCGAGACATTCGTTACATTCACCAGGAAGGTTTCGCTCGATTCGACGAGCGTATCGCCATTGACTGCGACATCAAATGTGTAGGTCCGCTGTCCGAAAGGAATTGTTTGGCTGCTCAGACTCTTCGAGACGTAATCACCGGTGGCGGCTGTGGCTGTGTTATCGTGTGTCGCAATATCAAACGTCACCCCTGCAGCAGGCGCCGGGGCAGACAGGTTGACTGTGAAACTAAAAGTAGTGGTCCCACTGTCGCCTTCGTTCGCGGCAACGGCATTTATCGAAAGTGCCGGCAGAGGCGCCTGTACGAAAGTGGTCGCAGTCGCATAGTTGTTTCCCGTATTGGCATCCGGTGTTGCTGAACTGACTCGTGCCGTGTTGGTGATGGTCGTTCCAGCGGGTCCGTTAGCTGTGATGACCAGGGTAATCGTAGCTGATGAACCACTGGCAAGCGATGCGAACGTCACCGTGGGATCGTTGCCAGAGCCCGCACACACGCCGTCGCCCGTAGAACCGCAGGAGACGAAGGTAACTGCGGACGGCAAGTTATCAGTCGCCGTTACATTCTGAGCATCAGCCGCCCCATTATTAGTTAAGGTCAGCGTGTAGGTGAGGTTCGCACCGGTGGTCACGGGGTCAGGTGAATCTGCCTCCGTGATCGACAGGTCAGCTGAACTCGTATCGAGACATCCCGAAGATGAGTTCTGGGGATTAATGGGGGCAGTCAGCACAAAATCGATGGCGTTGTTGTTCGTGTCGACTCCGTTGCCGAAAGCGCCGCCGGGTCTTCTTTCATAACTCCGCTCCAAATTTCCCGCCATAGGAGCAAGCATTCCGCCTTCCTTATAAGCAGAGCCGCTGCTCATGCCGACAGCGTCAATAATCCTGGTGCCGTTGGAACCTGTAATCGCGATGCCGCCATCGTCTGTGATTCCTGTTCCGTAGGTCTGATTCGCCGGAACTGAGCCGCTAAAGCCTCCAGAGGAACTATTCGCCAGGAGATAATGGCAACCCGGCCCAAGTGTTTTTCCGGCTGTTATAGTTATTCGATCGCTGATTGTGCCGCTCCCGTTAGAGGCACGAATCTTTAGCCCGCCGATGTTCAAAGTGGACGTCGTTGGATTGTAGACTTCTATAAATTCATCGGCGGCGCCGCTGAGTCCGCGAGTGCGAAATTCGCTGAGCAGCCTGAGCAGCAACTGGCCGGCGCCAGGCTCTACAGTGAGAGTCGCCGGTGAGCTGATCACGGTGATAGTGCCGTTAGTTGAAGACGCCTGAATCCGCGCCGAGCCATTTGCGTGACCGGTCACCGTCGCAGTCGCTGAGCCCATACCCGACGTGGGGCTTACGGAATCAATTGTGGCCACCGTCGCATTGTCGGAGCCGAAGGTGATCGTGACGCCGCCAATGTCGTCGCCGAACTGATCCTTTGCCTGTGCAATGAACTGCTGCGTTTCACCGGCGCTGATAATCGCATTGAGTGGTGAAATGGTGACGCTCGTCAATACCGGGGGCGGTTGCGTCACCATCAAGTTAGCAGGCGGTGACTGAACCCCACGTCCGGTGGCGCGAATTTCTGTCGGACCCGCGGAAATGCAAGCCGCCAGTCCGCTGTGATCAATTGTGGCGACATTGGTCTCGCTCGATTGCCAGGCGAAGATCACCCCTGGTACTTCATTGTTGCCGGCGTCAAACGCGCGAGCGCTGAACTGTTGTTGCGCGCCGATTGCGATTGCTGCCGAGGATGGCGAGACTTCAACGCGAGCGATCACCGGCGTACAAGAATTAAATGCTGCCCCATTTAGTTGGCTGCCCGGGCTGAAGAAACGTCCGCCACTTCCGCTGGCCGATTGGTGCAACGCGAACGTGCTGCTGAGATCGGGCGACCTGGTTAGCGATTGGCCGGCGTTGCCATTTAGGCCGCTCGCGCCTCCGTAGCTGACCAGGTTAACAATCGCGCCAGCCTGATCCCGCAACGTTATTACGCCGCCGGTGTTACCTAAAGAAAGACTTCCGGAAGCAGGTTTAAATACTTGCGCGCTGCCGAAAACGGGGTTATGCGGATCGAAGGCGCCGCCACCGAATACGACAATCGCAGTACAAGCCGGCATGATCGTGTCCGAAGCGAAGGTGAAGCGCACAATATCGGTCGTACCACTGGAGGCTCGCGTAAGAATTTGATAACCACTGACGTCGATGTCGCGCGCCGTCGTGTTTACCAATTCGACAAACTCATCCTGGGTGGAACTGCGCACGCCATCGTGATTGGCATCGCCGGCGGTTGGGTCTGTTGCGGAATCGGGTGGATCGGCCAGGAACTCATTAATTAAAATATCTCTGCGCGCGTCACCGATAAAATCGACCGTTACCGGATTGCTATCACCCCCGTCTGAGCGCATGACCAAATCGATTGTTGCGGCGCCGCGCAAGTCTGCCGGCACCAGGACGTGAACCTCATCAAGGCCGGGCAGGTTTATAGAGCTGACGATCGATTCGACAGTAAATGCCCGCCCGCCGGCAGAGACGGAAACGGTTGCGCCATTGCGCACGCCGGTCGAGAAAATTATCAGTCGGAGATTGCCTCTGCCTGGATCGAAAGGTCCGAGTTCTAACGTGTCGGCGTTGAGAATCATTCCTTCGCCGAGGCCATCACCGCTCTTCGTGAACACACCTGCTGCGGAGCGCAGCGTCGTTACAGCGGCCCGACTTTGGAAACCTTCGGAGTTAGTTACAACCACTTCGGCGCTGCCGAGGATAGTCGCGGCGGGCATGTGGAAATGGACCTCAGTCGGAGAAACAAAAAGAACCTGCGCCGGCTGGCCGTTCAACGTGACAGTTGTTCCACCGACATTAGTGGGAAACGTGCCATCGGCCTGTCGCCCGGATTCTTGAGTTGTGAATGCCAGGGTGCTCCCGAGAGCAATTGCGATGCTGTCCGGCGCTACTGCTTTCACCGTAGACGGCTCATGACCCAAGGAAGCCCGGTTAAGAATTGTCAGACCTCCGAAGACGGGACGACCGGGAGTCGCTGCGAGGTAAATCTCTGAGTCGTTCGCAAAAATCTCCTGAGACACCGGCCCGGAAAGCACACGCGGAAAGTTGAAGGCGACTACGGAACCATCGTCGTTCAGAGAAGACACCACTTCGGCGGTTGCGTTTGACGGCCCATTGGTGATGCGCGCAAAGGTTCCGCTGGGAATATCGAAGGTGTAAAGGTTGACGCCACCGTTTGTATTGCCCAGGAAACTGCGGCGCGTGGCAAAGGCGATGCGCGAACCGTCGCCGCTAATCGTGGGTTGAAGGGCAACGTCTGCCGCGCGGGCGCCAAGCGTGGTTATCTGATGCGTAAGGTTGTTTCGTCCATCGTAGAGAAAAACCTGAGTCGAGTTAGGTGCGGTCTGCGCTGACCAGACAACCCGCGCACCGTCGTCGCTAATCGCCCGACCATATGTCATCGCCAGCAAAGGTGCATTCGCGGCGAGCGCATGGATTAATTGCGGGTCGACTCGATCCTGAACCAGGAGATCGCGGTTAGCGCTGGGCGTTGCTGCCGTATCGCGAATGAAAGCGACGCTTCCGCCGTTGCCGCTGATCTTCGCATCGCTGCAGCCCACGATTCCTGATGAGTTTGTAAGCTGAGTGAAGGTAAGATCTATGGAGTCGTAAACAAAAACTTCGAGGTTGCCATCGGCATTTTGGTTGGCAAGGTCGCGGTTTGATGAAAAAGCGATAAATCGGCCGTCGTCAGAAATCGAAGGTTGGAAGTTTCCATTAACGATGCGGTTGGCGGGCTCGCCCGGCGAGGTATTTGTAATTTGAATTAGCCTGACGCCATCGTAAACAAATATTTCGGAGTTAGCATCGCTGTTGGTTCCGAGCGGGTTCTCTCTCGCAGCGAAAACGATGCGCGATCCGTCCTGCGAAATTCCGGAAGCTGGTGCGCGCAAAGCTCCCATTTGTAGGAAGGTAGTAGGATCCGCCGAGACGTTGGCGCGAATTGCCCGAAAGCTCTCGCTGTTGCCGCCGGCGGCGGCAACGTCTTCTGTCGACTCAAAGGCAACAGTGCGGCCATCGCCGCTGAGTGACGGGTTAAGGTTGATGCCTTCCGGAGTTGTGTTCGTGATGCGGCGAAGCGTGGATTGCGTTCGCGCAACCTGCCAAACGATTGCGCAGAGTGCAGCGGCAGTGAGGAGAACGAAAAAGAATCGTCTTTGGTGGGGCACCAGGTTAGTCCATCTTTTTGAGTAAGGTCATCGTCAAACGATAGTGTTCTGGTTTGAATTGATCTGTGTGCGTTCTCTGTGTTCTCTGTGCCTCGGTGGTGAATCTTTATAGCGATCGCTCACCACAGAGACACAGAGAACACAAAGGTTGCACAGAGAAAACTGAAAATTCGGACACTAGCTAGTCAAGCAACGCTAAGGAATAATCAGTGAAGGTTCTGCTAAAATGAAAGGACTGAAATGAATCGCATATCGAATGATCGGGAACGGGCGGATCCTAACGTTTTCCTTGGAGAAGACAAGCTAAAGGCTCTGAGCCTCAACTAATGGGTCTTACCAGAGTATTTGTAAGACTTTTCATAATGAAGAGCAGGGACAATCGATGAAGATTTTGATTGGTGGATCGCATGGCCTCGTGGGAACGGCCTTGATCAAATCACTGGAGCCGGAAGGCCACGAGATTTCTCGCCTGGTCCGGCATTACCCGGAATCGCGATCGGAAATTGAATGGAGCCCGGATCGCTACAGCATCGCGCTCGCGCGCATTGAAGGCTTTGACGCGGTGGTTAATCTGGCAGGCGAACCAATAGCCGAAGGGCATTGGACTGACGAGAAGAAACGGCGCATACGCGAAAGTCGTGTGAAGGGAACGAAGCTGCTGGGCGACGCGCTCGCAAATTTGACGAACCCGCCGAAGACTTTTATTTGTGCTTCGGCAGTCGGCTACTACGGGAATCGTGGTGACGAGATTCTTACAGAGACGAGCGCCCCGGGCAATGATTTCCTGGCGCAGGTTTGCGTTGAATGGGAGAAGGCAACGTCGCTGGCAGTGGAGAAGGGAATTCGCGTCGTGAACACGCGCTTCGGAGTTATTCTCGATGCGAAAGGCGGCGCGCTCGCGAAGATGTTGCCGCCCTTTCGCATGGGCATTGCGCTCGACGACGTGGTCGCGGCACTGAAATTTGCGCTGACGAATGAGTCGCTGCGAGGTCCGGTGAATTTTGTCGCGCCGAATCCGGTGAGGAATGCGGAGTTTACAAAGACACTTGGCAAGGTGCTCTCGCGTCCGACGTTATTCCCCATACCCGCCTTCGGTGTTCGGCTGGTTTTCGGTGAGATGGCCGATGCGTTGTTGCTGTCGAGCCAACGCGCGAAGCCTTCACAATTGGAACAGGCGGAATATGGTTTTCTTCACCGGGATTTGGAGGGCGCGCTGCAACGCGCATTAGAAAGCTGAATATAAAAGTAAACCGGTGCTAATGCCGGCGCGTTAACTAGCCATCTTGCTGTCGGCGCTGGCTGTGCCAAAATCTTCCAAGGCATCAAACACTTCCAGGGCGTACTTCACATTGCCAAACGGCGCTGACACTTGCACGCCGTGAATCACATCGCGCACTTCTAACAACGATTCCCGCGCGATCTTCAATCCTTCTTCGCGTCCTGCTTCTTTGCTTTTTGCCGACGCGGCGCGCATCCGTTCCATAATCGATGGCGTAACCCGCACGCCCGGAACTTCGTTATGCAGAAACTCCGCATTACGATATGAGACCAGCGGCCAGATGCCGGCGATAATCGGAATCTTCACGTGTTCAATGCCTTTGATGAAATCTCGGAGTTGGTCGGTATCAAATACCGGTTGTGTAATCGCATACTGCGCGCCCGCCTCAACCTTGTATTCAAAGCGCCGAATCTCTTCGTCGAGATTAATCGCGCCAGGATTCACACCGACACCGATACAAAAAGCAGTTGGCGACCCGATCGGATTGTTACCAATGTCGAGACCATGGTTGAGTTTGTTCACCATGTTTGTGAGGCCGATGGCATCGATGTCAAAAACCGCAGTCGCGTCCGGATAAGGCCCCATCTTCGGCGGATCGCCGGTAATCAGCAGCAGGTTGCGTAGGCCCAACGCCGCAGCGCCCAACAAGTCAGACATCATTCCCAACAAATTCCGATCGCGACAACAGTAGTGAAGTACTGACTCAATTCCGATCTGTTGTTCGACCAGTACAGCCGTGGCCATTGCGCTCATGCGCGACTGCGCGCGGGCACCATCCGGAATGTTTACCCCATCAACGCCCGCATCTTTTAAAAGTCGAATTGAGTCCAACGTCTTCTGCGCGTCCACGCCTTTTGGCGGCAGCACCTCGACGGAAGTAACAAACTCGCCCAGCGCGATCTTTCTAGACCACTTCGAACGCTCCTCAGGCGGGACGACCTTAATGTCGGCGGGCGTTACTTCGTCGACGTGTGCCAATGGTCTCGACGAGAGGACAACTTTTTGGGCGCGCGGTGAAGCAGCGCGAACTGCATCGGAAATCAATTTGATATGAGCAGGAGTCGTACCGCAACAACCACCGATGAATTTCGCGCCTGCCTGGATAAACCGCTTCGCAAACTTCGACATATACTCGGGCGAGCACATGTAAAACTGCCGACCCTGGACATCGCGAGGCAGGCCTGCATTTGGTTGCGCCGCCAATTTCTTTTTTGTGACGCCACGCATCTTCTCCAGCGCGCTCAAAATGATCGCCGGGCCGACGCCGCAGTTAAGACCAATGACATCCGCACCCCACTCATCAAGCCTGGTAGTGAAGAGTTCGGGCGTGGTTCCGTAAGAAGTATTGCCATCGGTAAGGATCGTCATCTGCGCAATGATTGGGAGATCGCACAGCTCACGGATGGCGCGCATGGCCTGTCGGATCGCTGAGATGTCGGAGAATGTTTCGAGTACGAAAAGATCGACGCCGCCTTCGAGCAAAGCCGACGCCTGGGCCTTGAACATGTCCTTCGCTTCATCGAACGAGGTGGGCCCATAGGGCTCGATGCGCAAGCCGAGTGGTCCGATTGCCCCCGCAACATAGGCGCGTTCGCCGGCCGCCTCACGCGCCAGGCGCGCGGCCGCAATGTTGATGTCGCGCAGGCTTTCTCCGAGTCCGTACTGATCCAGATTATGCTCGGTAGCGCCGAATGTGTTTGTTTCGACGATGTCGGCTCCAGCACGAATGTATTCGGAATGAATCTCGCGCACGAGATCCGGGTTACTCAGACTCAGCTCGTCGTAACAGCGATTGATGTAGATGCCCTTGGCATAGAGCATTGTCCCCATCGCGCCATCGAAGACGTGAATGCGGTCCGATTCAAGGATGTCTCTGAATAGTTCCATGGGATCTAGCAAACAGTAAACAGTAAACGGTAAATAGCCGAACTCTTATGAATCTTTAAATTGACGACGTTTCTGCCGGTGGATAGTCTGCTTATCCTCCCGGCTGTTTGCTGTCTGCTGTTTGCTGTCTACTCAAAACAAAAACGTCCCGCGCTAAACAACGCGGGACTTCATGAAAAACTGAAGTTTCGGGATTGGTCCTTTTGGGCTTGCCCGAGCTGTTTAGCGGGTTTTTTTACGTGGCCGCAAGTCGCCTTAACTCACCACGTTTCCAGTTGTGCTTATACGCCCCACTAAACATGACTGTCAAGGACGCCAGATCCTAATCCGCAGATTACACGTATTACGCAGATTTTGACAAAACGAAGCGGCGACGTTCTAAACTGCGCGCACCGAAATTAATGTCGCCTTTAGGTAGTTTTCTAAAACTGCGAGTGAGGTATTTTCAGGGTAGTGGGTCAGTTTGAAAGTCTCATTAGCACCTCACTTCAGTCAGGTGGTCACAAGCGGCCCTCTGTTCCTAATCGTTTTAACGATTTCACTGGCAAACCGTTAAAACGGTTGGTCTGGCATTGTGCCGATAGATCACCGCACTGAAGTGCGGTGTTAATGAAAATTTCAAACTGACTCACTACTTATGACACACCTTGACAGCGAGTTCTTATTTTGGCTGAATGCTCGCGTTCTTTTAGTTTCCCTGCGTCGTGATGCAAAACGTTAAGCTCTTCCGGAAGTGAGCTGCGCGATCAATTGTCTCCGATCGCGTACGCCTAAAAATATCTGAATAAGGACCACTCGCAATGAGCACACCAGTTGATGCTACCGGAGCAAGCAACACCTCCGTCACGGATCGAGGATTCTTTGGACACCCACGCGGACTGTCTACCTTGTTCTTCACCGAGATGTGGGAGCGCTTCAGCTATTACGGCATGCGCGCGATCCTGACGCTATTCATGACGAAGAGCCTGGTTGAGGGCGGACTCGGTTTTGACGAAAAATATGCCAGCGTTATCTACGCAACTTATGTCTCGTCTGTCTGGTATTTGCCGCTAGTCGGCGGTTGGTTGGCGGATCGAATTTTGGGAGCGCGGCGGGCGGTGTTGATAGGCGGCATCATCATAGCCTGTGGTCACTATTCAATGGCGATCAGCAGCCTGCCAACCTTCTATGCCGGGTTAGTCTTGATTGCTATCGGTACCGGGCTGCTGAAGCCAAACATCAGCGCCATGGTCGGTCAGCTTTATTCAGATAAAGATGAGCGGCGCGACGCAGGCTTTTCGATCTTCTACATGGGCATCAATCTTGGAGCTTTCCTTTCTCCCATTGTCGTCGGCTTTCTCGCACAACACCTATGGTTCAGAAATTTCATCTCCTCATTGGGTTTTGATCCACGGAATAGTTGGCACTTTGGCTTTGGCGCCGCGGGCGTGGGAATGACGCTCGGCTTGATTCAATACGTGATCGGCCGCAATCGTTTGAGAAACGTTGGCGTGAAACCCATAACAGATATCGCGACTGCAAGGCTCGGCGAGTTCGACTATGTGACTGGGGCGCTTGCTGTCATTGGCGGCATCATTGGAGCCGTGGTTGGATATGAATTCGGTGAGGCGGGCCTTGTCTCAGCATTATTTCCCTGTGTAGTTTTCTTCTTTGGTGGCTACTTACTGGGAACGGTTAGGCTACTGACGGGAAATGAGCTTAAGAATGTTTTGGTTATTTTTATTCTGTTCGTATTCTCAATTGTTTTTTGGATGACGTTTGAACAAGCCGGCTCAAGTCTCACTCTGTTCGCCGATCGACTGACGCGTACGACAATTCTTGGTTGGGAGTATCCCTCGAGTTGGTTTCAGTCGGTCCAACCAATTTTCATTATCATCCTGGCGCCGGTATTCGCGGGAATCTGGCAGAAGCTGGGGGAGCGACAGCCGTCAAGCCCAGGCAAATTCGGTTTTGGCTTACTCTTCGCCGGCATGGCCTTCGTGGTCGTCACCGTCGCGTCTATGGTCACCGGCGGTGGTCGAGTAAGCCCACTCTGGCTAATTTTCGTTTACTTTTTGCAAAGCATCGGCGAACTCTGCCTGAGTCCTGTGGGTTTGAGCACTGTGACGAAGTTGGCGCCCGCACGCATGGTTGGGTTGATGATGGGTGTTTGGTTTCTCTCGATCTCAATAGGCAGCTACATTGCCGGCCTAACTACGCGCTTTTTCGCAGGAAACGACCCTGCAATTCTAACGCGCGCATTTGGGACGTTCGCTGCCATCACGCTGGTCGCCGCATTCGTGTTAGCGGTCCTAACGCCATTAATTAAAAAGATGACACCACGAGCGGCGTAGCCACGCATGCGGTTGAATCCTGTTTGTATCTTTTGCGCGTTTGAGGAGAATACTGTTTTGAACAACCCGATCCGATTCTTGTGTGCAGTAATATTTCTGCTGTCACTGTCGCTTCACGCGCTCGCGCAGCAAAAGCTGCTCACCATTGACGATATCTTTGACCCCGCCAAGCGCGTTAATTTCAGCGGCACAGTTCCGAATATCCGTTGGCTGAAGGATGGCAAGCACTACCTTTTAGCGAACGATGCGATGAAGAAAGACGTCCCGAGGCTGCAAAAGGTCGATGCCGTAAGGGGCGAAGCCGTTCCGTTTCTCGATGCCGCGAAGATGCAGGCCGCTTTCATGTCTCTCGGCGGTATTAGTGAACAGGACGCAAAACAACTCGCGAACCGCGGCTCTTACAAATTTAACAACGATGAGACGGCGGTGCTGATCAACTGGAGCGACGACCTCTTCTATTATCAACTCGGCAGCGAAAAGGCCGTGCGCGTGACCAGCAATCCGGAAGAAGAAGTCGGTGAAACGTTTAGCCCGAACGATCGCATGCTCGGGTTTGTGCGCAACAATAATATGTATGTTTACGACCTCGCCACACAGCGCGAGCGCAAGTTGACAACTGACGGCAGTCCTAAGATTCTCAACGGTCGCCTCGACTGGGTTTACCAGGAAGAGTTGTATGGACGCGGAAACTTTGAGGCTTATTGGTGGAGTCCTGACTCTACCAGGCTGGCTTATCTCAGGCTGGACGAAAATCCGGTTCCAGAGTTCACCGTGGTAGATCACATCCCTTATCACCAGGCTCTGGAAGTTACTCCTTATCCAAAAGCAGGTGATCCAAATCCGCTCGTGCAACTTGGTGTTGTAAACGCAGCCGGTGGCGCGACCCGTTGGGTTGACACGTTCAAGTATCAACCGAGCGACTTGTTGATTGTGCGTGTCACCTGGACACCTGACGGCAAGCGCGTCGTCTACCAGGCACAGAACCGCGAGCAAACATTTCTCGATTTGAATTTTGCCGATGCCGTGGACGGTAAATCAAATACGATTCTGCATGAGATATCCAAAGCCTGGGTCGGTGTGAACGACAATCCGAACTTCTTAAAGGATGGCTCGTTTCTATGGCAGAGCGAGCGTAATGGTTGGGACCATTTTTATCACTATAGCGCGGATGGCAAATTGTTGCGGCAGGTTACCGATGGCCAGTGGGAAGTCAGTTCCTTCGAGAGCCTCGATGAAGATAAGGGTTTGCTTTACTTTACCGCCACTGAACACAGTCCTATTGCGCCCCAGGCGTATCGCGTAAAGCTCGACGGGACTGGTCTGACGCGAGTAACAACGGGCGAAGGCTCTCATAAAGTTACGGTAAGCCCGGTTTTCAATCTCTTCATTGACCAGTGGAATGATATAAACACGCCGACGCAAACGCGTCTTTACGATACTAATGGCAAGCTTGTCCGCGTCATCAATGAGAATAAGGTAGAGGCATTGAAGCAATACAAACTTGGCACTGCGGAGTTTCTTCAGGTAAAAACGCGCGATGGCTTTGCCATGGAAGCGATGATGATAAAGCCGCCCGATTTCGATCCAGGCAAGAAGTACCCGGTATTGGAATTTACCTATAGTGGGCCACATGCGCCCCAGGTGAAAAACGGTTGGGGGGCTTCCACTTATCTTTGGCATCAGTTACTCGCCGAGAAAGGTTACGTTATCTGGATCTGCGACAACCGGACGGCGAGTGGAAAAGGACTTGAATCAAGCTGGCCGGTTTACAAGAACTTTGGCGAACTGGAATTGCGAGATTTGGAAGACGGTCTCGCATGGCTCAAAAGCCAGCCTTACGTCGATGGCTCACGCATCGGCATTTGGGGTTGGAGTTATGGCGGCTTTATGACTAGCTATGCGCTCACACACAGTCAAAATTTTAAGATGGGGATCGCCGGCGGCACGGTTTCCGACTGGCGCAACTACGACTCGATCTACACCGAACGCTACATGCAAACGCCGCAGAACAATCCGGAAGGTTACAAGAAAAGTTCACCCGTAAACTTCGCTAAAGATCTCCATGGCAAGCTGCTGCTGATTCATGGAGCCATGGACGACAATGTTCATATGCAGAACACGGTGCAGTTTGCTTATGAGCTGCAGAAGGCCGGGAAGCAGTTTCAGTTGATGCTTTATCCGAAGTCGCGACATGGCGTCACCGAGCCGCTGCTTGTGAAGCACATGCGTCAGATGATGACGGATTTCATCGTTGCAAATCTATAAAATCATGAACAAGCTTTTCCTGTTTGTTTTTATCGCCTCATGCGTCCTGTTTGCTGGAATTGGATTCGCCCAGACTCGGACGAAGGGAAGCGCTAACCGGGCTGAAGTCCGCGAAGAGGTTTCCGGCAAACGCAACACGTCGGTGGCTGCCGCAGAAGCGGTGCAGAGCGTGCGCGAGTTCATAAAGTACCTGTTCCATCAAAAGCCTGACATAGCGACTGACACGAACGCTCAGAGTCGCTGGCTGAGTGAGGCGATGCGAAAAGCGCTCGCCAACCGGCAGACGGTATACGCGGCTTATGCAAAAGAAAATCCGGATTCGCCTGAAGGTCCGCCTTCAAATGGGGATTTTATTGGGTCGTGGGATTATCCCACCAGTTTTCGCTTAGTGGACTCACGGTTGTCGGGCCAACGGGCCGTGGTGGATGTTCAATTTGCATGGGGGAAGAATACTAATTATCCGGGCGATAAGCGCCTCACTTCGTACATTCTGGTTCGCGAGAGCGGTTCCTGGAAGCTCGAGGATATTTACAGCTTCGAAGGCAAATTCGTTTCGGCAGGCAGCCTGCTGGAAACCTTTCGCGGCAAGTCGTACCCGTAAGCTTGTTAGTTACGAAAAGCTGCCAGGGTCATCTCGAAGACACAAAGGCGCTGATTCTCAAAGTCTCGCCCTCAAAACCCTAAGAGCCGACAGCATTCAATGAGCCTGCGGAGCAGGCGGAAGCATAAAGCCCAGGGTGAAGCGAAGCGGAACCCTGGGTTCAATATTCAATTAGTCGCACAGCCCGCGAAGCGGGCGACAGACGCGTTGTTACTAATCAACTTCTGTCGCCCGTTCCACGGGCTCGGATTGATTTCTCAAGCTTACCCAGGGTTCCGCTTCGCTCCACCCAGGGCTTTATGCTTCCGCCTGCTTCGCAGGCTCGTTGAAGGCCTCAAATAGAGTTCTGTTCACTTCATCACCACAACATCCTGCAAAAACAAAATGTTGCCGGTTGAATTCAAGGTGCTACCAATACCTTAAGGTATGAGGAAATGAATTCGGCTTCGAAGTCACCGCCTTTG
>WNFU01005636.1_pt1 | contig 15449 bp, 11 predicted proteins | sample 5400121 | NCBI WGS metagenome assembly WNFU01 (sample SAMN13153360, study PRJNA577476) | soil metagenome | isolation source: 100 cm soil or saprolite under grassland replicate 1 | place: USA:California | collected 2016-06-15
CATCATGCCCGTCTACAACGAACGTGCGACCCTGAGGACCTCCGTCGAACGCCTACTCAAGACAGAGCTGCCCCTAGCCCTGGAAGTCCTGGTCGTAGACGACGGCTCGACGGACGGCAGCGCAGAGATGATCGCCGATCTGGCAGAAGCCGGTGAACTTCGACTGATTCGGCACGCTCGAAACCAGGGCAAAGGCGCTGCCATTCGCTCGGCCTTGGAGCAGGCAACGGGAGATGTCCTGACCGTTTTCGATGCAGACCTGGAGTACGACCCGGGAGACTTCCGAAAACTGTTGCGGCCGATCCTGTCAGGGGAGGCTCGAGTAGTGTACGGCACGAGGGAATTCGGGGCCCACACTGCTTACTCCTTTTGGTATGTGATCGGAAACAAGGTCCTCGCACTTTGGGCAAGCTTTCTGTTCAATACCTGGCTCTCCGACGTGGAAACGTGCTTGAAGATGGCCAAGACCTCGCTCTGGAGATCTCTCCCCCTCCGATCTGAAGGATTCGGCGTCGAGGCTGACTTCACAGCCAAGCTGCTCAAGTCAGGGGAACGAATCTATGAACTGCCCATCAGCTATCGGGCCCGGACGCGGGCAGAGGGAAAGAAGCTGCACTGGTCCGATGGAGTCGAGGCGATGTGGATCATGCTGCGCATCCGGGTCTTCGGTAGGTGAAGAGACAGAGCGGTGGTGGCCCAAGCAGGGCTCCGCCATCCCTCTTAGCTCGACAAGGGCTGGGTAGGAACTCAGTTCGCACCCCTCACATCGCTCGCCTTGATCGCTTCACGCGCCCATCTGGGCATCAACGGTTCTCGGAGGTTGACTCCCATCCCGCCTCTCTTGCCCACGCAATCGTCCTGGCGAGTCCCTCCTCCAGTGGAACACTCGGCTCCCATCCGAGCGTCCGGCGCGCCAGCGATATGTCGGGGCAACGGACCGACGGGTCGTCCTCGGGACGCTCGACGTGGATCGTTTCCGAGGAGCTCCCGGAGAGTCTCCTGATCAGCTCGGCGAACTCGATCACCGTGACCTCCTGAGGGTTCCCCAGGTTGACCGGCCCCTTCAGGTCGGAGATGAGCAGTCGCCACAGTCCTTCCACGAGGTCATCGACGTAACACAGGGATCGAGTCTGCGACCCGTCACCGTGGACCGTCAGAGGTTTCCCTGTCAGTGCCTGAGAGATGAACGTCGGGACTGCGCGGCCATCGTCCACCCTGAGCCGAGGACCGTACGTGTTGAAGATGCGCGCGATCTTCACCGAAACCCCATGGGCCCGGTAATAGGCCATGGCCATCGCCTCCGCGTACCTCTTGGCTTCGTCGTACACGCCGCGCGGCCCCACGGGGTTCACGTTGCCCCAATAGGTCTCGGGCTGAGGGCTGACACCCGGATCTCCGTAGACCTCCGACGTCGAGGCCAGGAGGAACCCGGCACCTTTTGCCTTGGCCAGGCCAAGGCTGCGCAGGGTTCCGAGAGCACCCACCTTGAGCGTGTGGATCGGGTGCCGCAGATAGTCCCTGGGAGAGGCTGGGGAGGCGAAGTGAAGGACCCAATCGACCGCGCCTTCAACGTGCAGGTAGTGGGTGACGTCATAGTCGTCGAACCTGAACCGCCTGTTTCGGAGCGCTTCGCCCAGGTTGTCCATCCTGCCGGTCAAGAGCGAGTCGAGACAGACGACGTCCCATCCTTCTTCCAGCAGCCGGTCGCACAGGTGCGAGCCGACGAAGCCCGCCCCTCCGGTCACGACGGCCCGCGACACCTACGTGGCTGCCCGGTCGGGAAGGACCGGCTGCCGGCCGGTCGGGTAGTACGTGAACCCGTGCGCCCTCATGGTCTCCGGATCGAACAGGTTCCTGCCGTCGATGACAATGGGGAAGGCCAAGGCGCCCTTGAGACGTGGAAGGTCCAGCGCCCGGAACTCGTTCCACTCCGTGCAGAGCACGACGCAGTGGCTGCCAGCAGCCGCTTCATAGGGGTCGAGACTTATCTCGAGATCGGGTAGCTCCGCCTTGGCATTGGCGGAAGCCTTCGGGTCGTAGCCCACGACGTGGGCCCCCTCGGAGAGCAGGAGCTTCGCCAGAGCCAACGCGGGAGCGAACCGCACGTCATCCGTGTCGGGCTTGAAGGCCAGCCCAAGGAGGGCGACCCGCTTGTCCTCGAGATTCCACAGAGCGTTCACTACCTTGTCCGCGACGGCTCCGACAGCATCGTCGTTGATCCGGGCGATCTCGGTGAGCATCGGCCAGCTCCATCCGAGCTTGTCCGCCAGCCGCTCGAAGGCGGAGAGGTCCTTGGGAAAGCAGAAGCCCCCGTAGCCCAGGCCCGCATCCAGGAAGGCCCGGCCGATCCTTGGGTCTGAGCCCATGGTGTCCGCGACCTTCACGACGTCGGCTCCGGCGCGCTCGCAGATTCGGGCCAGGGCGTTGGCGAAGGAGATCTTCAACGCCAGGAACGCGTTGCAGGCGTGCTTCGCTAGCTCGGCCGTCGCCACGTCGGTCTCGATCAAGGGGACGCCGTTTGCGATGAGTGGGGCGTAGAGTCGTCGCATCGCCTCGAACGCCCCCGGCGTCTCGGCCCCCACCAGGATCCGGTCAGGCTCGAGCGTGTCCTGGATAGCGCGACCTTCTCGGAGGAACTCGGGGTTGGACACGACATCGAACTCCAGATCCGGCCTCTCCCGTTCGATGATGGCGCGCAGCCTGACGGCCGTTCCCGCCGGGACTGTGGACTTCTCGGCTACCAGGATGGGACGGGTCGCATGACGAGCGATCTCCCGAGCTGACCGCTCTACGGCGAAGAGGCTCGCCTCGCCGTCGACTCGAGGAGGGGTCCCCACGGAGATGATCACCACCTCCGCTCCGGGCACGACGTCGTTGATCTCCGGGTGGAAGGAGAGCCTTCCAGAGGCCGTTCCTTCGGACAGATGCTCCTCCAGCCCGGGTTCGTAGAAAGGAGGGATCCCATTCTGCAACAGGGCGATCTTCTCTCCGTCCGAGTCCGTCCCGGCCACCTGATGCCCGAGGTGGGCGAGAGCGACGCAGGTGACCAGGCCGACGTGGCCGGTTCCGATGACTACAACCTTCATTAGTTCCTCCCGTTCAGCAGTTCCTCCGGTTCAGCACATGCAGCCGGACCGAGGACAGAAAGCTTACGCGCGAGGAGTGCCTCTCCGCGACGGGGCCAGTTGGTCAGATCGCCGTTCGGTATCCCTCTAGGAAGAACACCCCGACTGGCGACCCCCCTGCCAGGCGGAGATGTTTATCAACATCCTCTGACGGCTGGGTACGGTGTCTTCCGCATCGACGGCCGAAGCGCGTGTGGCTTCGGCCCTCATCGACTCGGCTTCTCCTAGAATTCCCCGGACAGCTGGAGTGCGACAGAGGGGCGATCCTGTCCCCTTCGCCCCGCGAAGCGGACTGAAAGGAGAACGTGAACGGAGGTCAGCATGAGCCCGACGTATCGGTCGTCCTCGCCGTCTACAACGAGCGTGGGCACCTCACCGAAGAAATCGAGAGAATCCGCCGTTCTCTCGATGCTTCGGAATACGCCTACGAGATCATCGTCGTCGACGACGGATCGACGGACGGATCGGCCGAAGAGGTCCATCAGGTCCCGGGTATCCGCGTAATCCGCTTCCACCGCAACCGGGGAACGGGCTCGGCTCGAAAGGCCGGCACACGCGCCGCCCGAGGTCGCGTCGTCGTGTGGAGCGACGCTGACATGACGTACCCCAACGAGGAGATTCCGCGCCTAATGAAGGAATTGGAGGGCTACGACCAGGTCGTTGGGGCCCGAACCTCGGAGCAGGGAACGGCGAAGGCACTTCGAGTACCGGCCAAGTGGTTCATCCGAAAGCTAGCCAGCTACCTGATCAAGCATCCTATCCCGGACCTAAATTCGGGCCTGAGGGCCTTCCGGCGGGACGTCGCCCTGCAGTTTCTGCACATCCTTCCGGAGGGGTTCTCATGCGTGTCGACGATGACGCTTGCCTTCCTCGCGAACGGTTACTCGATCAAGTACGTGCCAATCGAGTACCGGCCGCGATCGGGCCGCTCCAAGTTCCACTGGTGGGCCGACACAAAGCGCTATGTGATCCAGGTCGTGCGGATGATCCTTTCCTGGAATCCTCTTCGGGTCTTCCTGCCTCTGGGAATCACCCTGGGACTGACCGGGTTGGGCAAGTTCGTGTACGACTTTAGCTTCCGGCGCTTCCACGTGGCCACGGGCACGCTCCTGATCCTGTTCGCTGCCTTCCAGGTGATCAGTATCGGGCTGCTGGCAGATCTCGTGGTTCGCCAGAGCAAGCCTCGGGACGAGGTCGATCCCGCCTCCATGCAGGGGCCATGATCCGGGATCGATCGGACGGGGTTCGAGGCCCGCCGAGAGCGTGAGCGAATCGAGAACCAGCAAGGCGCGTCGAATGGGCGGCCAGCTCCTTGCCTTGTTCATGGGGTGGGCGACCAAGAGGGAACGTGTGCGGGCCCGCCTCGAGAGGCTGCTCCTGCCAGTAGCCCTGGCGATCTTCGTAGCCGCGACCGTCGTCGCGGTGCGGAACCTGCCTTCGCTTCGGGGGCCGCTCCGGTGGCCATTGTTCCTGGTGGCTGCCCTGATCGGGGTGCCGGCGACGCTCCTGCTGAACGCCAAGGAGTACCAAGTGTCGGCTCGCATCCTGGGGCACAGGGTGCCCTTGTCCGCCTCCATGGTGGTCGGCCTGATCGCGGCCGCTGCTAACCAGCTGCCGATCCCTGGCTCCATCCTGGTCCGGGTCCGGGCCCTGGGGCGGCTGGGGGCGACGTATCGAAGGGCTGCGTTCTCCACCGGGCTCATGGGGCTGTTCTGGATAGCAGCCACCGGGATCGTGGCGGGGGCCTTCCAGGTCCCGTCCGACCGATGGGGGCTAGGAGTGGCGCTCGTCGGCGTCGGCGGGGCAGTGCTCGGTCTCTCGTTCCTTCTGCTCAGGTCTCAGGTCGAGGAGCGGGTGGGCCTGCTCATCGAAGCGTTCGCCGTCGAGAGCGGACTCGTTCTGGTGGCGGGGCTTCGCTACTACCTGTTACTGCGGGGACTCGGCTTCGAGGTTTCCCCCAGCCAGGCCATGGTCCTGACGTTGGCGATCGTGATCGCAGCGATGGCGGGGTTCCTTCCCGGAGGGCTCGGGCTTCGCGAGGTGTTGGCTGCGGGGCTCAGTCCGGTCGCGGGCCTCCCGGCCAGCCTGGGGCTTTTGGCCACGGCGATCGATCGGGTCATCGGGCTGGCGGTTCTCGGTTTGGCCTCACTGATCGCCCTGACCCGTGGTCGCTGGTGGACCGGCCCGGAGGGCGCGGGAGAAGCGCCTGGGCAGGATGCTCTACGCGGGGTGCGGAATGAGCCGCCGGCAAAACGATTGCGACTCCTGGTACTGACCACGACGTTGCCTGCGCGGCCGGGCAACGGGACACCTGATTTCGTTCTGTCCCTGTCCCATGCGTTGAGCGAGGAGTTCGAGGTCACGATCCTGGCCCCTCGCGTCCGTGGGGGACCGGAGCGGGAGGAAAGGAACGGCCTCACCATCCATCGATTCCCCTATTTTCCGAGGCGGCTCGAGGGCCTGGCGGACGGAGCCATCCTGCCCAACCTCAAGGCCCAGCGGTGGCGGTGGATCGAGGCTCCAATCCTGCTGATGTCCTTCCTGTGGCACGCGGATCGCCTGGCCAGGAAGGAGCGTCCTGACGTGGTCCACGCCCACTGGATCCTTCCGGGGGGACTGGTGGCGGCGGTGCTCAAGCGGCGCCGGCAGATTCCCTACGTCCTTACCGTGCACGGCGCCGATGCTTACGCCCTGCGAGGATTCCTGTTCGGTTGGGTCAAACGGCTGGTGCTGAACGGAGCCAGCTGCGTCTGTCCGGTGAGCCGGGACATCGCTGCTGCGATCCGATCTCTCGAACCAGAGTCCGAGTGCCCGGTCGTTCCGATGGGTGTTGACGTCGAGTCAATCAGGGGCGCGGTCGGTGAGCGCGCTCCCGAGGCTGGTAGGTTCGTCTTCATCGGCCGCCTGGCGGAGAAGAAGGGCCTCGACGTGCTGATCCAGGCCCTGGCCCGCGTCCCGGATACAACTTTGGTCGTGATCGGGGACGGCCCAGAGAGGAAGGGGGTGGAGGCTCTAGCCGATCGGCTCCGTGTGCGGTCTCGGGTGCGATTCGTCGGCCGCCTGCCCAGATCGGCGGTGATGGAGGAACTCCGTCGGGCCTTTGCTGTGGTCATTCCGTCAAAAGTTGCCCGAGGAGGAGACCAGGAAGGAACACCGGTCGTGCTAAGTGAGGCGAGGGCTGCTGGTGTCCCGGTCATCGCCTCAAGGCTTGGAGGGCTCGCGGAACACGTGGAGAACGGCGTGACCGGCTTGCTGGTGGAGCCAGGGTCGGTGGAATCGTTGGCCGAGGGGCTCCGGACCGCCATGGCCGATCCCGAGCTGCTTCAGGCCTGCGCGGAGCGTAGTCGGCCCGGTGATGAGCAGCTCGATCTCCGGTACACGCGAGACCGCTACGTAGAACTGATCCGGGCGGCAGCCGCCACCCGGCACGTCAGGCGGATGCCGGCCGAGAGGTGATGGCCGTCATAGGAGCCTTCCGCCGCCGGTCGAGGGAAGAAGCCCCCACGAATCATCGAGACGACCTTCTCCCCTCGGGCCAGGGCATGGCGTTGCGTCCCTTCACCGCCTGGGACTGGCTGGGGACGGCTGCCCTCTTCTCGCTCGGAGCCATGCTCTGCTGGGCGGCCGCGCGGCCCTACTTCGGTCAGGGCCGCTCGTATGCATATCCCATGTACGTGATGCTGGCCCTCGGGCTCGCAGGCTTCGTGGGCGTCGCGGCCGGCGCCATCATCCTGGTGCGATGGCACCACTTCCGGGCTCGCGCCGTTCCCCGCGCACTGCTCCGAGTATGGCTCCAGCCACCCCGTGACTGGATGATGTTCGTCTTCGGCGTGCTCGTCACCGTTCCGATGGTCGCGTATCTCACCCGGGTCATCCTCGGCGACGCCGACTCGGCCCGCATCGTGGCTTCCGTCTTCTTCGTCCAGCGCGAGGGGCCCGGTTATTTGATCCGCTCCCAGGACAATCTGCTGCCTCACGCGCTGTTCGGGCCGGCCGTGGCTCTGGGGAGCATCACGCTGGCCAAGGCGGTCAGCGTGGCCTCAGTTCAGGTCCTGGCCGGAGTGGTTAGCTACATGAGTTGGAAGCTCTTTCGTACAGCAGCGGCTGCGCTTGCTTCGGTTCTGGCGCTCCTCGCGTTCCGGGTCATCCCGGATCGGGCGGGGTTGCTCCCCATGTACCCGCTGATGCTGACCCTCGCGTACCTCGGTGTTTTCTTCGCCTACCGCGCCATCCATTCCGAGGGGAGGCGTCGCCTGCTCTTCTCCTCGACGGCAGGCCTCTGCCTGGCCCTCTCCGCCGAGGCCCATAACATCGGCCTCTTCTTCTTCGTGGTCCCGGCCTTCTTCCTTGTCACCACGTCGTTTCGGCAGGCCTTCCTGGGTCTGTGGCGTGTGTACTTGTGGCTGGCCCTGTTCTATCTGCCCCGAGCGGTCATCAATCTCGCGGACGGTGGGCTCAGCTATCTATTCCTCAATAGGGTCGACTTTTGGATCACCAAGGGCTACCTCAATGAGCTCCAAGTCCAGTTCTACCGGCTGCCGCTACGCTTCGGCATGGGGGAGTACCTGGCCAAGTTGCCGGCTCAAGTCCCCCGCATCACAGGGGTCACCGGACTCGTCCCTCTCGCTCTCGCGGCGGTCGCGCTCCCGCTTCGTACCGGCCGGCTCCGATGGTTCGCCCTGGTCTGTCTGGCGTACTTCGTCATCCCGATCATCATCACCCGAGGACCGTTCTTCCCCCGTTACTACACTCCCGTCCTCGTGGGCGCATCGATCGCGGTCGGTGCCGGCCTACCCTTGCTCCTTGCTCGCTTCCGGGCGGGCCGGAAGCTGGCCGCCGTCTATCTGGCCGTGCTTGCCGCGATGGCGGGGACCAATTTCGTGTCCGTGCTCTACAAGACACAAGGCCGCCAGGCTTCGGTCCTCCGTGGCCCGTATCGGGCTCTTGCCGACCGGGTGGACGACGGCAAGGGCGTGATCGGATCTCGGTCCGTGAGCCTACTGTTCACCACTCCGCGCATCCCCACCTACGGCGGCCAGTTCCTTTCCGAGCAAGAGCTGGTCACGTACCTGACGTGGCCTTCCGACAAGCAGGTCATCACGATGATGCGGGCCCGGGACATCGGATGGGTCCTGATCGGCCCGCGGCTCGATCTGGAGACCACATACGCGGACGTTTGGCTCCTCCCCCACTACGGGAAGGTCGCACGCCAGGTCTCCGCGATCGCCGAGAGTCCAGACTTCTGCCTGGCGATGAAAGGAGGCGGATTTAGGCTGTATCGGCTGGGGGGTTGTACCGCTCCTTAGACGCCTCATTGCTGCGGAAGCCCAAGAGCGCACCCGCTCGGAACGGAACGCTCACGAAGTGATCGAAGTCGCCGACCCTTGATCGTATTTCCTGGGCAGACCAGAACCTGACGTAGAAAAGGTGGCGCTTCTTCCTTGCCATGACGGGTCCTACGAAGAAAATGCCTCCAGGTGCGAGGACCCGTTTGACATTGTCCATGGCCCTATCCATCGCCTCATCCGCGACGATGTGGTGTGCCACGTCAACCATGAGGACCAGATCGAACTCACCCTCCATGGTGTCACGAGTCACATCCATTCGAACGAACCGATACTTGGGAAAGCGTTCTCGTAACCGCCCGAAAAGAACGTCCGTCACGTCGACGCCGGTATACGTCTTCATGCCGAGGTCTGAATGCAACTGGGCATAGAATCCGGCGCCACATCCGATCTCCAGGACCCGAGCTGCGGACAAATCCAGGTGGGCGCCTCGCTCCGCCTCGATGAGGGCGCGGGCGGCCTTCTGGTATTGCTTTCGATTCTCCTCTTCGGACAGCCCCTCGTCCCCGGGTCCACGCAGCGAGGATCCGTATTTCTGGAAACGATCTCGCCAGTAGCGCTCGGCATCGTATCCAGAGGGCGCCCGGTACTTGATCGGTCCGATGACCTTCTTGTGGAGAAGCCGCTTGGCCAAATCCAGTGGACCCGCGCTGAAGCGGTTGAGGATCCATTGATACTTTCTCTGCGACATGGGCTAGACCCGGAGCATAGCCCAGGTGGCCCGGTGGAAGGTTACAGAGTGGCCTCCACCAACAGCCCTCCCTCCTCGCCCTCCAAGTGCCCGGCGTCCCATGCGGCCGCCAGGTCCGTCATCCAGCGGCCCAGTGGACCGGGAACGCGCCACAACGCGGCTAGGGGAAGGTAAGTCCAGCGCAACGCCTTCATGGCCACAGGCAGAATGCGGATCTGGGTGAATCGATGACTGTTCAGGAGTGCTTCCAGATATTTCCGATCGAATCCCGGAACCCGATCGTGTCCCCATCGGCGATTCACCCATCCCTGGGCGAGCTTCGGGAAGACGCGGATGGACCGGCTCGGCGCGGTGAGGATCAACCGACCCCGCGGACGTAGGACCCGTACTGCCTCCGCCACCAGGCAATCCTCGTCGGCCACGTGTTCCAGCACGTCGAGGCCGAAGACAACGTCAAATGCGTCGTCCCGGAATGGCAGCCGCAATGCATCTCCGCGCACGTAATGGACGTCCGGATAAGCGGCGGAGGGTGCGAGGTCGATTACGTATCGTTCCGCTCCTTGGAGGGACGAGGCCCACAGGCCGTCGAGTCCTCCCACGTCCAGGATGCGGCCCCCGAGCCGGTGGTGACCAAGACGGTGCAGGAGCCGGACGCGATAGTAGGTCCCGAGTCGCATCAGTCGTTCCCCCGCTCGGGGAGAGTAGCGGGCTTCGACCGATCGGACCCAGCGGAGCCGCCAAGGAGCCGCCGCAGATCGAATGTCAGGGCCCTAGAGGCTCGCAGCACTTCCGGACGTCTCGCCTGGATGGCCGCCCAGTACGGATGGGGGTCAGCGCGGAGTTCCTTGACCTGATTAGCCACCAGGACCGGATCGAAGTTCCTGGCGTCGTGGACGTACTGCTCGATCCCCAGGTCCTGATAGGCTCCCCAGCCCTTGCGCTCGTAGCTCAGGTGAATAGCAGGCCAGCCGGCCAGCAAGGCCTGAAGGGCGCCATGGAGTCTCACGGAGACCACGGTCCCCGCCTCTGCTCCGTCGAGGGTCTCGGCCACGGAACCTCGGGGCCTGACTCGAAGCGTCTCGTAGAATCGCCGGTCGCTCTTTTTGCCGACCGCGTCGGCCTGGACGGCCCACGTGACAGGCCCCAGCAGGTCGACCAGGGCCCACAGCCTCCCCTCATACCCCCGGTCGCCGCTGAGATCGCGGGCGACCAGCACCACGTCGCCGCCGCCATCCTTCGGTCGGAGGTGTTCCAAGGACTCGGCCAGTTGCATAACCGCCAGGTCCGGAAGGCGCCTGGCCGGCGCGTATCGACGAACTTCCTGGAGGCTCTCGTCGTCCCGCACGCACACGAGATCGACCTTCGACAGTAGCCGGCCGATGACACGGCCCACGGAGCCTGTGAGCGGCCCGATGCTCTGAGGAAGGTAGACGGCCGGTGCGTCGGATCCCGCCGCCAGGGCGAGCTGGGGGACGTGGTTGAGCAGGGAACCCATCGCCGGGACCGGAGCTCCCGCCCTCAGGTAGGCGCCCCCCGTCGCCACGATCCCGCGAGCGGACGCGATCGTGTTGGCGATCTCTCCCAGCCTGAGGCGCCCTCGTGAGACTAGGGTCAACCCGGCCATAGCGAGTTGCCCGGCGCCCGAGAGCGCGTGGAGGGAGACCTTCTTCCACGGCTCACTGGGGACCTGCCTGACACAGGGGAGATCGCGAAACGACTCCGCGTCGAGGGCCAAGACACAGCACTCCGAAGGCTGAAAGCCGGCGCGTTCCAAGTGAGACAACGTGAGGTTGATCAGGAGGCTATCGCCGGCGTTGCGTCGGCTGAAGGCGTGTGTCACCACGATCATGGCGCCTCCGCCTCGTCTACTTGCACGGCCCTAGCCTGTATAAGATGTAGCCGGCCTCCTCGAAGACTGGGCAGAAGCTCGGGCTGAACCGGAGCGCCTCTAGGTGTCGTGCTCGCTTCCCATAGGTCGGCACGAGCCACGTGTCGTGATAGGTCGTCTCGAGGCGCCGCTTGGGGTTGACTACAACCCAGCCAATGTCATTCTTCCGCAGCACCCCGATGACCGCCTGGTCCGACGGCCAGGTGAGGTAGGTGACGTAGTCGCGCTCCGATAGGAATTGTCCTCCGAAGGTTCGGACATGCGTGGAGGCGAAGAGGAGGTAGGTGGAGCGAGCCCCGATCACCCCCTTCCCATCGTCGATCCTGGCGGCCAGGGCCCGGAAGGGTCCGCGCAGAATCGCCATCTGCTGAGAACGGGTCGCCCGAAGCGTTGCCGCCCCATTGAAGGATGCCGTGAGCAGCAACAGGGCGACGGACGCCGCCGCGAGCAACTTGAGAAATGCTCCCCGGCGCGTGGCCAGCAGGGATACCCCGGCGCCGGCACACATGGCCGCCCCCACCGCCAGCGGAGTGTAATAGCGGGGGTAGAAGGGAGCCCGTCGCAGTACCAGGGGCGCCATGAAGTAGCCCAAGCAGAGCACGGCGAACCAGCGAAGCCGACCCCGAGCCAACGGGAAGGCGACAACGGCCACGACCAGCGGAACCAGCCCCGGTTTCCCCGCCAGGGCAGGTATCCGCCGAGGCAGGTCCGCCACGTACCGGGAGATGCTGAACGACGAAGTGGGGAGGATCCAGAAGTCCTTCTGGATCAACGACACGTACCCCTTACTGACCCAGTAGTCGTCTCGATAGGTCAAGAAGTGGCTCAGCCCTCCGTCAGCCAGATTGAGGAGCGCTCGGGGTAGGTAGAAGGCCGCCAGTGCCAGGTACACCATGGAGAGGCCGTGCACCACCTTTCGGATGGGCATGGTGACGACCAGGAACAGTGGGACAGCCAGGAAGACGAGGCCGAGGGCATGGGCTTCCGTGCTCAGGTACAAAGACAGTCCCGACAGGACGGCGAAGAGCCATCGTCGGCGCCCCTCGAACCTGGTGGCCTCCCAGGAGAAATAGACTCCCAGAAAGCCCAGAGCCAGCATGGCTGCGTACATGGGAAGGAGCGTTGCCCGTTCCGGGATCGATCGAAACGAGAGCAGGGCTAGGACGGCGGCCACAGCGCCTGCCGCCGAGCGGGTGAGCTTCCACGCGATGTAGGAGACAACACCGCACAGGGCTTGAAGGCTGAGCACGGCGACGGCCTTCGCCGCGGCGATGCCCCCCAACGCCACCGCGGGCCCGAGGATCAGATGGGGAAGGAGGTTCTCCTGCGACTGGATGAGGTATCCAGGGCCTTCCCTCTGCACGTACAAGATCGTGGCGAGGAGCTTGGCGGAGTCGGCATCTCCCAGGATGACGCTGGTATGCAGGGTGAGGAGGGGTATGCTGACGAGGAAGCCGAAGAGGAACATGACCCCGTCCCGGGCCGGATGGACCCAGGGAAGGACCAGCGATCCGGGGAGGCGTCGCAACGGGAGCCTTTCGCGATTGGCCGCCCGAGCGCCCAGCCATACGGCTACCGCGGCCCCGATCAAACCAATCGAGAGCACCGCAAACATCTCTCTCCCGTAACCGGGGTCACCACGCGCGAGGCGCAGTCCGACCAGCCCGGAGACAATGGCTCCCGCGGAGAAAAGCGCGGTGATCCCAACCGAGTCCCAGATGGAGAGTGATCGGCTCGCTGCGACACGACCTGGGTGTGCCGGAGGCTCGTGCGTACCCAGCAGTTCTTTAGATCGCATGGACCTCGGCCACCAGGTTAGGGATAATTCGGCGCGTCGATGATACGCGTCACAGCGCCGGCACCATCGACCCCCCTTGGTCGAGGACCCTCTTGATGCAACCACTGTTGAGAGGCCTCACCCATGCCCTCATCGGCAATAGGCGCTGGATGCACCGGAACGTACGTCGGCTGGCACGGGGTGTGGGGGGACAGCGAGTACTGGAGCTCGGGAGCGGAAGGCAGGACTTCGGCAAAGAGCGTTACTCGGTCAGGGCCTTGTTCGATCCATCCAACGAGTTCATCCAGTCCGACGCCGACCCGCGCTTCGGCCACGCCGTCGTGGACGCCACGACCATGGAATTCCAGGGCGAGTTCGACGTGATCCTCTGCCTCAACGTGCTCGAGCACGTGTACGACTTCCAGTCTGCCCTGGACAGGATCCATCGGGCCCTCCGCCCGGGAGGAATGGTGATCGTTCAGGTGCCGGCATTCTTCCCTCTCCACGACGAACCACAGGACTTCTGGCGCTTCACCGAGTATGCCCTGCGGCAAATGCTGGCGCAGTTCGACCGGGTCGAGCTCAGACGCCGGGGCTCTCGCCGGATGCCGTTTTCCTATCTAGCCATCGCGACGAAGGAACAGCATGCCGGCCCATCAGCGCTCCTCGAGCGGCTGGAGCCTGAAGATGAAGGTCGGGACGAGGGGATGGAGCGCCGTGAACAGCCACCGAGGCGTTCTGAGGAGCATCTGAGTGACGGTGGAGGGGTGCTCGACTCGAAGCATCACCTGCATGGCCTCATACGTGTGCTCCGTGAACCCGAATCCTGCCCGGCGGAACAGCTCGGTGGCCTCCGAGAAGCTGAGGGGGAAGCAGTCGTACACTCCGGCTTGCCTCGTCAGGCGGATGTAGGGGCTTCGCCATCGCTGCGGAAGCCACGTCAGAAAAGGCACGTGGAAATGGGGTTCGACGGGAGCCCATCGGTTGGGGAGGGCAACGTATGCGCACCCCTCGTCGGACAGGACGCGCCGGATTTCCTGAAGGTGGAGGAGCTGCTTCTCCCGGCCTCCCACGTGCTCGATGACGAGATTCGAGATGGCGATGTCGAACGAGTTCTTCGGAAACGGTAAGGACACGCCGTCGAGGAGATGGAAGTCGAATCCGTCTCGTACGCGCCTGAGGTCCCGCACGTCCACGGCGGTGACCCTTCCCTGGGGGCCGACCAGCTCCGCCAGCATCGCCGCCGCCACGCCCGCTCCGGTCCCCACATCCAGGATGCGGGCGCCCTTCAGCTCCTGCCACGAGCTGAGCAGGTCGGCGATCTTTTGGGCCTTGTCCCGCCGAGATTCGAGGTGGAGGCACCTCTCTGGGGTCCAGCCTTCGGCGCGCGTCAATGTCCCTCCCAATTCACCTTGTTCTGGCGCTCGTGAGTTCGCCCCGTTACTAGATGATATCTGCGGCGTTTCGTGATAGCCGGACGCTGTCGTGACCCTCGAGAAGGAGAGCGCCGGGCAAGGAGACCCAGGACGGCGACTTCTCCGGTGGACGCTCGGCATCGTGGTGGTTACGGTGTTCCTCTCCATCGGTTCACCTCTGATCGGGCTTCGCGCCTTCTTTCCGGCGGACCTCCTCTATGAAGTCGACCCATGGAGCCAGACCGCCCCTTCCGGGCTCCGTCGGACGAATCCCATCCTCGAGGACGTGGTGGACGCCGGCATGCCGAAGCTGGCCGAGTATCGGCGGCGCCTGTACCACGGGGACTATCCGCTGTGGACCTCCTATCCCTCCGGTGGGCTGCCGCTCGGCACGCAGCCGACCACGGGATCGTTGTCCCCCCTCAACCTTCCGTACCTCGTGTTTCCTCTTTGGTACTCACCGGCCGCCGCGAAGCTGCTGGAGATGGCGGTCGCGGTCTTGTTCACCTTCGCCTTCCTGAGGCGGATCGGCCTCGGAGCGCCTGCCTCGCTGGTGGGGAGTCTGGTCTACGTCAACTCCGGGTTCCAGGTCGTATGGACGAACTGGCCCCACAGCCACATCGGCGCCATGATCCCCGGCCTGTTCTGGGCGGGCGAACTTCTCGTCCAGAGAAAGAGTATTCGAGCCATCCTCCCGGTGGCATTGCTGATCGCCTTGATGCTGGTCGAGGGGTATCCTCCCCTGGCCGCGTACGCCGCGATCGCGGTTGGCGCGTACATGCTGGCCCGTGCCGCGTCAGCTTCCTACTCTCGGACTGGGCAGAGATTAGGTCTGCTGGGACTCTTCGGGGCCGGGGTCGTCCTCGCGGCGGGCATGGCGGCGCTGCAAATGCTTCCATTCCTGAATCGGCTCGGCGAGCTCGATCTCGGCTATAGACGCCAGGGGGCCGGTGCCCACCTTCCCCTTCGGGCGCTTATCACCCTCGTGCTTCCCAACTCGTTCGGATCCCCGGTCGATGGGAACTACTTCGGCGGGCTCCACTACCACCGAACCACGTACGTCGTTCTTAACTATCAGGAGCTGCAGGGCTTCATCGGCGCAGCCGCGGTCGTTCTCATCCTGGTTGCGGCCACTCGGGTGAGACGAGGCGGCACGACGGCCGGTCGGCTGCCTCCGGCGGTCCGCTCCTATGTGTGGGTCGGAGCGG
>WNFU01005638.1_pt1 | contig 15446 bp, 16 predicted proteins | sample 5400121 | NCBI WGS metagenome assembly WNFU01 (sample SAMN13153360, study PRJNA577476) | soil metagenome | isolation source: 100 cm soil or saprolite under grassland replicate 1 | place: USA:California | collected 2016-06-15
GCTGTTCTTCCAGGAGGCAAACCACAACGGTACGAGACGAAGTTTGTGCTTACGAGCTTCCTGGATTAAGGCATCCAGCAAAGTGAAGTCGAACTTTCCTTCGGCCGGTTCCATAAGCTCCCAATAGACCGGAATAAGAACTGTATTGAGATTTAGCGAGGCGAGTTTCGGCCAGATGGGCCGCATGTACTCCAGGCTGGAGGACGTGGAGTTGCCCAATTCGCCCGCAAGAACGAGAAAGGGTTTATCGTCAACGACAAGTTGTATAGCAGTCCCTTGTTGACGCAGGTATGGGGTTCGATATTGCTGCGCGCCACGAACTGGCATCAAGGAGGCTACTAAGATGGCGCCTGAGATAACGAGAGTAATGACTCTTTGTTTGCGCCAAAGCCCCTGTATCTTCATGTTTACGTATTCCCTTCCGCGAAGCCAATGTTTGCTTATCCAGACATTGACAGCATTTCTCACTCCGGGAGTCAGCTATTTCGATTGCCCTGAATCATCCGTAGTCAGAACATCATGGCCGGTGATGAGGCATCCGCCGTTGGATCTCTCAAACTCTATGAACGAACCGCTGACTAGCGGGAACTGGCAGAATCTTTCTGGTGCTCGAGTCTCCGGTAGGCGGTGGTGCGTGATCTTCTTTCGCGGGCGGTCCCAGCAAATCGGTGAAGATCGGCTTCAGGGCGTCAGCCCACACCTGGTAACCTTTAAGGTCCAGATGCAGCCCGTCACGATTGGCCACGCCCTCGAACAACTTGCCGTCTTTATCAGCCAGCCTGTCGTTGATGTTCAAGTACTTGATCTTTTTGCCGTCGGCGAACCTCGCGATGTTGTCGTTGATCTGGTTAATGATCGGCATCACGGCCAAATTGTCGTTGCGCGGCGTCATGCCCATCAGCACAATCGTGGCGTTCGGCGCCTTCTGTTGGCATACGTCCAAAATGGCCTTGATCCCGCGGGTGACCTCCGCGACCCTCGGATCATCGCTCCCTTGAGGAGACAGCTTGCCGACATTGTTGGTGCCAGCCATTAGGACGATGATTTTAGGATTGACGTTTTCCAGTTCGCCATTCTTGAGACGCCAGAGAATGTTTTGCGTCGTGTCGCCGCCCCAGCCGAAGTCAGCGGCATTCCAGCCGAAGAAATTCTGCCGCCAGTTCGCCAGAAAGGCTTTGTATTGATCATCGCTGGTGCCCCAGCGCCTGGTGATTGAATCCCCTTCAAAATATATGTCAATGCCACCCTTGCGAGCTTTCTCCAACAACTGAGCATGAGCGATCTGAGAGTTCTGATCGGAACGAGGCGTCGGCTGGTTGGCAGCCAGCGCGGCGCCTGTGCCGAGTTGACCGTGCTTTTTGACAGTCATATTAAGGCCGCTTGCTCTATTCGAGGTAGACATTTGTTGGCGTGCACTCGGCGCATCGGCCCGGACGCGCGGTGCATTGATGAACTGGCTGGCCCATTCGATGAACGCCGGCCAGTTCTCGGCGACGCTGTGACCGCCATTGTGTTGCCTCCAGGCGAGTTCACCACCAATCAACTGGCCGACCGATGGCATGGGGTCTGTTAGGTAGTTGCCGGGTGTGCCAAGGTTCCTCTTCCCCAATAGCCTATAGGCCGGCCCCGCCGCCACCGCCGCCATGAAGCTGCCATGCGCATCCACCCACTTTGCGTCGCCTTTCTCCACTACCCCATAGCTGATAAAGCAAGGGCGTGGGGCGCACAAGGCGATCAGCTGATGTGAGTCAACCGGCAGATCGCCGGCGGTCTTAGGTCCAAAGGTCGCTTGGGAAGCGCCGTACTTCATGAAATTACCCGCCATCCAGTAGTACTCGCCGCCGGTGAGATTCTCCACCGCTTCACCAAAGATGTGGCGGTGGAGTTTCGCGCCGCCTTCGCCGGAGGAACCGATGAAGCCAATGGCAATGCGTGGTTCAAAAGCCTCCGTCACCAGGGCGGCCTTGCCATAACGAGAGAGACCTTCGATCCCAACCTGCCTGGCGTCGACTGCTTTGTCGGTCTCAAAATAATCCAGCAAGCGGCTGACGCCCCACTGCCAAGCCCGCAGTGCGCCCCAGTCTTCTGGCTTGCGTGCTTGTCCCTGGTTGGTGAGGCCGATAATTCCTGAAGTCAACGCCGGCCCATCGGCCTGAACGCTGGTCGGATTGATGCTGCCATAGCCCCAGCCTTTGGCAATGAGCTGCTGTTGCCAAGCTGGCGGGGTTGGACCTCTTCTGAATCCCCAATCAAACTCCACCATCAAGGGCACCGGCCCTTTGGCATTCGCCGGCGTCGTCATGCTCGCCTGAATGTCGACCTTGATCAGAGGGTAAGAGGAATTATCCACATGCCCCACCAGCGTCTTGGCGATCACCGAGATGCCGCCGATGTTTTCGGTACTCGTGTTCGTCACTTCCCAGTTCACCTTCGGAACGTTCTTAGGGATACGACCATACACTTCTCGCTCAAAATCCTCCTGGATTTCGGCACGCCGCGCGCGCCATTGTTTGGCCTTAGTCACCTTCGTGCCGTCCTTCATGACCATCAGCTCCGGCAAGGGATATTTATTGGCGGTGGCCTCATCAAACCTGCTTTGATCGTTTGGATTCGCACCGGGTCGCAAGGCTTTGATGCCGAGTTGGTCCATCATGTTCTGATGGTCTCCGTCCCCGGTGAATTTCACCTGCGGCGGAAATCTGCTGAGATCAGACTGGGCGGGCATCGCCGCCAAACGAGTCGTCAGGATTAACGGCACAATAAAGACCAGTGACAAAACGGGCACAACGGATGCGGCCAACCATTGAGCTGGACGACTGAAATCCATGGGCATGAGCTCTACTCTCTTTGATAAGCGGAAAGGTTGTTACTACATTCGCTGATTTACGGAATCAATCGTTCTGCCGGCTTGTACCGGCGGGTCCGGCTGCATACGTTCAGCGTTGCTCCGTTCAATTCCGGAAATACGTCTTGAAGAGGCCCGGTGCAGCCTGTAAGCAAGCCCGTCCGGCATCGCAGACCTTGTTCTACATTTCTCGGCCTGATCACTTTCCAAGGCGGCAAGTCACATTAATGGAGCTCCAGCATCACCACTGACTTCGGCGGAATTCTCAGGATCACCTGGGAGGCTTGGATCTTGTAACTGCTGAACGCTGTCGGTTTGACCGCATTAGGATTGTCGAACGTGTTCATCGCGTTCATCGTGGAAGCGGTAAGCACTTCTCCTGTAATGTCCTCGACTGTTGAGCCAGCGACCTTCGTTGTGATCTCGGCTGATCCATTCGGATCGAGATTGACGATCGACAGGTGAAGTTTCCCGTCTTTGTCGCGTGAAGCCGAAGCGCTCACTGATGGTACCGATGCTTGATCTATCTTGTACTCTGGTGCACTGAGGTCGATGGGGATCAACGTCGCTCCTTGATGGACCTTGTACATTTTGAATACGTAGTAGGTCGGCGTAAGAACCATCCTCTCCTTGTCCGTAAGCACCATGGCCTGTAACACATTCACCATCTGTGCGATGTTCGCCATCTGCACGCGGTCGGAATGCTGGTTGAAGATGTTCAGATTGATGGCCGCGACAACCGCGTCTCGGAGCGTGTTCTGCTGGAACAGAGCGCCCAGGTCCTTGCCCGGCTGAGGGTCATACCACGTACCCCATTCATCCACCATCAGTCCGACGCGCTTTTGCGGATCATACTTATCCATGATCGCGCTATGCTTCTGGATAAATTCCTCAATGCGCAAGGTCCGGACTAACGTCGCATGCCACTCCTTTTCCCCGAACTCAGTCGCGGAGCCCTTTTGCGCCCAGTTGCTGGTAGGCAAAGTGTAATAGTGTAGAGACAAGCCTTGCATCTGCTTCGCCGCCTGTGCCATGAGCACTTCCGTCCAGGTGTAATAATCGTCGTGTGACCCAACCGCTAGCTCTTGAATATGATTGCCGGAATAGTCTTTGATGAATGTGGCATAGCGGCGATACTCGTCGGCATAGTGTTCTGGGCGCATCTCGCCGCCACAGCCCCAGCTCTCGTTGCCGATGGCAAAGTAAGGCACGTTCCAGGGTTTAGCTCGCCCGTTCTGGCGCCGCAGACGGGCCAGTGTGGAATCAGAATCTGATGTCATGTATTCGATCCATTCCATCATCTCCTGGGGCGTGCCGCTGCCGAGATTGCCATTGATGTAGGGTTCAGCGCCTAACATCTCACACAGGTCCATGAATTCGTGCGTGCCGAAGGCATTCGTATCCACGCCGCCCCAACTCGCATTGGGTCGCCTCGGGCGTTTGTCGCGAGGGCCAATGCCATCTCGCCAGTGATATTCATCGGCGAAGCAGCCGCCGGGCCAGCGTAAGACTGGTATACGTAACTCTTTTAGCGCGCCTACCACGTCATTACGGAGACCCCGCGTGTTCGGAATAGACGAGTCTTCGCCTACCCAGAGGCCCTCGTATATCAAGCGGCCCAGGTGTTCGGCAAACTGTCCCTGGATGTTGCGGTTGATAATTCCCTTTGGCTGCTCGGAACGAATCACCAATGAGGCTTTATTTGGTTCGGAATTTTGAGCTTGTGCGCGACAAAAAGAAGGAGCAATTAGAAGGACTATTGAAAAAGCAACATACCCCAATGCCTTTGCGCGCTTCAGAAATATCCGCTGGTTATTCATCCGTATCATCTCCTAACTGAGCCGCGCGAGATTATACTCAAGCAGCTCAATTTGTGAGCTGCTAAAGCAGCATAAACGTCGCCGAGCCGGGTAGGCGATATCGTCGACGCGATCACCAATGATCGGAATAACAATCGAATCTAATACAGTGACACAAGATGGCAGCCATCACCGTGTCGCGCACTTTCGCTGTCAGCGGACGCCTGGTCCCGTTAAAAGGTCTGCTCACCGGTTTTCTCCCTCACTGTTTGCCCTGCGTGCTTTGATTAGCAACGTGAAACTGATACCGACCAGAGCCAACTTCATAGACGACGCGACCGCCCTCGACGCCGATGAGTTTGACGGAATCCGCTTTATACGCAATCACAGCCTTGCCGTTGCCGACTTCGGTCACGGCCTGTGAATTTGACGCCGGCACATAAACGCGCCCGGTCGCGTTTGGCGGGACGGTCACATCGAGCTCCAAACCCGTCGCCGTGCGCTTCCATCGCGTGGCAACGCGGCCGCGCACGCTTTCGTATGAGGCCGACACACTATCCAGCCCCGTCGTCGGAATCTCAGGCTTGAATTCGATTTTGCGAAAGCCCGGTTCGAGCGGTCTAATCCCCGCGAGGTTTTCATAAAACCATTGCACAATCGCGCCGAAGAAATGATGGTTGCGTGAGCGTGTGGTGGCGGGCCACTGTTCGCCGAGGGCGGTGAATTTCAGCACGTCCGTCCAGTAGCCCCAGCTCGGCTCGGTCGTCTGCGTCGCCACTGAGTATGCTACGTCGTGATGGCCGGCCGCGGTCACTATTGCTTCCAGTCACATGAGTCTTTGTGAGTTATTGATCTGATTGTGGTGCCGAGGGCGGGAGTCGAACCCGCACGACCTTACGGTCAACGGATTTTAAGAACGTTGGAAGGCATCTTACCTAGTCTCACCAAACGAGATGAACCAATATTTACCGGACTGGCAGCCGTCAAAGTCGTGCTTAGTTTGGTTATGTCTCGCAACAAAAAGTCGTCATGTTAGCGTCATCCCAGACTGAGATCTCGGACGTAAATGCGTTTATTTTCTCGTGACGGGCGCTCCGCTGTTTATTCCCTTGGATTAATCAGAGATTGTGCGGAATATTCAGGACGCGAGAAAGGTATGTAGAGCGAGGAGCCAGCTGCTTCAATCTGGAAGAATTGGCGAGCGAGAGGGAGGAGACGAAGCGTGACCAAACATGTGAAAGAAGTAAATGAAAGCAATTTCGAACAAGATGTTCTTCAATCGGATATTCCTGTCCTGGTGGATTTCTGGGCGGCATGGGGTGCTCCCTGTCGATTGCTGACTCCGATTGTTGAGACGGTTGCCGAGAAATATGGGGGACGCGCGCAGATGGTCAAGTTGAACGTCGATCAAAACCAGGCAATTTCGCAGCGTTACGGTATCAAGGGTATTCGCACACTCATTATGTTCAATGACGGAGCGGAACGAGAGCGGGTCCTGGGTGTGACCAGCGAAGAAGCGATCTCGCTGATGATTGAAAAGTACTCAAGAGCGTCAGACTCTTGAAAAATAATTATGAAGCTGAAAAGGAACGCCGTGATCAAGGTCATCAAGCGACACAGTGTTGGGCAAGAGCCAACGAAGCGCATGTCGACGGACGTTAGTCACTCACATTCTAAGAGTGAAATGAAGAAAATCGTCACAGAGTGGGTCCGTCAGTTTCAGTGTAGGCGACGCCTTGAACCACAGCGCGCGTTTAGAAATCTGTTTAGAGAGTCGTGAGAATTCCGGCGAAAGCCGGCTGGTGTTGGGAAGCAGTGGCGCATGGCCGATATTCAGGAGATTGAGACCAAGGAAGGACATTGAAATGGGGGGGAAAGCTTCGGTTTCCCCACGCTCTCGTCATCGAAACCAGATTGGGTCCGGGAGAAAGATGCTTACTCAGGCCAAAGCAGAAGCATTTGCTTCGGAGTGGATCGAGGCTTGGAACAGCCACGACCTCGACCGCGTCCTGGCGCATTATTCGGACGACATCGAATTCTCATCCCCGCTTGTTGCGCAAATTGCCGTCGAACCATCAGGCAGGCTGCGCGGGAAGAAGCCGGTTAGAGCGTATTGGGCCACGGCTCTGGCGCGCATTCACGACCTGCGGTTTAAGCTGGTATCGGTACAGTGGGGCGTTGGTATTATCATGATTCACTACGAGAGTCAGGACGGTCGTTTGGCTTCAGAATGGTTTGAGTTCGGAGAGAACGGGAAAGTGATCCGCTCAGCGGCTCACTATTCGAGTTAGAAGCAACTGCGGCGTTCAGTTCGAACATAAATCGGTTGATCGGTGATATGGCGTGCGCTCCCGCATTCGCTTCAGTCTCCGACGGAAAGGCTGATTGTCATCTGCAGTCTGAAAGGTGGGATGAAATGTTACCCATTCGCGGTCTCTACGAAGTAGCCATCCGAGTCAAGGATCTTGCTGAGTCCGAAACTTTCTATCGGGAAACTCTCGGATTGGAAGTTGGTCTCAGGGATGAACAGCGCAGGTGGCTGTTCCTGAGGGCGGGTGGTCAAGCCGGCATGGTTGTGCTCCAGGAAGACAAAGCAACCTGGCCAACACAACACTTCGCCTTTTTGGTCGAGGGAGTGGATATCGAAGCAGCGATCACATCTTTGCGGCAGCAAGGAGTTAGTGTCGAAGGGCCTGTGTACCACGAGTGGATGCCGGCGAAGTCCGTCTATTTTTCGGATCCTGACGGCCACGACCTGGAGCTTTGCGCTCCGGTGCGCTAAGCCTGACTTGCGAATGCGAATCGTTAATCGATGGGGATGCTATTCGGTCGTGAGATTCTGATTTCGTGATCCTTTGCCGGCACCTTCCTAAGCCTGATGTTCGCGAGCCTCTCCACAGTCACTCGTGAGCCGAGTCCCGGCAAAAATCGAAGCCTATCCCGCTTGTCGCTCTGCACTTCAATCTCTAAAAGTTAACAAAGCGTTACGGTAAGTTTATGACTTACCTCAGGCGTTTCGCTTGTTGGCCACTCTTAATGCAGAGAGGGCAACTTTCGTCATCCAGTTTCCCTAAAACCGATATTTATTCCGGATGTCTCGAGGGCAGGATGAGCAAATTGTCGCTTAGGCGACACGACGTTTTGTTGGGGAATAAATCTCGCGGAGTTTCGGTATTAGAGAAGGTCAAGACAATGAGGACGGCTAACAACGCCATTAACCCGGACGTGAGCAGTGCTGCTTCGCTCTGATTTCGCGCGCTGGTTGCGAGTTTGGGAGTAACGGCCAAAGTCATTAAGCGATCTGCCCATGCCGACTAAAGAAATTCAGCTTCGCTTGCATTACCGAAAGGTAACGCACGTTTACGACAAGGTTATGACTTCCCCAAGTTGCCAGGACTATCCTGGTTCTTTCTTGATGAAAGGATGATTTTAGGATCGCAATTTTCATCAAGCCTGCCATGCGGCAGGAAATGTTTTGAATGAAAAGGATGGAAAAATGAATAAGTTCAAGAACTCTTTGTTTTCGTTTACGACAATGGTCCTCGTCGGAGTGTTGTCGGCAACACCCGTCTGGGCGAGTGTATTTTCCTTCAGCAACGGTAACCCTGATGGCCGGCTGGGGGCACTGTCCCGGCGGGCCAGCGTCGGTAAGATCGAGACCGAGACGGCCGATGACTTCATCATACCGGAAACCACAGTGATCACTCAGGCCACGATTACCGGGCTCATCCTGGGAGCAGCACCCGCAAATATCGGGCAGGTCGAGGTCGAGTTGTACCACGTCTTTCCCCTGGATTCGGTCAATCCTCCTTCAGGAAATGTCATCAGTCGCGTCAATTCGCCTGGGGATGTTGAAATCGGTTTCGCGACGCGCGATTCAAGTTTGGGAACGCTGGATTTTACCGCCTCACTGTTGAATGAGAGTTTCACGGTCGGGAACAGCGTGATCGACGGCATCAATAAAAAGCCTGACCAAACTACTCTCGGCGAAGGAGCAAGAACCGGCCAAGAGGTCGAGATCAAAATCAATTTCACCAGACCAATTATTCTACCGGCGGGTCATTATTTCTTTCGCCCGGAGGTGCTGGTAACCGGTGGCGATTTCCTGTACCTGTCGGCGCCTAGACCGACCATGCCCCCACTTTTCGCGGGCGACTTGCAAGCCTGGATTCGCAATTCGCAGCTGGCGCCAGATTGGTCCCGAATCGGCACGGACATCATCGGCGGCGCAATACCGCCCACATTCAATATGACGTTTTCCCTAGCCGGTGAAACTGTTCCCGAGGCCGGAACTCCAGGGCAATCTAATTGTCACGGGGAAACTGCCTCTGCGCTGGCCAACCAGTTTGGGAGCTTTTCTGAAGCTTCTGTGGCGCTCAAGTTCCTCAGCGTAGGAGCATTACAGAACGAAGTCACCGCGTTCTGCGCGCCATAGTCGTGCGAACGGTTGTCACAATTTTTGGAGGGGTTCGAGTCCGTAAGGAGCTGAACCCTTTCATCTCCTGGTCGAACGAAAGTCAGAGGCGTGAGTCGGAGTAGCGAGCGGAAACGTGATGAGCGTGCGAGCCATCGCCTATCACATTGCAGGGCACGAACTCCGCCACATGAATATCATCAGGGAGCGCTATCTCTAGCTCTCGACGGAGGAACAGCTTTGTTTTATATGATCGTTGAACACTTCAAGAATCAGGATCCAGTGCCTGTATATCGCAGGTTCCGTAACCAAGCCGCCTGACTCCCGAAGGGTTGCAATACGTATCAAGTTGGGTCGACGAAAAGTTCGAACGATGCTTTCAACTGATGGAAGCAGATGATCCCAGTCATCTGGACGACTGGATCGCAAAGTGGAGCGACCTTGTTAGCTTTGAAGTGTACCCAGTCATCTCATCAAAAGAGGCCTCGGAAAGAATTTCAAGCCGTCTCTGAATGTGAACGTGGACATCAGGCGATCGGCTCTACGAAGTAAATGGTGACCGCAATTTTGGGGGTGGCATTGGGGCGCTCCTGGTGCGCTTCTAACGCACGAAACGATATAGCTACGATGGACTTTGCGAAACGCACATTCCTGATCGCCGGAATTTACGGACTCGTCGTTCTTCTGCCACAGTACCTGCTCGAGGCGAAGAACGGCCGAGACTTTCCGCCGGCAATCACGCACCCGGAGTACTACTACGGCTTCATTGGCATCGCCGTGGCGTGGCAAATCGCCTTCCTCTTAATGGCGAAGAATCCCATCCGTTACCGGCCCATGATGATTCCGGCGATCATCGAGAAGGCGACTTTCGCGATCGCGGTGGGTGTCTTGTTCGCACTCAACCGCGTGAGTCTACCAATGCTGGGAGCAGGATTTGTGGATTTGGTCCTTGGTGCGCTCTTCATTCTTGCGTATATATGGACTCGCCGTTTTCTGCTGATTGATAGTGCGGAGGTCCACAAAATTGATTGATGTTGAGCAGCGCGGGCACATAAGCGTTCTCCACATGACCCATGGCAAGGCCAACACGCTGGACATTGAGTTCTGCGAGGCCATAACCGTTCGACTTGAGGAGTATCGCCACGCGTCCACGCAGGCACTTGTTCTCATCGGTCACGGGCAGATTTTTTCCGCCGGGGTCAATCTTCTGCGCGTCCTGGAAGGCGGTCCGGTCTACCTGACAACTTTCCTGCCGGCCCTGCGTACGGTTTTTGAAACTCTTTTCTGCTATCCAAAACCGGTCGTCGCGGCGATCAATGGTCACGCGGTTGCCGGAGGCTGCCTAATGGCATGTGCGGCTGACTATCGACTCATGTCGCAGCAAACCGGGCGCATCGGCGTTCCAGAATTGCTTGTCGGGATTCCCTTTCCCACGATCGCGTTGGAAATTATGCGAGGCGTCGTCGCACCTCATCATCTTTCCGAGTTGCTGTATGGCGGAGCTACGGTCGACCCAGCGCAAGCCCTGGAGCGTGGTCTGGTGGACGCGCTCGTCGACTCCGGCACGCTCCTGGAGCAGGCGGTCGCGGCAGCCGAAACGCTCGCGGCCCTGCCTCCGCTCGCATTCGCGTTGACGAAGCGTCAGGTCCGCGAGCCGGTGATGAAGCGCGTGCGCGAAGACGGTCCACAGTTCGACAGGGTGGCGCAAGAATTGTTAGAAGCGCCAGCGACTCTAGCCGCCATCAAGGCGTATGTCGCTAAAAACTTCAAGCGATCTCCGCAGTAGAGGTGCTCACGGCAAACCACTGGCGAGTTACCCTTAAAGGCGAAACCGATCGACGCGTCTTACTATTTTCTAGCTACGCAAAACCGGAGCTATGAGAGAGAGTTTCGTCGGCCTGCGCTCGCGTTACCGAAACATTACCGCACACTTACGCTACGTTTATGACTCCCAACGCTGGCTGCGACTATCCTCCTTTGGTCTTCCGCCGGTACGGAGATCAGTATTTCCTTTTTCAGGTATGGCCGGCAGCTTCAACGACTGGCAGGACCCTGTCGGAGTCGCGCGGCGAGCGTGAAATCGAGCGTAACCTGGCAGCAAATTCCTCGGCTGGGAAAATGGCCGGGAACGTGATGGTTGAGACCGTGAGCATCGCCGGTGGTCTGCAATGAAACGTTAAGCGATCGCCCGTCGCATTCGGTAGTGTCGCGTGCTTCGGTTGATCGTTGACTCGGATGCTTCGAGATCAAATCGAGGAGCGAAAAGAGATGACGACGGTAGGTCCAGATGCAAAGCTTGCCGCCGCGGGCGAAAGGGAGGCTTTCGAAAAGATCTACCGTCGCTATCACTACGGTTTACTGTCTTTGCCTGCGGATGACCAGGAACGTGTCCCAGGCTGAAGATCTGGCCCAGGACGTTTTCATCCAGCTCTTTCGCAAGATCAATACCTTTCGCGGTGAGTCATCGTTCGCTACATGGCTACACAGGCTGACGGTGAACCAGGTGCTGATGCATTTTCGCAAGCCTACCGCAAAGACGGAGCAAACAACTGAAGATGGCACGACTCCGGTTCGAATCGCGAGCGGAACAGAGAACCCGGGCAAGATGTCCGTGATTGATCGCATTTCCCTGGGAGAGGCGATCAGGCAGTTGCCAAATGGTTACCGCACCGTGTTCATCTTGCACGACGTGGAAGGGTATGAGCAGGCACAGATTGGACAGATGCTCGGATGCGCAGTTGGGACCTCGAAGTCGCAATTGCACAAAGCTCGCATGAGACTCCGCAGCTTGCTGAGCAAGCGAATAACATCCCGGCGGCAAACGCATCAAAAAATCGCCGACTGCACTTATTCGAAAACTTCAGCGCAACTGGCTTGATTAAGGGATGCTGCTTCGCGGCATCAGGTCAGCGTGTTAGCTGTTACGAGAAAGAGAAACCGAAACGAGGGAGGTAATCATGAGAAGGCGATTAATCATAAAAAGAAAGCTGGTCAGGCAGCGCAGGTTAAATGCAGTAAGCCCGCGGACCGAATGCGAAGTGCTTTTTCCGCGTTACCAAGCGCCGCTTTCCTGGAGAAGCGCCCGCAACCCCAAGCGTTGTCAATCGGGAATAAAAACTAACTGCCGCGAGTATTAGAGTGTGGGGCTGGTCGGCTCGGCCCCGCATAAACGCTCGATAATTCAAACGGGCGCCGCGTAGTCGGGTGATTGGCAATCAGTTCACAAAGGATTGGCCGCATTGCGATTGCTCGAGACTTTGGACGCATCAGCCCAACAAGCTGCGCACAATGCGCACAAGGGAGAATGGTATGAAGAACTACAATGCATCAGAAAATCAAGCCACGCGTCGTATCCTGCTTATCGCATGCGCCACTGCTCTGGCCGGGGCTTTCACGGTCTCGCTCGCAGCTCAAGGAAGCAAGAACGGCGCTGCAGGTCAGATGCCCGCTTTTTATGATGGTGAATTATTCACCATCAATTTGAAAGAGCTGTCAGACACCGCTTCGGACTCGACAATCGCGAACAACCCGAGCGTCAACAATATCTACGTTTCGAACGATTTGGACGATGAACAGGATTTCGTTCCCGTCATCGATGCCATCCAGGGTGACGGATTCAATCCCTTATGGAACCAAATCCTCGTCGTTTTCAATGAGGGATTTACACCTCACCAGTTCTTCTCTGACGACGAAGTCCTGGCGGCTGCCGCCGGAGCCAATCCCGAAATCACTCTCGTCGACACGGGTGAAGTCTATCGTTGTTCGGTTGTTGGCCCGAAACTGAGATAAACATTGTGTTGGTTGATTTGACCTTCGCGGGTTCATCAACTCCGCCCGGATGCTGGCCGGCTCCGACGTCGTCAAGTTTCGCGGCACGAAATAAAACCGACTATTGCAAGTATTAGAGTGCGGGTCGGACTGAATTGAGGTGAATGCTCCCGTTCCTTAAAAAGCACAAGCGATGAGCGATGGAGCTACAGCGATCGCCTATGGAAAGAAGGTCTCCTCAGTAACAAACTTCGCTTCAAATGATTAAGGAGATTCCCCTCGTGACAAGGATAAACTTCAGGATCGTTTCGACACTTTTGATGGGGGCAAGAGCGACCTTATAAGATTGACTGACTACGCGGAAGATAGGATTTATGTTTTGCCCGGGTAGCCCAGCTTGCGGTGAGCTAAGCTTGGGTTAATGCCCGTGAGTGTGGACGGGAGCCATTCCAAGTTGGAAGCCAGAGTTATGCCTTTGGTGCTTCACGCTGCTATCGCCAGACACGCTTCTGAAGTAACAAATCCAATCTCGCTCAGCGAAGACAATCTAAAGTCGGGGATTGCTACATACAAAGCGACGTGTGCGCGGAGACTTGTGAAGTGCCTTATATCCAAAAAGCGTCCCTGAAAAGGAGAAGATCTATGACAGAATTTGCGCTCACCTACCGCGGAACCGTGTACCCCTGGCAATGCGACCATATGGGACACATGAATTCAATGTGGTACGTCGGAAAATTCGACGAAGCGTCATGGCAGTTTCTTGCAAGACTTGGACTCACCAGATCACTTTTTCGCGAGCAGGGAGTCGGCATGGTCGCGGTCGAGCAACACATCGAATATAAGCGTGAATTGCATGCCGGCGATATTGTCAGCGTCCGCTCCGCGATAGTTGAGGTCACAGATAAGGCGCTTCGCATGGTTCACGAAATGCGAAACGATGAAACGGGAGAGTTGACAGCCAAAACGACGATTGTTGGTGTTCACATTGACTCGAAGGCAAGAAAAGCGCGCTCGCTGCCCGCTGATGTGCGCGCTCGGGCCCTCATGATGATCACGGGAGAGATTGGCAGGACTGTCAGCTGTGATTCTGAACTGCAAGCGGGCTCAAGTGGTCCTTTTGATTTGGAACGGAGCGCCGCCGGCTAACAAAGCATCAAGCATTGGCGAAACACGATATCAATGAGGCGGCTGAGACAACTCACTTGCAGCGGTAATCCCAGGATGAGACACGTTTGGGAAGGCAAAGACTCGGAATCCCTGTTGCCTCATAACTCTAAGGTACGAGCCCAATTTTTATGTTCACGTTGAAGCATTCGCCAGGCTGGGCCAGAAAAGTGTGATTAGAAACAAGCCATCTCGGCTGGATCTGGACTCCGAGTGACTTTGATCTGGTTTCAATTCAAATTAGGCCGCCGCCTGTTCATGTCCGCGCCCGACTTTGATAACTCATCGAGCAGCGCCTTCGCTTCTCGCAGATCCGCCGTATCGAATCCCTCAGTGAATTTGTTGTAGATTGGTTCCAGAAGGCCGTGTGCTTCTGCACGTTTGTTCTGGTTTTGATAAAGGCGGGCCAAGCTCATACCAGCACGCAACTCCCACGATTTCGCTTTCTGCTGCCTGGCAATCTTAATGGACTGATGAAAACAGGCTTCCGCCCCAGCAACGTCAGACCTCCTGGCTTCTAACACCGGCACTCCACTTCTCGCCGCTCGCGAGAGGCCTCGATCTGTAGCTTGTAAAAGTATAAGGTCGCCCTTTATGCGGTACAGCTCCGCGAGGTAGTACCGTTCCCCATTACGATGGACTACCGCCAGCGCCTCCTCCAATATGCGGAGTCCCTCTTCGACCTGGCCCGTTTTAGCGAACGCCTCAACGAGTAGAGCAAGAAAGTGAGGCAGCAGTACTTCAGCACCGGCCAACCGGTGATCCGTGAGGCCTTCTCCCATTTGTTCAATCGCTTCCTCCTGTCGCTCTTGTAAGATCAGGGCCCAACCTCGGGTCGCCGTTGACATCGCCTGATACAACGCCAGTCCATGTTCACGGGAAACAGCAATGGCGGCCTCAGCGTTTTCTTGCGCCTTTCGCTCTTCGCGGCGCAACTGATGAAGAATCGCTGCAAAGAACAGGGCCTGCGCTAGGCCGTGAGGTTCGGATAACTCGCGCGCCAGCCTCAGAGCCTCCTGAATCCGCTCCAAAGCCTGTTGGGGTTGACCAAGAAACCAAAGCGACCAGGCAGCGAAGCACCGCATCGCGACCCCCGGGTTCTGCACATACAGGAAAGCATCATCGAGATAATGCTTAGGATCGTAAAACGAGAGGGCTTTCTCGTAATGTTCCAATGCCAGAGTAAACTCTCCCAGGTGGAAGAAGATGATCTCCATAGCCCAGTGACCTCGCATCGCGAGTCCGGGATAAGAGAGACGCTCAGCCAGCCGCAGAAATTCCTCGGCGATCTCGCGCGCAGTCGCGAACTCCGCTCTCAATGTATGGTATGTCCTGAGTCCCCAGAGAACTTCAGATACATCTGCGGTCCCACCTAACTGCTGGCATAATTCTCGGGCCTTCAGGTACACGCTGCCTACATCCGGAGCCGCATAGCCCTCGGTCGCGATCAATGGCA
>WNFU01012941.1_pt1 | contig 15432 bp, 16 predicted proteins | sample 5400121 | NCBI WGS metagenome assembly WNFU01 (sample SAMN13153360, study PRJNA577476) | soil metagenome | isolation source: 100 cm soil or saprolite under grassland replicate 1 | place: USA:California | collected 2016-06-15
TCGAGCGCGCCGCCCGGACGGATTTTCTGATCCTGCGCGCGGATGCGCTCGTCGATCTCGGCCACGTCCTCCGCGGCAACGGTCACGGGGACGGAATCGAAGCGGTGCGCGAGGCGATCGATCTGTACGAGCGGAAGGGAAACGTCGTCTCCGCGGCCAAGGCGAACGCACTCCTGACGGAGCTCGAGACTCGCCGCTGACGATTCTGGGGTCGCGCGCGCTCCCCAGGTTTGGCCTCAGCCTGGAAGAAGTGGTGCGATCTCTGCTGCGAAGAGACGAACTCGCTCCTCGAGCTCGGGGCTCGCATGCCCGAGATTGACGACGAAGCCGTTGCATCCGGCCTCCACGTATTCCCCGAGACGCTCGGCTATCCATTCAGGTGGGCCCGCGATTGCATGCCGGCGGCGTTCGTCCTCTGCGACCTGCGGCTCCGGCGTGACGTAGACGCCGATGCGCAGGATCACGCGACTGTCCGGTCGGCTGTCGCGGAGCTCGGCGGCCAGCGGGCGTAGCTCGTCGGGCTTCAGCGCGACCGGATGCCACACCCCCGTCAGCGCCGCGCGCCGGAGCGTCGCACGCGACACGCCGGCGACCCACAGCTCGAGCCCACCCGGCCGGACGAGCGCGGGTGCCATCCACCCGTCGAAAGCCAAGAGGCCCTCGTTGCGGACGCGTCCCGGCATCTGCTCGAACACCGACGGGGCGGCGCGGAGCCATTCGTTGAGCAGCTCGCCGCGCCGCTCGTACGGCGCTTGGAGCGAGGCGAACTCTTCTTCCATCCAGCCCGCCGTGACTGCGGCGAGGATCCGGCCGCCCGAGAGGAAGTCGAGCGTCGTGAGCTGCTTCAGCGCGACGAGCGGCTGCCGCTGGGGGACGACGAGCGCCGAGACACCGAGTTCGAGCCGGTGCGTGCGCCCGGCGAGGAAGCCGAGCGATACCAGCGCCTCGGCGACCGTCCCGTAGGTGCCCGCATGCTCGGCGGGGACGATCACGTGGTCGGTGACCCAGCCGGAGTCGAGACCCGCCTGCTCGGCGGCGACGGCGACGCTGGCAAGCCGCTCAGAATCGAGCGCAGGGCCGTAGTTCGGCAGGATCACACCTAGATGGAGGGAGTGCACACCGGGAAGCTAACGCCGAAGCCGAGGCTGGAGGAGGACGGATGAACGCCAAGGAATGGATCGCCGCCTACGCCGAGCAACTGGGGACAGAGCCGCCGACCGCCGACGAGCTGAGGGCGATCCTCGATCTCGCCGCTGAGGCCGCCCACGCTTCCGAGCGCATCGCCGCTCCGGTGGCCTGCTGGCTGAGCGCCAAAGCCGGCCGCTCGCTGGACGAGTCGCTTGTCCTCGCCAAAGCGATGACCCCCGCCACGGGAGGTTGACGGACGGCCGGCGCGCCTACATAATTCCCCTCGCTTTCGTTCCGAGAACCGGAGCAACGCGGAAGGAAGAGGCTTGACGGGTTTCACCCGGCGCGAGTTCCTGAAGCGGGGCGCTACGGGCGCAGGGGTACTCGCTGTCTCGTCTCTCGGCTTCGACGTAGCTGTGGCCGAGGCGAAGACCGTCAAGCAGCGCCTGCGCATCCAGGGCGCCAAGGTGTCTCATTCGGTGTGTCCCTACTGCGCGGTCGGCTGCTCGCTGCTCGCCTACACGCGCAAGAACGGTAACGGCAAGGTCGAGCTCCTCCAGATCGAGGGCAATCCCGATAGCCCCGTCAACGAGGGGACCCTCTGTCCCAAGGGCGCCACCACGATGGAGCTCGCGATCTCGAACCGGCGGTTCCCGGGTCCGCTCTACCGCGCTCCGGGCGCCGGCGAGTGGAAAAACGTCTCCTGGGACTTCATGCTCGACAAGCTCGCGCGCAGGATCAAAGACGCACGCGACCGTACCTTCGTCACCAAAGACGACGAGGGCAACGTCGTCAACCGCACCGAAGGCATCGCCTTCGCGGGCGGCGCCGCGTTCAGCAACGAGGAGGGCTATTTAGCCACCAAGCTGATGCGCGGCCTCGGCCTCGTCTACTTAGAGCAACAGGCCCGAGTCTGACACGGCCCCACGGTGGCCAGTTTGGCCGCCACGTTCGGAAGGGGGGCCATGACGAACCACTGGCGGGACATCAAGAACGCCGACCTGATCATGATCAACGGCGGCAATCCCGCCGAGGCGCATCCGGTCGGGTTCCGGTGGTTCATGCGTGCGAAGATCGAGCGCGGCGCAAAGATCATCCACGTCGACCCGCGCTTCACGCGCACGTCGGCGGTCGCCGACATCCACCTGCGGATCCGGACCGGCACCGACGCCGCCTATTTCGGGGGTCTCATCAACTACGTCCTGCAGAACAAGCTCTATCACGAGGAGTACGTCCGCAACTACACGAACGCCGGCCTCGTCGTCGACAAGGGCTACCGCTTCAAGGACGGGATCTTCAACGCGTACGACCCGAAGGAGCGCACCTACGACTTCAAAGCGTGGAAGTACGAGACCGGCCCCGACGGCTTCGCGAAAGTCGACATCAACCATCCGCGCTCCGTGCTGAACCTGATGCGCAAGCACTACTCGCGCTACACACCGGAGATGGTCTCGCGCATCACGGGCATCCCGCGCGACCAGTTCCTCAGGATCGCCAAGCTCGTGGGGGAGATGGGCCGGCCGGACAAGGTGATGACGCAGGTCTACGCGGTCGGTCTCACCCACCACACCACGGGCTCGCAGATGATCCGCTGCGGCGCAGTGCTGCAGCTCCTGCTCGGCAACATCGGGCGGCCGGGCGGGGGCATGAACGCCGAGCGCGGGCACGCCAACATCCAGGGCAACACGGACAACGCGATCTCGTGGGAGATCCTGCCCGGCTACCTCAAGGTGCCGGCGCCGGGTCAGCGCAACGTCGCGGATTACGTGGACGAGAGCGCGTCGAAGAAGGCGCGCCCGAACGCCATGAACTTCTTCGGCGAGAACTACGGAAACTTCATGGTCAGCCTGCTCAAGACCTGGTACGGCGACAAGGCGCAGAAGGCGAACGACTTCGCCTTCAACTATCTGCCGAAGCCCGCCGGGAACTCGTCCTGGATCAGCATCTTCGACCAGGCGCTCAAGGGCGAGATGGAGGGCGTGATCCTGAGCGGGATGACCGCGGCCAGCATCGGCCCGGACGCGAACCAGGTGCACAAGGCGCTCGCCAATCTCAAGTGGCTCGTCGTCATGGACGCGTTCCCGACCACGAGCTCGGAGTTCTGGCACGCCCCCGGCGCCGATTCCTCGCAGATCAACACCGAGGTCTTCGTGCTGCCGGCCACGCACTGGATCGAGAAGGACGGATCGTTCACCAACAGCGGCCGCTGGCTCCAGTGGAAGGACCAGGTCCTCCCCCCGGAAGGCAAGGCCCGCCACGACCACTGGGTGCTGGCCGACCTCTTCTTGCGCGTGCGGAAGCTCTACGAGACGGAGGGGGGGAAGTTCCCGGATCCCGTCATGGACCTCACCTTCGACTACGACGATCCCGCGAAGCCCACGCTCGACGAGATCGCCCGGGAGGTCAACGGGAAGGACCTCAAGACCGGCAAGCAGATGGAGTCCTTCAAGGACCTGACGGACGACGGCAACACGACCTCGGGAAACTGGATCTACGTCGGCTCGTACACGGACGAGGGCAACATGATGAAGCGCCGGAACGGGGTGCAGGACCCGGAGAAGAACGATCCCACGGGCATGGGCTTCTTCCCCGAGTGGGCGTTCTCGTGGCCGGCGAACCGCCGCGTCCTCTACAACCGAGCCTCGGCAGATCCCTCGGGCAAGCCGTGGGATCCCAAGCGCCCAGGCATCCGCTGGGACGCCGCGCAAAAGCTGTGGGTGGGCGACGTGCCCGACTACGCACCGGACGCGGATCCCAAGGATCCGAAGTCGCCGCTGCCGTTCATCATGACCGGCGAGGGCACCGGCCGTCTGTTCTCGAACGGGCTCGCCGACGGTCCCTTCCCGGAGCACTACGAGCCGGTCGAGTCGCCGATCAAGAACCCGTTGCACCCCAAGGTCTCGATCTCGCCCGCAACGTTCCTCTACGACCAGGCCGCCGGACGGCCGAACCGCTTCGGCACCGTCGACGAGTTCCCCTACGTCGCCACGTCCTACCGGCTCACCGAGCACGAGCACTACGTCACCCAGCACGTCGAGCATCTCGTCCGACTCCAGCCCGAAGCGTTCGTCGAGATCCCCGCGGAGCTTGCTCGCGAGAAGGGCATCGAAACGGGCGACAACGTCCGCGTGTGGTCGAAGCGCGGCAAGCTCGAGGTGAAGGCGCTCGTCACGAAGCGACTGGGAGCGCTCACGATCGACGGCAAGAAGGTCTTCCAGATCGGCATCCCGATCCACTGGGGCTACGTGGGCATCAACACGGGCGACCACTGGCTCGCCAATGCCCTGACGCCTTTCGTCGGCGATGCGACCGTGCGCACGCCGGAGTTCAAGGCTTTCCTCGTGAACATGGAGAAGATGTGAGCGCCCGGGTCGAGACTGCCGCCGGTCCGTGGACCGCGCGCCGCCGGCGCGCCGAGGAGCTGCGCGAACGCCACCCGTTCGCGTCCGAGGTCCTGACGCTCTATCTCGAGCTCCTGCCGGTGCAGGAAGAGGCCTGGCTCATGGCCCGCGAGAGCGAGCCGCCGCCCGGGGAGGTCGCACGCTGGACTGCAACCCGGATCCTGCCCGGCGTGGTCGAAGCGACCGTCTCGGCGGGGCCGGCGCTGCTTCGCGAAGCGGTGCTAAGCCGGCTCGGGGAGAGCGACGCGCTCGACGGCTGGCTCGCCGGTGCGGAGCTGGATCCCGTCGACCGCTACCTGGCCCGCGCCTCGCTAGCTCCTGTGCTCGAGGCGCTGGACGAGCGGGCGCGTGCCGCCTGCGCCCCCGTTCGCGACGGCGAGAGCGCCAAGCTCTGCCCGCGCTGCGGCGGGCTTCCTCAGCTCTCCTGCGTCGCCGACTCCGGCGAATCGCTCGTCAGCGGACGCCGCAACCTTCTCTGCGCGCGCTGCGGGTGGAGCTGGGACTACACCCGGAGCACGTGCCCGGCCTGCGGCGAGGGCGACGAGGGGCGGCTCCTCGTGTACACGGAGCGCTGGCATGGTCCCGTGTCCGCCAACGGCAACGGAGCCGAGCCGGCGGTCTTCCCGAACCTGCGCATCGCCGGCTGCGAAACCTGCAGTCGGTATCTGATCGAGGTCGACCTGGCGCAGGACGGGCATGCGGTGCCCGAGGTCGACGAGCTGGCGGCCCTGCCGCTCGATCTCTACGCGGCTGATCAGGGCCTGACGAAGGTGACACCGAATCTGATGGGGTTTTGATGGCCACGAGCAAGATCGTTCCCGGCAGGAAGTACGGCTTCTTCACCGACACGAGTGTCTGCATCGGCTGCAAGGCGTGCGAGGTTGCCTGCAAGGAGTGGAACCAGCTGCCGAGCGAGCCTGGAGGCTTTCTCGACAGCCTCGACAACACCGGGACGCTGGACGGCCAGACCTGGCGCCACGTCAAGTTCATCGACAACGTCCCGGACGAGACGCTGGGCGTTGGCGACGGCAAGGCGTTCCTGCTCATGTCGGACGTCTGCAAGCACTGCCAGCACGCGAGCTGCATGGACGTCTGTCCGACCGGGGCGATCATCCGCACCGAGTTCGACACGGTCTTCATCCAGGAATCGGTCTGCAACGGCTGTCGGAACTGCATCGCCGCCTGTCCGTACGACGTGATCGACATCGACCACGATCACAACGTCGCCCGCAAGTGCACGCTCTGCTACGACCGGCTGCAGGGCGGCATGGAGCCGGCCTGCGCCAAGGCGTGCCCGACCGAGTCGATCCAGTTCGGGCCGCTCGACGAGCTGCAGCGCAAGGCGGACGAGCGGCTGGCGACGCTGCACTCGCAAGGAATCAAGGAGGCAAATCTCTACGGCCGTGACGACAAGGTGTACGGCGGCCTCAACGCCTTCTTCCTGCTCATGGACAAGCCCGAGGTCTACAAGCTCCCGAACGCCGAGAATGCCGTGCTGCCCCAGCGGAACAACCTAGGCGGTTACCTCGGGGTCGTCGGGACCGCCGTGCTGGGCCTGGTCGGCGCCGTGATCGCGCTGCGCAACCGCGGCGTCCGCCGAGAGCCACCCGCAGAACCGACCGTGGAGGAGCGGCCATGATGCTCCTCGCCGACACGCAGCACTTCGCCGGCGCGCCCGAGTGGACCTGGTACATCCTCTTCTACTTCTTCCTGGCGGGACTCGCCGGAGGTGCGTACTTCCTCGCCACACTCCTGCGCTACTGGGGCACGCCCGCGGACGAGCCGGTGGCGCGGCTCGGCTTCTACGTGCCCTTCCCGGCGACGCTGCTCGGTCTGCTCCTGCTGACGCTCGACCTCAAGCAGCCACTGCGCTTCTGGCACATGCTCTTCAACACGACGCCGGGTCAGTTCGGCCTGAACTTCAACTCGCGGACGCCGATGTCGGTGGGCGTCTGGGCCCTGCTCGTCGCGTCCGTGTTCGCGTTCGTCGTCTTCGTCGATTCGCTCGTCCGTGACGGGAGGATGCACAACCGGATCGGCCGGCGCCTCGCCGCCCTTCTCGACGGAACCGTGGGCCTGGTTTGGAACGTCATCGGCACGATCCTGTACCTCTTCATCGCCGGATACACGGGCGTGCTGATCGCCGTGTCGAACCAGCCGGTCTGGAGCGATTCGTGGGCGCTGGGCGGGCTCTTCCTCGCCTCGGGACTGTCGGGCTCGGCGGCGCTGCTCCTCCTTCTGACGCGCTACCGGCGAGACGCGGCGCCCTCGCGCGGGGTGCTCGAGATCAGCGAGCGGTTGTTCGCCGCGCTCGAGCTGCTGCTGCTGGTCGTCCTCGTGCTCACCCTGATTGACGACGGCACGCTGGGCGACGCCTTCGGCTTCCCCTGGATCCTGCTCTGGCTCGTGGCATTGGCCGGCATGCTGCCGGGACTCCGCGACCTCGCCGTCCGCAGGCTTAGAGTGACGTCCGAAGGAGCGGTAGTGGCCGCGCGGGTACCCGTTTGGGTGGCGGCCTCCTGGCTTGTGCTCGCCGGCGTGCTCGCGCTGCGGGCTGCGGTGATCTTCAGCGCCCAGGGCTGAGAAGGGCGAGCCGCGAGATGCCGAGGATCGAGGGATACAGCTTCGGTCAGATTGTCGTCGACGGCGAAGAGCAGACGCGAGATGTCATCGTCCTGCCCGACCGGGTCGTGACGAACTGGTGGCGCGCGGACGGGCACAGGCTCGTCCTCGGCGACCTCGACGACGTTCTCGAGGAGCTGCCGGATCACTTGCTCGTCGGCACGGGTGCGTATGGGCAAATGCGCCCTGATCCCGACACGGTCGAACGGCTGCGCGAGCGGGGTGTCGAGGTGGAGGCGCTGCCGACCGGCGAGGCGGTCCGCCGCTACGGCGAGCTCGACCCGCGCCGGACGGCGGCGGCGCTCCACCTCACCTGCTGATGTCGGAGTTCGCCCTCGAGAGCAGTGCCTTCGAGCACGCGCAGGCAATCCCGAACCGGTTCACGTGCGACGGCGAGGATCTTTCGCCGCCGCTTCGCTGGGTGAACGTTCCGGACAAGGCAACGTCACTGGCGCTTCTCGTCGACGACCCGGATGCGCCGAACGGCGTCTTCGCGCACTGGATCGCGTGGGGCCTCGATCCAGGCGCAGGCGGTTTGGCAGAGGGCAAGGCGGCACCGAACGAGGGGCAGAACGACTTTGGAACGGTCGGCTATCGCGGCCCCTGCCCGCCGCCGGGTCACGGGCGCCATCGCTACGTCTTCCGGCTCTACGCACTCGAACGCGACCTCGTGCTCGGTGCGGGCGCAGGAAAGGCCGAGCTGGAGGAGGCCGTCGAGGGGAACGTCGTGACGACCGCCGAGCTCGTCGGCACGTACGAGCGGTAAACACCGCCAACACGAGGAAAGGAGCGAGAAGTGGCGGTCTGCGAGGTTTGCGGCAACGACTACGACAAGGCGTTCGAGATCGTGAGCGCCGGCGAGAGGCATACCTTCGACAGCTTCGAATGCGCGATTCATGCGTTCGCGCCGGTCTGTGCTCACTGCGGCTGCCGTGTCATCGGGCACGGGGTCGAGGCGGACGGCCGGATCTTCTGCTGCGCTCACTGCGCCGGGGAGGAGGGCGTTTCCGAGCTCCGCGACCGCGCCGAGTAAGAGTCGATGCAGCCCTGACCCCAACCGTGCCAGGCTCAGTCGTAGGTCGAGTGCCCGGCGCCCGCGCGGGCGTTCGGCGGGTAGGGCTGCAAGTCATTCATGTAACCGGGCTGGTCGGCGACGCGCCGAAGCCAGCCTTGAACGGCCGGCCAACGGCTCAGCTCGTAACCCGCTTCGTCGGCCACGTGAACGTAGCCGTAGACGGCGATGTCGGCGATCGAGTAGCCGCCGCCTACGAGAAAGTCGCGCACGGCGAGGGTGTCGTCGAGGATTCCGAGCAGCTCCTCTCCCGCGGCCACGCGCCGGGCGACTTCCGGGTCATCGGCGCCGAGACGGCCCGTTTGCAGACGGAAGCGCAGTCCGCCGGTGGCCGGCACGATGTCCGTCTGCTCGTAGATCAACCAGCGAACGATCTCGGAGCGCTCGGCCGAGTCGGACGGCAGCAGCAGTGTTCCATCGGCGAGGTAGACGAGAATCGCGTTCGATTCGAGCAAGTAACGATCGGGACCGATCTGGAGCACGGGTGTCGAGCGGAAGGGATTGATACGCGCGTACTCGTCCGTGAGCGTGTCGCCGTCGAAGATGTCATCAAGGGATCTAACGGTGAAGTGCCCCCAGACGTGAGATCCGCGGCAGGGTTCTAGGCCGAGCGCGGTGGTGCCGTCGAGTCGCGGACGACGAGCCGCGTCGCGAGCTCGACGTGAAGCGTCTCGAAGCGATGCCGCTCCAGCAGCCGGCTTAGGAGGCTCACCGCAGTCCGTCCCATCTCGGCGAGCGGCTGACGCACCGTGGTCAGCGCCGGCGTCACGATCGTCGCATGTTCGACGTCGTCGAAGCCGACGACCGACAAGTCGTCCGGCACGCGCAGCCCGCGCGCTCGCGCTGCCTGGATCGCGCCGATGGCGATGTTGTCGTTGAACGCGAAGATCGCCGTCGGCGGCTCGGGCAGATCGAGGAGATACTCCGCGGCAGCTCGCCCAGGGTCGACCTCGGGCACCGCTTCGACTTCCAGCGCGGGATCGGGCAGGATCCCTGCGGCCGCAAGCGCGGCGCGATAGCCGCGGCGACGATCCTCGGTGGCGAGCCAGCCGCGCGGGCCGGTGATCTGCGCGATCCGCCGGTGCCCGAGCTCGAGCAGATGCCGCATCGCCTGGTCGGCGCCCGATGTATGTGCGGCCGACACTGAAGGGATCCGCTCGTCGAGCGGCATCAGCGGGTCGAGCACGACGAACCGGTAACCGCGGTCGAGCAGCCGCTCGAGCTCCTCGCTCGACTCCTCGGGCAGGATGATCAGGGCGCCGTCGGTCAGGCCGCGCAGCCGGTCGAGCACCGAGACCTCGCGATCGTGCTCGTGGCCGGTGGGCGAGAGCACGATCTGCAGATCCCGCTCGGAGAGCGCCTCGGCTGCTCCCGCCAGGATGGCCGAGAAATACGCCGGGTAGACGAGCGGGACGAGGATGCCGACCAGCCCGGTGCGGCCGGCCGAGAGACCGCGGGCGCTCCGATTGGCGGTGTAGCCGTTCTCGCGGATGACCCGGCTGACGAGCTCGCGTGTCTCGTCCGAGACGTCGCCCCGGTCGTTGAGGACTCTCGAGACGGTCGCGATCGAGACCCCGGCGAGCTCCGCGATCTGGCGGATGGTGAGGCGTTGGGAAGTTGCCTGCGACATCGCGCCATTGAAGCATGTTCCGGAACGTTCCGAAAGCCTCTCTGCCGAATTTGCGCGCATTTTGCGGCCTGAGCCTTGACTTTTCTCGCGGGAACGTGGTTATGTTCCGGAAACGTTTTCGGTCACGCTAATCGTAGGCGCCCGTCCTGGGCGAGAAAGGACAGCACATGCGACGCAGCCTCCGTACCACCCGGTGGGTCGCAGTCGCCGTCGCCGCGGGTTGCGCCGCACTGGCGGCGGTCCTCACCGCATCCAGCCCCGCCGCGGTCGACAGGGCGGCCGCTCCGGCGGCCCATAACTGCCTCGTCATGACGGGCTCGGGCGACCCCGCTTTCATCAAGAACTTCAACCCGTACACCGCGACGGGCCAGCCCAGCGGTTCCTTCGTGCAGGGCGCGTTCTACGAGCCGTTGATCGTCACCGGCGAGGGCGGCCTGAAGCCGGTTCCCTGGCTCGCCCGGAGCTGGAAGTGGAGCAATGGCAACAAGACGCTGACGCTCAACATCGCCAGGGGCGTGAAGTGGTCGGACGGCAAGCGGCTGACTGCCGCCGACGTCGTCTACAGCTTCCTCGCCGGGCGGCAGGACAAGCTCATGGACCGTGTCGGGCTCGTCGGGGCGGGCAACAGCATCGTCTCCGTCAAGGCCAGAGGCACGTACAAGGTTGCCGTCACCCTCAAGACACCCGATTCGCAGTTCATCGCCGCGACGGTCAACCGGCAGTTCGTGGTTCCGAAGCACATCTGGTCCAAGGTCGGCGACGTCGCGAACTTCACGAACGCGAAGCCGGTCGGCTCGGGGCCGTTCAACCGGATCACGCGCTTCACCTCGCAGGACTATGTCTTCGGCAAGAACCCGAACTACTGGCGGAAAGGGCAGCCGAAGATCCGGTGCCTGGAGTACGTGCAAGCGTCGTCGAACGACGCGGCGCTCGCGCTGATCCAGAGCGGTCAGGTGGACTGGACGCACAACTTCGTCCCGAACGTGGAGAAGGCGTACGTCGCGAAGAACCCGAAGTACTACCACGCGTTCTACGCGACCACGGCGTACCCGATCTCGCTCGTCCTCGATACGACGAAGTACCCCTACAGCCTGACCGCGTTCCGCAAGGCGCTCAGCCTCGCGATCGATCGCAAGACGGTGTCGAAGCTCGGCGAGTACGGCTACGCGCCGCCGGTCGACGCGATCGGCCTCGGCGGCCTCTTCCCGAAGTGGGTGAGAGATCCCGCGGTGAAGAAGCAGGCAAAGCAGATGGCGACCTACAGCCCCTCGGCGGCGAAGAAGGCGCTGACGGATGCCGGTTTCAAGTACCGGGGCAGCAAGCTGATCGATCCGAAGGGGGACGGCGTCAAGCTCGACATCCACGTGATCTCCGGCTGGTCCGACTGGGTCGCGTCGAACCAGATCATCACCCGCAACCTGCGCGACATCGGGATCGACTCCGACGTCGCACTCGAGCCCGACTGGGGCGCCTGGTGGCCGAACGCGAGCTCCGGCAAGTTCCCGACGCTGCTCTGGCAGGGCGGGTCGCAGGGCTCTCCGTACGGGTACTTCTACGCGAACCTCTCCCGGAACGCGTACATCCCGTCGGGCCAGGATGCGACGGCGACGGGCAACTGGGAGCACTTCGCCGACGACAAGGCAACCAGCCTGCTCAACCAGTGGAAGGTGACCCTCAACCCGGCGAAGCAGCAGCGAATCGCGACGCAGCTGGAGAAGGTCTGGCTGGACCATCTGCCGATCGTGCCGCTCTTCATCGGGCCGCGGTGGTCGACGTACAGCACGAAGTACTTCCACTGCTTCAGCACGAAGAAGAACTTCTACGGCGATCCGATCTTCACGACCTTCCCCGACAACATCCTCTCGTTCACCCGGATCTGTCCGGGCGCCAAGAGCGGCGCGTGAGCGCCTCGTAACGACCCCCTAGCGGCGGGCGGTCCCCTCCTCACCGCCCGCCGTTTACCCTCCGAGGTACTCGACCATGCGCTGGTTCGCCCGTCGGCTCGCTTTCTACGTCTTCGCGCTCTGGGTCGCGCTGACGATCAACTTCCTGCTGCCGCGCCTGATGCCGGGCGACCCGCTCGCCGGCATCCTCCAGCACCTGAGCCCGTCGCAGATTCAAGCGAATCCCGGGATCATCCAGACCTACAAGACGCTGCTCGGTGGGGGCAATCACTCGATCTGGCAGGACTACGTCACGTACCTTCATCGGATCGGGCAGTTCAACTTCGGCATCTCGACGTCGAACTACCCGGCGCCGGTCTCGGACGTCATCAGCCGGACGCTGCCCTATTCGATCTTCCTCGTCGGCGTCGCCTTCTTGCTCGCGTTCGTCGTCGGCACGGCCGTCGGGATGGTCGCCGCCTGGCGCCGCGGCGGCGTCTTCGACAGCGTGCTCGTGCCGACCTTCATGACGCTCAGCGCGTTTCCCGCGTTCTTCACGGCCCTGCTCGGGCTCTACTTCTTCGGGCTCAAGCTCCACTGGTTCCCGATTCAGCACGCGTACGACAACGGCATCAGTCCGGGCTTCAACTGGACCTTTCTCACGAGCGCGCTGCGTCACGCGGAGCTGCCGATGCTCATCGTAGTCGCTGCGTACGCGGGTGGCTGGGTGCTCAACATGCGGACGGTCATGATCAACACGATCGGAGAGGACTACGTGACGATGGCTCACGCCAAAGGGCTGCGCGACCGTCGCGTGATGACGCGCTACGCGGGGCGCAACGCGATCCTGCCCCCGCTCAACGGCTTCGCAGCGCTCTTCGCGAGCGCGGTCGGCGGGCTCGTCTTCGTGGAGTACATCTTCAGCTACCCCGGCGCGGGCTTCACGCTCCAGCAGGCCGTCCTCGGGAACGACTACGCGCTCGCGCAGGCGATCCTCGTCGTGCTCTCGGTCTGCGTGATCGTCGCGAACCTGATCATGGACCTGCTCAACCTCGTCCTCGACCCGCGCCTGCGTACCGGCTGATGTCGCAGCTCGATCCCACCCTCGATCCGGCTCTCGAGCTCTCGCTCGAGGCCCCGCCGCGACGGGCCCGCGGGCGACTCCGCATCCCCGGCTGGGTCGCGCTCCTGCTCAGCAACCCGAAGTCGCGCACCGGGGTCGCGATGGTCGGGTTCGTGGTGATCATCGCGCTGATCGCGCCGCTCATCTCCGTTGCGCACCCGAACGACTTCAACCTTCTCGCTCGAGGCCAGGCACCGTCGTGGCACCACCTCTTCGGGACCACCGATCAGGGGAGCGACATCTTCTCGCAGGTCGTGGTCGGCGCCCGCCGGTCGTTGCTGCTCGGCGCCGCAGCCGGCGCCCTCGCCACCTGCGTCGCCGCCTTCCTCGGAATCACGGCCGCGTTCTCGGGCGGGATCGTCGACGACGTCGTGAACTTCCTGATCAACGTGTTCCTCACGATCCCGCCGATTCCGCTGCTCGTCGTGGTCTCCGGCTACCTCAAGAACCGCGGCATGGGAACGATGATCGTCGTTCTCGCCGTCGTCCTTTGGGCCTTCGAGGCCAGGATCTTGCGCGGGCAGGCGCTGTCGCTGAGGAGCCGCGACTTCATCCTGGCGGCGAGGGCGTCGGGCGAATCGACGTTACGCATCGTGTTCGGCGAGCTGGTTCCGAACATGATCAGCCGGATCGCGGCGGCATTCGTGCTCGTCTTCTACATCGCGCTCCTCACCGACGCCGGTCTCGAGTTCCTCGGCCTGGGCGACCAGTCGAAGACGAGCTGGGGCGTGACGCTCTACTGGGCGCAGACGAACTCGACCGTGCTCCAGGGTGAGTGGTGGCCCTTCTTCTTCCCGGGCGCCGCGCTCGCGTTCACCGTCCTCGGCCTCGTGCTGTTGCTCGCCGGCATCGACGAGTTCAGCAATCCGCGCCTGCGCACCGAGCGGACGCGGCGCCGGCGGCTGCTCGGGACGCTCTTCGGCGGGCGCCTCGTCGCGCGGGCGGAGGCCTCCTCGTGACGAGCGTGGTGGAGGAGCGGTCCGTGGCGCGCACCCGCGGGGCGACACTGCTCGAGCTGCGGGAGCTCGCGGTCGAGTACGGCGTCGGGGCGAAGCGGGCGCGGGCGGTGGACGAGGTCGACCTCGCGATTCACGAGGGCGAGATCGTCGGCCTCGCCGGCGAGTCCGGTTGCGGCAAGACGACGATCGCGAACGCGGTGATGCAGATCCTCCGCCCGCCTGCGCGGATCGTGGGCGGGAGCATCCTGTTCGAGGGCGAGGACCTCGTCGGCAAGAGCGCCGAGGAGCTGCGCCGCTTCCGCTGGCGCAACGTTTCCATGGTCTTGCAGAGCGCGATGAACGCGCTCAATCCGGTGATGCGCGTCGGGGATCAGTTCGTCGACGCGATGCGCGCGCACGAGCGGATCGACCGGCGGCGCGCGCTCGCGCGTGCGGGCGAGCTGCTCGAGCTCGTCGGCATCGACCGCAGACGCGCCCGCGCGTACCCGCACGAGCTCTCGGGCGGCATGCGCCAGCGCGTGATCATCGCGATGGCGCTGGCGCTCAAGCCGGAGCTGATCATCATGGACGAGCCGACGACCGCGCTCGACGTCGTGGTCCAACGCGAGATCCTGCAACAGGTCGAAGCGCTCAAGCGGGACTTCGGCTTCGCAGTGCTCTTCATCACGCACGACCTCTCGCTGCTGCTCGAGTTCGCAGACCGGATCGCGATCATGTACGCGGGGGAGATCGTCGAGGCCGCCCCGGCCTTGCGGCTCGCCACGAACCCGCAACACCCGTACACCCAGGGGCTCCTGCAATCGTTCCCGCCGCTGAGCGGCCCGCTGACACGGCTGACGGGGATTCCCGGCGCGCCCCCGGACCTCCGCGACCCGCCGAGCGGCTGCCGCTTCCATCCCCGCTGTCCTCACTGCCTGTCCGAGGAGCCGGCGCTCTATGTGCGGCAGACGACCGAGCGGCCGCTGCTGCGAGCGATCGAGCCGGGCCACGAGGTCGCATGCCATCTCGTTGCGGGAGGCCCGCTGTGACCGCCGCCGCTCCGCTCGAGGTACGGAGCCTGTCGAAGCGCTTCGCGATCGGCAACGCCTTCCGGCGCTCGCACGTGCACGCCGTCGACGACGTGTCATTCGAGCTGCGCTCAGGGAAGATCACCGCGCTCGTCGGCGAGAGCGGAAGCGGTAAGAGCACCGTCGCGCGCCTGCTCGCACGCCTGTACGACCCGAGCGCGGGAGCCGTCCTCTTCGAGGGGAGCGACGTGTCGCGCGTGCGGCGGCGGCGCGGCGTTCTCCGCTACCGCTCACAGGTGCAGATGATCTTCCAGGACCCGTTCGGGTCGCTCAACCCGGTGAAGACGATCCGCCACCACATCGAGCGGCCTCTCCGCATCCACCAGGTCGTCCCGTCCGGGCAGATCGAGGAGCAGGTGCACGAGCTGTTGCGCACGGTCGGGCTCGTGCCGCCGGAGGACATCGCGGCGAAGTACCCGCACGAGCTCTCCGGCGGACAGCGGCAACGCGTCGCAATCGCGCGCGCGCTCGCGGTCGAGCCGAAGGTGGTCCTCGCCGACGAGCCGATCAGCATGCTCGACGTCTCGATTCGGATCGGGATCCTGAA
>WNFU01005649.1_pt1 | contig 15430 bp, 17 predicted proteins | sample 5400121 | NCBI WGS metagenome assembly WNFU01 (sample SAMN13153360, study PRJNA577476) | soil metagenome | isolation source: 100 cm soil or saprolite under grassland replicate 1 | place: USA:California | collected 2016-06-15
ACGTGATCTGCCTTCGATGCACATCCAATGCGACTACGATCGTCATCGGGACCTCCTCGAGCTCCGTCGACATCAACGACACCGCGTGGGTAACACGCTTGAGCCGAGGAGGTCTCACTACATGTCATCTTTATGGAGCGCTTCAGCGCTCGCCGTCCCAGTAGTCGAGGTGATCGCTCCGCCGGAGCATGTAGTGCGTCCCGTTTGCCCAGACGCCGACCTTGTCGCTGTCCGGGTACTCCGCGATGCCTACGTCGTTCTTCGTCGAGAGGATCGCAACGCGAACGAGCTCGTCTCGGTCGTTGCGAACGAAGTGCGCGCCGTCGGGCCCCAGCGGGAAGCAGACCATGTCGCCCGGCTCGAGCCCCTGCTCGCCCTCCGGTGAGCGGAGCGTCGGCCGCCCCGCGATCACGATCAACCACTCCTCGTCGGTCCATTCGAAGTGGTACGGGCAGATCGCCTGCCCCGCCGGCAGCTCGTAGATGCTCATGCCGATCTTCGAGGCGCCGATCTTCGGGCCGACGCGAACTGCGCTGCACGCGTAGCCCGGCGGGTCGGACGGATCGGCCGGCGTTTCCGTTGCACCGTCGAACAGGTTGAAGACATCCATGCGCGCGAGTATCCCTGATGACGTGCGGCCTTCGGGATAATCGGCCTGCGGCGATACGCCGTGTCCGCTGTCGGCTCTGTGGATGGAGCTTTCAGGTCGAGGACCCGGTCCAAACAGCTGCGTTGCATGGCCGCAAAGCACTTTCCAGATCCCCCGACAAGTCACTAATGATCGTCGTCTTCCGTTGCGTGTCCACGGTTTCACTGGCTTTCGTACTCGTCGTGGCGGCGGTACCAGACGCCGGCGCGCAGGTCGCCCGTACCTACGAACAGGCTCTCGTTGCGCCCGCCTGGCGCGCGGTCGAGCCACTGGTACATGCCCCAGAGGGCGTCCAGCCCGCGCGTGTACGCCGAGTAGGTGTGGTAGACGATGCCGTCCTCGAGTGCGAAGGCGCTCATGCCCGGCAACTCGCGGGTGTACGTCGCGACGTCCGTTCCGAGCCCGGCGGCGATGTCGGCCATGGGGCTGTCGCCGGCCTCCAGCACCGGCGTCACGTCCATCGACCGGTAGTTGTATTCGACGACTCCGGAGCGCTGCTGTTCCTCGGTAATCGACGCGCCGAAGTCGTAGTTGAAGTCGCTCGGGGCCGAGGACGCCCACGGAAACGTCCAGCCCATCCGCCGCTTGTAGGCCTCCAGCGTCGCGAGCGGAGCCCGCGACACCGCGCAGAGCGTGACGTCGTGATTGGCGAGGTGGACGACGGAGCCGTCGAAGCCGTCCGCGATCGCCGAGCAGGACGGACACCCTGCCTTGTACTCGGGCCCGAACATGAAGTGGTAGACGAGGAGCTGCGAACGTCCTCCGAAGAGATCGGCGAGGAACGCCGTGCCCTCGTCGGTCTCGAAGCGGTACTCCTTGTCGATAGGAACCCAGGGCAGCTCCTGCCGCTTGCGCGCCAGTTCGTCGCTACGCCGCGTCAGCGCCTTCTCGGCCTCGAGCAGCTCCACCCGGGCCGCAAGCCACTCTTCACGTGTTCCAGTCTTGTGATCGGTCATTGTTTCTCTCCTTCTTGTCGTTACAACAGCTTGGCGTGGCCCGCGCCACCGATGACGTCTCACATCGGTGGCGTGAGTCCGGGAACCGACGAGGGCGCGATCACGATCAGGATTCCAAGTCCGACGATCGCTAGCGCCAGCGGCACATCGATGACGGCTTTCGCGGGCAGGAGCTTCTGCGGCGAGCCCGAGCGTCGCCGTCAGCGCGGCTGCCGCCGCGGCTGTCCTAGGCTCGTCATGGCGTCGCGTCCGTCCGGTCTCCACTCGTCCTCCTGTCTGCGTTCCGCGGGATTACTCGTTGAGACACCGGCGGCGATCCGATCGGAACGGCCGATCCGTTCCAACCGTCGACGGTGTCGTTACCTGTGTGAGAGCGAAAGGACGGTGCGCTGCGAGGATGCCGTCGTGACCGAGCGGACGCTCATTCGCGCCCGGGCCGGGGACGAGGACGCGTTCCGCGAGCTCACCGACCCCTACCGGCGCGAGCTCCAGCTCCACTGCTACCGAATCCTCGGCTCCCTGCAGGACGCCGAGGATCTGCTCCAGGAGGCGACATCGACGGCGTCGTCTCCATGCTCACCGCTGACGCCTGGCTCACGATGCCGCCCCAGCCCTACGAGTACCAGGGCCCCGCAGCCATCGCCGGGTTCCTGCGCGACCGTGCGCGCGTGCGCGGCGTTCCCCTCCGGCTCGTGGCGACGCGGGCCAACGGTCAGCCCGCGTTCGGCTGCTACGTGCCGGACCCGCAGGCAGCGATCGCCCGCGCGTACGGACTGTTGGTGCTCACGCTGCAGGGCGACCGCATCTCGGCCATCACCTGGTTCTTCGACCGCGGCCTCTTCCCCCACTTCGGGCTCCCGCGGACGCTTCACGAGTGAGGAGATCGAATGGGAGGCGATCGACGTCGGCGTCTGAAGCGTCGGCGTCCGCGCGACGTTCGCAGCGGTTACTTGGGCAGGATCGCCGCGAGATCCGACACGCGTGGGATTGGCGGGAACGAGCCGGAGCAGCACGCCCGGCTTCGACCTCCGCGCGGTGGCGAAACGCTCGCCGTCACGGGCGCCGCCTTCGGCAATGACCACCTCGAACGGCGCCGTCGCTCCAGCGGATCCAGACCGGCGAGACGACGACGCTCCCGTCTCTCCGGTACGTCGTCAACACGGCCGGCGAGGGATCCTCCACGAGCGAGCGCACGCTCGCGAGCCATTCCTCTGCCACGCGCTCAACCTAACGCGCGTGACCCGGGACCGCCCACGCACTCTGTGTCCGGCGACGGAACGCGCGTGTCAGCGCGCACGCGCGCCGTCCAGGAAAACGGAGGCGGCCGCTGCGCTTGCATCCTCGAGGCCGAGTTGGCCGTGCTGGGTCAGCTTGAGCGCGGCGACGAGGGCGCCGCCGAAGAGCTCGAGGAGCACCTCGGCGGGGAGGTCTTGCCGGAAGAGTCCGCTCTCGATGCCGCGCGCGAACACCGCTCGCATGGGTGCGGCGACGAGGCGCTCGATCTCGCCTGGGTCGCCCTCGACTTGTTCGCTGACGAGTACGGCGTAGCGGTCGCCGACTGCGGTCAGCGCGCGCACGATTCGCTCGATCGCCTCTTCGACGGGCGCGCGGTCGAGGCCGGCGTCGGCGAGGCGGGCGGCGGCGTCGGCGAGGGCGTGGGAAGCTAGTGCGTCGAGCAGTGCTTCCCGATCGGGGTAGTAGCGATACAGGGTTGCACGGCTGACGCCGGCTGCGGCTGCGACGTCGGCCATGCTGGTGCTAGCGCCGTGTTCTGAGAGCGCGTGGGCAGCCGCGTCGAGGATGGCGGCTGCGGTGCGGTCGTAGCGGGCGACGCCGCTGGCGGCGGATCTCGCGGGCATTAGGGACTCCGATCGGTGGACTTCCGTGTCTCACGACAAGATAACGCTGTCTTGACATCACTGCAAGATGATGATACAAAGATGTCTCATTGAGATACGTCTACGTCACAGCTGTGCCGGCGCCCTCGAGCGGTGATCGGCCGTACCGACCGAAAGGAAATCGCTCATGAGAGCTCTCGCCCAACAACCGCAGCGTCTACTTCGGTTTCGCCGGAAGGAGCGATCAATGAACTCCCGCAGCGCCCGGCAGGCACCCGGCAGGACCCTTCTCGTCCTCGGCGTCGGCCTGCTCGGCTTCGTGCTCGCACAGACGAGCGTCGTCCCGGCACTCGGCGAGATGCAACGGGACTTCGGCGCGTCGGCCAGCGACATCACCTGGATGGTCACCGCCTACTTGCTCGTGGCGTCCATCGCCACGCCGATCTTCGGCCGTCTGGGCGACATGTTCGGCAAGCAGCGCCTGCTGGCGATCTCCCTCGGCTGCTTCGCCGTCGGTTCGGTCGTCTGCACCTTCGCCCACGGGCTCGAGCCGATGATCGTCGGCCGCGGACTGCAGGGCCTCGGCGGCGGCGTGTTCCCGTTGTGCTTCGGCGTCATCCGCGACGAGTTCCCCAAGCACAAGGTGCCGACCGGCATCGCGCTGCTCGGGGCCATCGCGGCGATCGGCAGCAGCATCGGGCTGCCGCTGGGCGGCGTGCTCACCGACGGTCCCGGCTACCACTCGATCTTCGCGGTCGCCGCGATCATGGGCGTGCTCGCGACGGCGACCACCCTCCTGTTCGTGCCCAAGTCGCCGATCCGCACGCCCGGGCGCGTCGACATCGTCGGCGCGGCGATCCTCGGCATCGCCCTAACCGGCCTGCTCATCGCCATCTCGCGCGGCGCTGACTGGGGCTGGACCTCCACCAAAACAGGCGCCCTCATGCTCGTCGGCTTCAACGGGCTCGCCCTGTTCGGCTTCCTCCAGCGGCGCACGCGCGAGCCTTTGGTCAACATGGCGACCTTCGTCCGCCGGCCCGTGCTGACGACGAACATCGCCACCCTGCTGATCGGCTCGGCGATGATCAGCACCTTCGTGCTCGTCCCTCAGCTCGGCCAGCTGCCGAAGGGCGGCGAGATCGGCTTCGGCCTCTCGGCCACCGAGGCCGGCCTCCTGCTCGCCCCCGGCGGGCTCGCCTCACTCCTGGTCGCCCCTCTCATCGGGCGCTTCGGCGAGCGCAGCGGCTCCAAGGCGCCGTTCTTCATCGGTTGCCTCGTCGTCGCCGGCGCGCTGCTCGGCCTGGCGCTCGCCCACGACTCGGTCGGCCTCGTCGTCCTCTGGAGCTGCCTCGTGAGCGCCGGCTCCGGCGCCGCCTTCGCGGCGATCCCCAACCTCATCGTCAGCGCGGTCTCGGACCGCGAGACCGGCGAGGCCACCGGCGTCAACACGATCATGCGCAACATCGGCTCCGCCGTCGGCGCGCAGATCGCCGGCAGCCTCATCGCCGCCTACGTCCTGTCGAGCGGTCTTCCCCAGAACACCGGCTTCGAGATCGCCTTCCTCGTCAGCGCCGCAGGGGCCATCGTCGCGGCGCTGTCCGTTCTGCTCATCCCAGGCCGCGGCCGCGAGTTCGCCGCAGACATCCACGCAGCGGCGGCGCTGAGCGCCTGACGGAGGACCGCTCCGCGCACCGTCACGCGGCGCGGAACTTTGAGCGGTAGCGGCTCGAACCCCTCGAGCCGCTACCCCAGCGAGGGCCTAACCGAGCAACGCCAGCACGCGCTGCGTGAGCAGCGCCGCCGCCTGGTCGTCGTGCTCGGCGAAATAGTGCTCGGTGCCGGGATAGACGAAGAGCTCCGCTCCGGGCACGGTCGCGGCGAGCCCCTGGGCGAACTCGAAGTCCTCGTCGCCCTCGAGGATGTGCAGCTGCAGCCGCACGCCTTCCGGCCACGTCGCCGGCCAGTTGTCGCCCCACTGGCCGAGCGGTAGGGCGGAGTAGCAGAGCACCGCGCCGCGCGCGTGCGGACGCGTCTGGGCGAGCGACTGCGCCGGAAGCACGCCGAGGGAGAAGCCGACGTAGACAACCTCGCTCGGTACCGACTCGACGGCCACGCGGGCACGTTCGACGATTGCCATCGGCCCGCCGATCTCCTCGGAATGGGCCATACCGTCCTCGATCGTGTCGAACGTCCGGCCGTCGTAGAGGTCGGGCGTGTGCACGGTGTGGCCGGCATCGCGCAACGCGGCGGCGAAACGGCAGAGGGGGTCGGTGAGCCCGAGCGCGTGGTGGAAGAGGACTACCTCAGCCATGGCCCAGGTGGGTAGTCATGATCCCTCGGCCATTTCTTTTTCGGTGTGTGGGACTGGCGCGGCTGCGCGGGACGCGGGTTCGTGGACGAGGCTGAGGACGCGCATGCCGTGGACGAAGACGATTGCGCCGCCGAGCCAGCCGCCGAGGGTGAGCAGGCCGAAGCCGATCAGTGTCAGCACGAATGAGCCGGCGCTCACATCTCCGTGCTTGTAGCTTGCATGACCCAAGATAGCTGCGAGCGCGAAGACGACGGTCGCGCTGACCATCGCCAGCATGTGTGCTGTGGCGGTCTTCCAGATTTCGCTGCCCCACTCGAGTGTCAGCCAGTCGGCGAAGCCGGTAAGGGCGGTAAAGACGGTCGTGATCAGCCCGACGACGAGCGCGATCCACCAGCCATAGGCGCCACTACGAGAGGTGATGCCGACGACGTCGATGAAAGCCGCGATCGTGGCGAAGGTGTACATCCCGATCGTTGCATCGGTCAGTGGTGGGTGAATCGGATGTCCGGGTAGACCATGCCAGAGGTAGCTGAGCTTCACGGTTGCCTCCTCCACGAGCGAGCGATGAGTACGGATCTCTATCTACAGTTACCACGTTTCTAGAAATGATGCACCGCCTCGACTCGCTCGGTGATCGCGATCTTCGCGAGACGCTCCTCTTCGCCCGTGCGCAGCCGGCGCCCGTGACGGCCGACGACGTTGCCTCCGCCCAGCGGATTCACCGCAACGTCGCCCGGGGCCGCCTCGAGCGGCTCGCGGAAGCGGGTCTGCTGATCGCCTCGTACGAGCGGCGGACAGGCCGTACGGGCCCAGGCGCGGGGCGGCCGGCCAAGACGTATCGAGTCGCGCCGGAGCTGACTGCGATCGAGTTCCCCGAGCGTCGCTATGAACGGTTGATTGGCCTCCTGGTCGATGCCCTGCCCGAACGCGGGCGCCGCGACCGTCTGCGCGAGATCGGCATCGCGTTCGGTCGAGAGCTCGCGCGCCAGGCGCGACTTCGTTCCGCGAAGACGTTAGGGACGGCTCTAGGCCGCGTCTGCGCCGCTCTTGGAGGCCTCGGCTACCAGGCATCCGTGGCGGAGATGAACGGAGAGCGCGCCGTGATCACGACCGCGACGTGCCCGCTGCGCCCGCTCGTTCGCGCCCAGCCAGGACTGGCCACGCTCGACCGGGGAATGTGGGCGGCGCTTGTCGCCCGAGCGCTCGAAGGCACCAGCGTCGACCAGATCAGCTGCGATACACCCAGCTGCCAGCACGACGATGCGGACTGCCGCGTGCTGCTAACCCTGCAACGTTCGCGGGCCGAGCGGCTGTCGAATGCTTGATAAATACAGCATCGCGGTATAAAGAACTCGCCCTGGGCGAGAATTTCGCTCGCTGACGCGAACCAAAGGAGGCGTAATGAAGTGGGCTGCGCTGATCGCTTGGGTGATCACGGCAGGCGGCGGCTTCGTGCTGCTTTCGATCTGGCTGATGCGAGGCGGGATGCGCCAGCAGCAAGAGGCTGGCAACCGGATCCAGCCGCCGCTGATCCTCAGCCACTTCCTGCTAGCTGCAGGCGGGTTGGTCGTCTGGATCGTCTACCTGGTCGCAGACAAAGATGCGCTTACCTGGATCGCCTTCGCAATCCTCGCGGTCGTCGCCCTGCTCGGCTGGACGATGTTCGCGATCTGGCTGCGACGGCGGCAGGCGCGGGCAGGTGGCACCGAGGTGGCAGCGCCCGACGTCCCGGCGGAGCAGCACTTCCCGGTCCCGATCGTGGCCCTCCATGGACTGCTCGCCGTCACAACCGTCGTACTCGTGCTGCTCACGGCACTCGGCGTCGGCGGCTCCTGACCGCGGGCGTGAGGCCGCCGCTTTGGGAAGCCACAACCGCGAAAGCGACGAGCCGCGCAGCGGCTCCGGCTCTCACGCTCCGCGCGACGCAGCTTCGCTGGACGACGAGGCCGGCGGTCTCCTCTCAGTCCGCGAGCTCGGGGTGCCGGACCTGGACCCGGTACTCGCGACGGCCGATCGCCTCGTACGCCACCACCAGTGAGCACACGACGCTGACGAGGGCGAGCGCGGCGAGTGCCGGGATTACGACCGCAGCCGGAACGAGGGCGAGCAACACGACCGCCCCGACCGTCCGCCGCCAGAAGACTCGGCCGATCGTTCGGAAGAGGAACGCGATGTGCGCGAGCAGGTACAGCGCGGCGCCGCCGCAGAGGCCGACTGCGGGCACCGTGTCGAGCGCATCGCCGACGTGGCCGAGCGTCGTCTTGAGGCCGAGGGCGAAGAGCACGATTCCGGCGACCATCGGCAGGTGGAGGTAGCTGTAGGAGTCACGCGCGATGCGCGCCCGCTCGAGGCCACTCGCCTGCATCAGCCGCCTCCGCGCGAAGATCGCGGCGACGTCGAAGTAGAGCCACCAGAGCGCCGAGACGACGACAATTCCGAGCGCCGCCGCGGCGAGCACTCCCGTTGTAAGCTCGAACCCGGCGCCGACGCCGATGGCGATGATCGACTCGCCGAGCGCGATCAGGATGATCAGGCCGTGCCGCTCGGCGAAATGCTCGGGCGCGACCCGCCAGCCGCGCCCCATGCCGATGACGGCCGGACCGAGGTAGTCAATGGCGAGAGCGACCAACCACACCGCGATGCGCGCGTCCGCATCGAGGAAACTAGCCAGCAGGATCAACGACGCACCCATGGTCGCGGTTGGCGCGAACCGGAGAAGCGCGCCGCGACGGTCGGGATCGTCGCGACCGACGACCGCAGAGAGGATGAAATGAATGAGGCGGACGAGGAGGTAGGTGACCCCGAAGAGCACGGCGTCGCCCGCGAAGGCGCCGGGCACCGCCAGGGCGACGCCGAGCATCATCGCCGTCGAGGCGAGCATCGCCAGCCGGACGGCCACCCTCGTCGACATCGATCGCGCTCGACAACCACGCGTATGTCGTCCACGCCCACCAGACAGCCGCGAGAACGAGCATCCCGCGGAGAACTCCACCCCACGTCGGGTTATGCGCGAGCAGGCTCGTGACCTGGGTGATCGCGAACACGAGCACCAGGTCGAAGAAGAGCTCTAGCGGCGTGACCTGGTGCTCGTCGCCATCCTCGTGCTCCTGCTCGGCGTCGGGCACGCGCCGGCCTTAGCGATCGGTTACGTCTGCCGGCTCCGGCTGGTCGGGCGTCGCCGTCCAGCTCGCGAGGAGGTCGAGCGCCTCCTCGGACTTCGAGCCGACCTCGGCGGTGTAGACGAAGATCATCAGGCCTTCGTCGGCTGAGAGTTGCATCGTCTCGAAGGTAAGTTCGAGATCGCCGACGACAGGGTGATGGAAGCGCTTGACGCCGGTGTCGTGGAAGCGGACGTTGTGCGCGGCCCAGCGGGTGCGGAAGGTCTCGCTCCGCGTCGACAACTCGCCGACGAGGTCCGAGAGGCCACGGTCGTACGGGTCGCGCCCGGCTTCGGAGCGCAGGATCGCGACGGCGTCGGTCGCAACCTGCTCCCAGTCGACGTAGAAGTCGGTCGCGCGCGGGTCGAGGAAGATGAAGCGCGCCGAGTTGGCAGGCTGGTGCGGGCTGTCGAAATGCTGTGAGTAGAAGGCGTACCCGAGCCGGTTGGCGGCGAGGACGTCCAAGCGCCCATTTCGCACGAACGCCGGCGCGGCGGTCACCGCGTCGAGGATGCGCTGCACGCTCGGCCGGACCCGCTGCTGCGCCGGGCGGCGTCGCCTCCGAGGCGTCGTGTGCGCTGCACGTGCGAGGTCGAAGAGGTGCGCTCGCTCGGCCTCGTCGAGCTGAAGCGCACGGGCGAGCGCTGCCAGGACGCTTTCCGAAACGCCACCTGCGTTGCCGCGCTCGAGGCGCGTGTAGTAGTCGACGCTCACCCCGGCGAGGAGGGCGACTTCCTCCCGACGGAGCCCTGGAACGCGCCGGTTATCACCGTAGGTGCGCAGGCCCGCCTGCTCCGGCGTGATCCTGGCTCGCCTAGAGGTCAGGAACTCGCGCATCTCGTTCCTCGTGTCCACAGGGCGAGGGTAACTCCGCTCCGCTCGGGCTGAGGGGGCCTGCCAATACCTGGATCAACAGGGACGGTCACTCGGCGCCGGCACGTGCTTCAGTGCGACACGCGGCACAGAAGCGATTCAGCGAAGGGACTTGAAAGACATGAATGAGAAGAAGGTTTGGTTCATCACATCGCTCGCGCTCGACGAGCTCGAGCCCGCCGGAAGCACGAGGTAGACGACGATGCGCGCGACCGTCATGTACAGCGCCGGCGACGTCCGCATCGAGAACGTCCCGGATGCCCGCCTGATCGATCCAACCGACGCCCTCGTCACCGTCACCCACGCCTGCATCTGCGGCAGCGACCTCTGGCCGTACAACCAGATGGAACAGACCGAGACCGGCCAGCGAATGGGACACGAGTTCATCGGCGTCGTCGAGACCGTCGGCAGCGACGTCCGCACCGTCAAGGTCGGTGACACAGTCGTCGCGCCGTTCGCGTGGTCCGACGGCACCTGCGTCTTCTGCCAGGAGGGACTGCACACCTCATGCCTTCACGGCGGCTGGTGGGCCCGGGACGGCATCGACGGCGGCCAAGGCGAGGCCGTGCGTGTCCCCCAAGCAGACGGGACGCTCGTCGTCCTGCCGGTCGGGAAAGACGACGCACTGATGCCGTCGCTTCTCACGCTTTCGGACGTGATGGGAACCGGCCACCACGCTGCCCTCGCTGCCAGGGTCGGCCCCGGCAAGACCGTCGCTGTCGTCGGCGACGGCGCTGTCGGCTTGTGCGGCGTGATTGCCGCCCGCCGGCTCGGCGCCGAGCGGATCATCATCCTCGGCCGGCATCCCGACCGCATCGCGCTGGCGAAGGAGTTCGGCGCGACGGACGTCGTCAGCGAGCGCGGCGACGAGGCGGTCGAGCGCGTCCGCGAGCTCACCGGCGGCTTCGGCGCCCACTCAGTGCTCGAGTGTGTCGGTTACGAACAGTCGACGGTCACCGCTCTCAGCATCGCCCGTCCAGGTGGCGCAGTCGGCCGCGTCGGCCTTCCCCAGCACGAGTCGATTCCGACGACGCTGACGACCTTCTTCGACAACGTCACCATCGGCGGCGGTCCGGCTCCCGCCCGCGCGTACATCGAGGAGCTTCTGCCGGATGTCCTTGAAGGAAGGATCGAGCCCGGTCGCGTCTTCGATCGGGTCACGAACCTCGACGGGGTGCCCGACGGCTACCGGGCGATGAACGAGCGCGAGGCGATCAAGGTCCTCATTGAGTTCTGAACGGAGCCGCAATGCAAGAGCGAAAGCTTGGAAACCGCAACCTCGAAGTCTCGGCGATCGGGCTCGGCTGCATGTCGATGAGCTCCGGGTACGGCCCCCCGGCCGACAAGCAGGAGATGATCTCGCTCATCCGGACGGCAGTCGACCGCGGCGTCACGTTCTTCGACACCGCTCAGGTCTACGGACCGTTCACAAACGAAGAGCTCGTAGGCGAGGCTCTCGCGCCCGTCCGTGAGGGGGTGGTGATCGCCACCAAGTTCGGGTTCGACCTGGAGACCGGACAGAACGGCGGCCTCGATAGTCGGCCGGAGACGATCAAGGAGAGCGTGGAGCGCTCCCTCGAGCGGCTCGAGGTCGACACCATCGACCTGCTGTACCAGCACCGCGTCGACCCTGGCGTACCGATCGAAGACGTCGCAGGAGCCGTGAAGGACTTGATCCAGCAGGGGAAAGTCGGGCACTTCGGCCTCTCCGAGGCAGGCGCGCAGACGATTCGTCGCGCACACGCGGTCCAGCCGGTCGCCGCGGTCCAGAGCGAGTACTCGCTGTGGTGGCGAGAGCCGGAGACAAAGCTCTTCCCGACGCTGGAGGAGCTCGGGATCGGCTTCGTCCCCTTCAGCCCGCTGGGCAAGGGCTTCCTCACGGGAAAGATCGACGAGGACACGACCTTTGACAGCTCCGACTTCCGCAACAGCATCCCACGCTTCGAGCCGGAGGCACGGAAAGCGAATCGCGCCTTCGTCGAGTTGCTGTCTCGCATCGCGGAACGGAAGAACGCGACACCGGCGCAGATCGCGCTCGCGTGGCTGCTCGCCCGGAAGCCCTGGATCGTCCCGATCCCCGGCACCACGAAGCTCGAGCGTCTTGAAGAGAACATCGCAGCAGCCGACGTCGAGCTCACGCCCGAGGACCTCGTCGAGATCGAAAACGGCGCTGCGCAGATCACACCGCAAGGGGCTCGGTATCCAGAGAGCTCGGAGCGCATGGTCGATCGCTGAGAGGCGTCCACGGACCGCACGCGCGCCGCGACGCTCGAGCTCGTGCCGCGCTGAACAGGAGGACAAGCATGCAGATCACGAAGAACTCCCTCGAGACCGCGGCCGGGCCGAGCGAGTGGTTCACCGGCACGGTCTACATCGACACGGTCGCGACGCCGTCAGACCCGTCTCGCCTGCAGGCAAGCAGCGTCCACTTCACCCCCGGCGCTCGGACGGCATGGCACACCCACCCGAACGGCCAGACGATCTACGTCACCGAGGGCGTCGGCCTCGCGCAGCGCCGCGGTGGCCCGATCGAGGTGATCCGCCCCGGCGACCGGGTGTTCTTCGAGCCCGGTGAGGAGCACTGGCACGGCGCGGCACCGACGCGCTTCATGACCCACCTCGCGATGCTCGAGGTCGACGAGGAAGGCAACCCGGCAACGTGGGGTGACCACGTCACCGACGAGGAGTACGGGACGGCGCCGCCGATCGACAACTGACGGCCATCGCCGCCGGGGCTCCGCGGGCGCCTCCGGCTGCGTAAGCGGACGCTTCGTCGCCGGAGGGGGTCGGTACGATTGCTACCCCTCCGGCTCCTCGTCTGTTTTACGGGACGGGGAAGAAGATCGCTCCCTGCACTTGGCAGAGCGTCTCCGAGCAGGTGACTCCGTCGTTCGCCGTCTCGCTGGTGTGGATCTGCGTCGGGATCCGCCCGGGCTCGGCGGGGCCATGGACGCGGGCGAGCAGGAGGACGGTCGCCGTCCTCGAGTCGCCGATCGCCGGATCGGTCGAGAGGCCACCGCATGGGAACCAGGTGGCGAAGCACCCGGAGGTGTCTCCCTCGGCGAGAGAGCCCGCGAAGTCTCCGACGCCGTCGTTCCCGATCACGTGGCCTGCCGCAAACTGCCCGGAGACCAGGTTCCCGTTGGGGCCGAAGATGATCCACCAGATCGTGACCGCGTCGCCGGCGGGAAGTCCCGTCGTGTGAAAGGTCATTGCGATCCCACGGTCGTCGCGGATCAGGGTGGCGGTGCCGTAGACGGTCGTCCCCAAGCCGCCCGCCTCTGTGAAGACGGTGACGTTCGCGGCCTGCCGGGTCGCGCTATCCGCCGCTGCGGTGAGCGGCACTGCCAGGGCCATGAGCGCCGCGGCGATTGCCAATGCGAATTTCATGTCGGTCTTGCCTCCTGTCCCCCGTTGAGGTCCGAGCATGTGCTCGTTCAGTACGCCGCCGGGATGGGGGCCGTCCCGGCGAAGTAGCTCTGTGCCTTGATCCAGCAGTCACGGGCGGCGGTCCTGCCCGTCCCGCGCGCGTCGAGATCTCCCTGCTCGAAGTGGATGCCGCCGTAGCGGCGGGAGATGCCTGCCTGCGCGGCCGCGGCGGAGAAGGTCGCCCAGGCCAGCGTGAGTTCGCTCGTCGGGACGAGGCCGGGCTCGATTCGCGAGCTCCCGACCGGGAACGTCACGGAGCCGCCGAAGCGGTCGCTGCCGGTGAATAGCTTCAGGATCTCCGCGCCCGCCGCGCTGAAGTTCGAGTGGCCGGACGAATACTCCGCAAAGGGCGGCGTCGGGAAGGTCGCCGGCTGGTAGGGAAACCACTCCTCGCCCGCGATCGTCTGCGTACCGCGGCCCGGGCCGCCCCAGGCGCGAATCTTCTTCCCGGCGAAGAGGTAGCGGATGGCGGTGATCGGGCGCACCGAGTCGTAGGCGCGCTTGTTGTCCCAGGCGCAGCAGCCGGCGTCGAAGACCGCGTTCGTGACCGCGAAGAAGAGCTTGATCGCCTGGTCGAGGTCGTGCTCGCTGTCGCCGGTGCGGTCTCGGTGGGAGACCTGCTGGGCGAACAGGTTCCAGTGCCCGGGTGGCAGCTCGGAGTGGGGCCCGTCCGCCCAGTACTCCGCGATCAGCTTCTGCTCGTCCGTCAGCGCCGCGCTCAGGTCGACCACCGCCTGCGCCTGCGCGAAGAACTCTGGGGAGCCGACGCGGGCGGGGCCCGTCGGCGAGCGCAACTCGTCGCTCGAGGCCATCGCGAACGGACGCACCCGCTGCCACTGTGCCCCCACGAACGACGGCGTCACGAGCGCGCCGGAGCCGTCGACGTAAGTCAGCGGCTGCCACCGGCTCACGTCGTGCACCGTCGACAGGTCGAGCGGCGCGCGCGTATCCATCGGCTCATTCGCCGGCGCGTAGCCGGTGTAGTCCGAGTACGGAATCCCCGGCCGGCCGCCGGGCTCGTCGCCGAGCTGGTTCGCGCCGTCGCGATGCCGGAAGGAGAGCAGCGCCTCGGCGGCGAGGTTGCCGATTCCGGTCGGCGACCTCGGATCCGTCGTCCGGTCCGCCGCGTCGAAGCCGAGGCTCGCCATCAGCGGGTCGAAGACGGTCGCCGTGCTCTGAGGGAAGAGGTCCGCAGCGGCCCGGTAGGCGGCGAAGCTGACGGCCTCCACCTTGCTGTCGAAGCGGCGCTCGCGCGCCGGCCGCCTCAGCGCGCCGCCGAGGCGGGTACCGACCGCCACCCGGTCGTAGGCGGCCCAGGCGTCGTACATGCACGTATGTGCGACCGCGAGCGCGCGGGACACCATCGGCGGGCCGATCCGCGAGTCGCGCACGCCCTGGAGAAGGGCCTTGTTCCAGCGCAGGACGATGTTCTCGGCAGGCTCGACAACTCGACGCCCGCTCGCGCGCGGCCGGGCGAGCGCGCCGTCCGGGACGAGAAGCGCGAGGCCGCCCGCGCCGGCGGTCTGCAGCAGCCACCGCCGCGTCATCCGCGGTTCGGGCGTCGGGACGCGATCGACCACTCTTAGCCCTCCACTCCTCAGCCGTAGAAGTACGGGTCGAGGACGCGGACCTGCGTGATCCGATCGACGGGGAGATCGTTCCAGCCGGCCGTCTTCCTGATCGCCTCGGGGCTCGGGGCGTCGTAGACGCAGAACGTCTTCTTGCCCTCCTCGCTCACGTACGAGTGGATCCAAGTGACACCTTCGTCCGCGTTCCGCTCGACGACGCTGAGCCACAGTTGCGCGCCCTCGGCGTCGACCGGGATGCGCAAGCCGTCCGGGAATATGCGCTCCACCACGTACCGGGGCATCTCACGCCTCCCTCAGCCGCAAGACGACAAGCACCCTGCGTCGTTTTGACCGACGCTTATTCGGTAGAACGGGACGTGGCCCAGCGATTGCGGCGAGGTGACACTTCTGCGACTCACGATCCAAGTCGGCTTGGTGCTCCCGACCCAGCATGGCGTACATCCCGTCCATCGCTCCTCCTTCCGTCCGCGACCTTCCTTGCATTCGACGGTAGGCGTGGAGCGCGCCGGGCGCATCGGCCCAACTACCCAGGTTGTCCCGCGGCGCTACCTATCTTGGCCGGCGAGCCCGAGGGTGACCGCCTGTGCACTCGCCTCGCCGCGCGTGCGAACGTCCAGCTTGCGGAGG
>WNFU01005654.1_pt1 | contig 15425 bp, 15 predicted proteins | sample 5400121 | NCBI WGS metagenome assembly WNFU01 (sample SAMN13153360, study PRJNA577476) | soil metagenome | isolation source: 100 cm soil or saprolite under grassland replicate 1 | place: USA:California | collected 2016-06-15
TGACCGCAATGGCGCCCTCGTAGACAACAGAGGATGGAGCCTTATCTGTAGTGAGACCCGCGCACGCGGGCGTTGAGCGCGTAGGGTGCGCAAATTCGGTCGCCCGTCCAGATCTGTGCCATTTGCAGGGAGATCGAGTTTGCGAACCCGTAGGGTGCGTAAATTCAGTCAAGCCGGATTTGCAGTGAGAACCTGCGCGCCCGGCCAATGGCGTTATCCCGGAGGTCGGGCGGGATAAAGGAGCACGACCGGATAGGAGCGGGACCCCAGAGGCGGTTCCTGAGCCGGCGTCTCTTGCTCCAGCCGTGGACGTACCGCGCTCGTCCGCATCTCCGATCAGACGCCCGCGGGCGGGAAGACGCTCAGGCTCTGGCTGAGGGTGAACTCCCTTGCTCGCGTCAGGTGCCCCGAGGATGGACGTCGCGGGGCCCCCCTTCGGTCTCTGATCGCCGTTGGTGCCGGCTGGGTCGCCAACGGCGCTTACTGAACCGCCTTTGGCTTTTGACGCTCGGCTCACGCGCTCGACCGGTGGCCGAGCCTGTCCACCGCGAAGCCGGATCTCCCTGCAAATCCACCGTGACCGAATTTACGCACCCTACGGGCGTGCGACTACACGAAACGACCGGAGGTCACGCCGCGCCAGCGTCGCCGCCGACTGAGGAGGAGTCGGCCGTCGAGCACAGAATCGGTTGCCTGCACGGCGCGGACAGCGTTGATCGTCGTCCCACATTGACCTCCAGCTGAACGCGCGGGGAAGAGCGGCGCCTGGTGTCACGACGAGACGACCACGTCGCTAGGACAGCCGGCGTCGCCTTGGACACCGGTCGCTGATGACGCCTTCGCAGCGCTATCCCCGGCGGCCTGACGGAAGTCCAAGCGCCTTGTGTCATGTCACGGCTCAGCAACGCCTTGACATTTGAGGATGCTGGAGCGGCCCGCCGCCGAGCTGGCAAACACACGCTTTGCGCGCGGCGCTATCGCACCCACAGCTGGTCGAGCAGGATTGCCCATGCGGGGTTGTACTGGTAGTTGCCAACGCGCTTAGAGACGAAGTCGACGAATTGCGGGGTGTACAGGGGAACCCAAGGGGCCTGGTCGACGAGTTCGCGCTCGATCTTCGCCCAGAGCGGAGCCGCGGCGTCGGCGTCGACGCCTTGGATCCTCAGCGCCCGCCGGATCTCACGATCGATGCGCCGGTTGCAGAAGAAGCTGGGGTTCTGGTTCTGCGGCCCCGGCCGGATCGAATTGCAGGCGAGCAGCGGAAGGACGTACGAAGGAAGCTCGCCGGAGGCACCGATCCAGCCGAACATTCCGGCCTGCGCCCGCGTCCTCGCGTCGAGCACGATCGGGAAGTAGCTGCCGAAGGCGACTCTCTTGAGGCTGGTCCGGTAGCCCAGCCTCTCGAGTGTGGCGACGAGCTCGCGCGGTCTTCTCGAGGAGGGGGAACGTCCAGATGGTCACCTTCATCCCGCGCGTGCCCGAGGCGGCGACGAGGCGGCGCGCCCGCGGCAAATCGGGCGTCTTCCATTCGCCCGTGGTGCTCGGGTCGGCGGTGTAGGGGCAGAGGGGCCGGTAGCCGGCGACGCTCGGCGGGCGGATCTGGCACAGCGGCTTCGCCAGCTCGGGCCCGCCCTGCGACCTCACGACCGCGGCGCGGTCGACGGCGTAGTTGATCGCGCGCCTCACTCGGACGTCGTTGAACGGCCGAAGCCGCGTGTTGAGGAACAGGAAGAACATCGTTCCCGGCGCGGGGTTCGAATGCAGCTGCGACGCGTATCGTGTCTCGACCTCCTCGAGCCTCTCTACGGGGACGCCCAGGGACACGTCGACCCGCCCACGTTCGATGGCGGTGACCGCGGCGTCGCCCTTCAGACGCAGCCTGAACACGATCTCGTCGGGGAATCCGTCCGGAGTGGCCACCTCCGACCAGACGTGGAAGTAGAGGTTGCGGACGAGCTTCAGCTCTCTTCCGGGCACGTAGCTCTCGATCATGTACGGCCCTGTCGAGGGCGGCGCACGCGTCCCCACGTCCCGGTCCGGGGTGCCGGGCGGGACCGGTGCCATTCCTTCCAGGAAGAACTGGAACTCCCCGTCTGGCCGCCGCAGGTGGAAGACGATCGTCCCGGCTGCGTCGTTTGTGCGTATACCTCGCCGGAGGTCACAGCTCCGTGGCCGCCTCTCGCAGGCCTCGGCTCCCACGAGCGAGCGGAAGTTCACCGCAATCCCGCCGCGACCTCGGAAGAGGCGTTCGAATGCGCGCCTGAAGTCGCTCGCCTCGAGACGCGTCCCGTCTGAGTAGCGGATGCCGGGACGGAGCTGGAAGGCGTAGCTGGTGCCACCCGCCGTCACCAGCGGCAGCGAGACCGCGAGATCCGGCACTACCCGAGTGCCCTCGCTGCCGCCGTGCCGCGCAACGTCCAGAAGAGAGTCGTAGACGGCGCCGAGCGCCTTATGCCCTCCGAATCCGGGATCGATTGACACAAAGGGAGCGGAGGGATCGGCGACGACGAGTCGTCCACCCCGGTGGCCGCCACCAGCCGGCTGAACCCCAAACCAGAGCTGCTCCCCCGAGACCGCCAGCCCCTTTGGGCGGTTCGCAACGGGGATTCGCTCCACCACATCGTTCGTCGCCGGGTCGATGCGGACGATCGTCTCCGAAAACTCCACGCTCACCCAGAGCGCGTCGGCTCCGGCCGCGATGCCGTCGGGGCCTTCGCCGACGGGGATCACGTCCGTCACGGTATTCGTCTCCAGGTCGATGCGCGAGACGGTGCCGTCGAGCGAGTTCGCCACCCAGATGGCGCTGGCGCCGAAGGCGATCCCGGTCGGACCGTTGCCGACGCTCACCGTGTCGACGATGCTGCCGCTCCCGGGATCGAGGCGGAGGACGCGCCGGCTTGATTCGTCGGTGATCCAGACGGCGCCGCCGCCGATCGCGATGCCGCGGCCGAGTGCGCCCGTCGGTTTCGTGTAGATGACGTGGCCGCTCACGGCATCGATCTTCGTCACGCTGCGCTCGTCGGCGCTGGTCACCCAGACATCGCCGCGGCTCGCGGCGACGGCGGTTGGCGTAACGCCGACCGGAATCGATTGAACGACGGTGTTCGTTTGTGGGTCGATCCGCGAGACCGTTCCCTCCAGGGAGTTGGCAACCCAGACGGCTCCCGCCGCGACCGCAATCCCGCTCGGCGCGCTCCCGACCGGGATGCGCTGGACGACCCTTCTCGTCTTCGGGTCGATGCGCGAGACCGTGCGGTCCTGCGCGTTCGTCACCCACACAGCGTCCTCGCCGGCGGCGATGCTCGTGGGGCCGTTGCCGACCGGGACGTCGGCCACGAGACGATTCGTCTGCGCGTCGATCAGCGCAGCCGAGTTGGCGGGGGCGGAAGCGAGCTCCGGGTCGCCCGCGCCGGTGAGCTCGACGACGGGGATGGCGATCGCCGCCGCAAGGAGGAGAGCGCCACCGATCGCGATCGGGACCCGGCCTCGACGAAGAGTTGACCGGCGAAGGACAGCGGGCGGGGCTTCCTCTTCCGGTTCGCTCTCGAGGACTGCGACGGGCCCCGCTTGGGCCGCCACCGCCTGGGCCTCAGGCGAAGACGCTCCGAGAAGCTCACGGTAGATCGATTCGGTTTCCGGCGATGGGTAGGCTCCGAGCTCCTCCGCGAGGAGCCGTCGACACCGCTCGTACACCCGGAGCGCCTCCGCCCGGTTCCCGGCGGCGACGTGCGCCTCCATCAGATGCCGGTATCCCGCCTCGCGGAACGGCTCGAGCGCGATCGCGTCCTCGGCCCACTTCGCTGCGTCGGACGCATTCCCCAAACCCAGACTCGCGTCGGCCAGACAGCGGAATGCGCGTCTACGGACGTCGGTGAGCTCACGCCGCTTCTCCTCGACCCAGCTTCCCTCTTCGCCGGGCAGGAAGGGGCGTCCGGCCAAAGAGGCCGCGCCCATCGCCGCCGCTTTCGCCTTCTCCAGATCGTCGGTGGCCAGCGCTGCCTCTGCCTCCTGTACCGCGTTCGGGGCGGCCAAGACGTCGACCCACGTTCCCTCCGGCAGGTCGAGGCGATAACAGCCGAAGGCGCCGGTCAGGGTGATCGCCCCGGCGGCATGGACTTCCGTAAGGAGCGCGCGGAGCTTGCTCGCAAGCACGGTCAGCGCCTTGTCCCAGGTCGCGGGCAGCGCCTCTCCCCACAGCGCCTCGGCGAGCTCATCGCGCGGCACCGGCCTGGCCTGCTCGAGCACCAGATAGGCGAAGAGCAGGCGACCTTGCCGGCGAGGGAAGCGGTTCTCGCCGAGAACGACGCCGTCAGACTGAACGGCGACGCCACCTGCGAGAGAAACCTTCAGTTCCACGCCTGCTAACCGCGTTCTAGCACGGATTTTGCCTCGTCCTAGCCACCGGTTCCTAGCCTCGCCCCGAGGCTCGGTGGAAAGAGTGGTTCAGTGCGATTGCGGGTTCGAGGCCCGTGCCGAGGACGAGAGCGACCTCGTCGCTCAGGTCCAACGACACGCAATCGAGGTGCACGGGATGGCCCTCTCGACTGATCAAGCTCTACTACTCGCGTTTCGTGCCCAGTTGGGCGAAACGGCGTGGTCTCGCCGCGTCGCAAGCGAAACCGCCGACGAAACCTCGCGAGATACAAACGAGAAGGAGGAGCGATGAAGCTCAACCGCACGCGCGGTCTGCGCGTAATCCTCGCGGTAGCGACCTCTGTCGCCGCGGCCGCCGCGATTGCGCTCGCAAGTCCGGGCTCCGGCGCCACCACGAGCGCGAGGGTTTCGCAGGCGTCGGAACAGCGCCCGGATCAGGTTCTGGAATGGAATCAGATCTTCATCGACACGCTGATTGCGACGAACACGCGGAACTCGGCGAGTCAGCGCCTCGGAGCGATCGTTCACACAGCCATCTTCGATGCCTACAACGGGATCGAGCGCCGCTACACGCCGATCTTCGTTCAGAACGTCGACGGCAACGGGCAGAGCCTCGTTCCCGCCGGAGCGTCGCGCCGGGCCGCGGTCATTGCTGCCGCGTATACGGCGCTGGTGGCGCTATTTCCCTCCCAAGCGCAATCCCTGACCGACCGTTACGAGGCTTCGCTCGCGGCGCTCAGCGACGACGGCGAGGACGGCGGACAGTCACGGGAGCGCGGGATCGCCTGGGGCACGTACGTCGCGCAGGCTGTACTCGCCTGGCGCGCGGCAGACGGTTTCAACGCGAGCTACCCGCCGTTCACCGGCGGAACCGCGGTCGGCCAGTGGCGGCCGATCCCGCCCGACACGATGATGAGCGCCCAAGGGTTGGCATTCACGGCGCCGTTCGTCGTCGAGAGCAACACGCAGTTCCGGCCGGCACCGCCGCGAACGCTCGCGAGCGATGCGTACACCGAGGACTTCAATGCGGTAAAGGCGCTCGGACGCCGAACCGGATCGACACGTACGGAAGCCCAGACGGCGCTCGCGCCCTTCTGGGAGGGCAACGCCAGCGTCCACTGGAATCAGGCAGCGAACCAGATTGCGCGCGCCAACCATCTGTCGATGTCCGACAGCAATCGGCTCCTCGCCGTTCTGAACATCGCCATGGCCGACACGGCATTCACCATCTGGAGCGCGAAGCGACACTACGGCGCCGATCCGACCCAAGTGACCTGGCGGCCACTCACGGCGATCACGCTGGCGGATACGGACGGCAATCCGGCTACGGTGCCCGATCCAGACTGGTTGCCGCTCGTCGCTACCCCGTCCCATCCGGAATATCCGGCGGGCCATCCGGCCCTCAACGGCGCTGCTGCAACCGTACTCTTGAATCAGGTCGTCGACGCCCAGACATTCACGCTCACGACGTCAGGCCTGCCCAGTCAGACATACGCCAGCATCTCGCAGGCGCGCGCCGATGGGAACAACGCCCGCGTCTGGGGCGGGATGCACTACCCCAGCACGGTTGCAATCAGCGACGCCGCCGGCGAAACAATTGCCAACTACGTCAATGCGAACTCGATGCAGTTGCTCCGAGACCAGCGATGACGGAACGACGGAAACTGCCAGGGGTCCCTTCATGAGCAGAACGATGATGCGGCACCCCGGCCTCGTGATTGTGATCGTCGAGTCGCCGGGCAGCTCGAACGCAACCGCCGCCGGATCGCCGATGAAGCGGGTTCCGGCGGCGGTTCGCCTAGGATCCCCTCAGGTCGGCGCGATCCGGGATCGAATGTATGTGGCGTGCTGCATCGACGTGCGTCACAGCTCATCGAAGCCCAGCCTGGCGCCGTTGTCGAAGTTGGCACCACTTCGACTACACACGTACTACACAGGCTCTACCGGGTGGTAGCCGGTCGTAGCCGATCACAGCCGGTTCGAGCTGGTACGAAATGCCAGCTCCAGCCGGTAATTCAGGGTGGCAGCCGGCCGTAGCGGTTGAACCTGTACCGGCCTGTCACAACGGAGGTCGCGGGTTCGAGTCCCGTCGCTCCCGTCTCTTGAACTGCCTGCATTTAGGAGGTTTTGTTGTCCCAGCAGACGCGAGCAATGGACTCGTGGCCCAATCCCGTGGCCCAAACGCCTACGCAAAATGCCTGCAGAAAGGGCAATTCGCGCCTATCCTTGTGTGCGGTCGCACGAATCAAACCGGGTCATGAACCCAGGCGCGGCTCCCCTCTCTGAGGAGAAGGGGGTCGATCTCCCTGTTCCGCAAGCACCAAGTCCTGCGAGCCCGAAGGCCCATAGGACTTGACGCGACGACTCTGAGACGCGCACATCCGACCGTCAAGAACCGACGTCGCGCGCCATCAACGAGCGTCCTCGTCGGCTCATGGCACGAGCACGAGCTTCCCCTTCGCCGCCGAGCTCTCGAGTATCTCGTGCGCGGGCGCGCCTGCGACAGCGGCAGGCGCTCGGCCACGACCGGGTGGATCTTGCCCTCACGCAACAGCGCGAGCAGCGCGCGAAAGTCCTCCCGGAACCACTCCCGGTCGCGGGGACCTCCGCCCATCTCGTGGTCCTGGTGCGAATCGGAGGGAAGCGTCAGGCCGACTGGAGGAGGAAGGCGACCAGGTCGCTCAGGTCCTGGTCGGAGAGCTTCTCTCCGTAGTCCTTCGGCATGAGGCCTGGCTGGAAGCCCTCGGTGATCTGCGCGTCCGGATCGACGATCGACTCCCGGATGAACGCTGCGTCCTTGCCCTTGAGCGCCTCGTCGAGGTCGGGCCCGGTCGTCCCGTTCGTGCCGGCCGCGGAGAGGGCGTGGCAGCCGCCGCAGCCCTGGGCGATGAAGATCTGCTTGCCGTTCTCGGCCCCGCCGCCGGTGGCGGCAGTGGACGTCGCCCGTGTCCCCGGCTCCTCCCCTCCGCCACCTCCGCAGCCCGCCACGACAAGGGCGAGAAGGCAAACGAGCGAGGCGGCGATCCCCGTGCGCATCGGGCGGGAAGTCTAGTAAGTCGAGTCGAAGAAGCGCCACGTGTGTTAGAAAGCCGGGTCATCGGCCAGACAGCGATCGTCATCGCGGTCTTCTACGCCGTCGTTGTCGTACTCGGCGCGGCGGTAGCAATCGCCGTCTGGCGTTCGACCCGCCGCCGGGACCCCGACGCCGACACGGAGCTGCTCGCCCGGCGCGAGAAGGCCTGGTTCGTGATCACCGTCGCTCTGCTCGCCGGCCTGCTGTTTGCGACCATCTTCTTCACGCCGTATGGGAAGAGCGCTCCGTCGAACGCGCAGGTCGTGCAGGTGCAGGGCTTCCAGTTCGGCTGGCTGATCGAGCCCTCATCGATCAGAGCGGGCGTCCCGGTCGAGTTCCAGCTTCGCTCGCGGGACGCCAACCACGCCTTCGCCGTCTACAACGCGGACGACGTCCTGCTCTTCCAGGTGCAGGTCGTGCCCGAGCGGACACAGAAGTACGTCTACACGTTCAAGAAGCCGGGCACCTACGAGGTGCTCTGCTTCGAATACTGCGGCCTCGACCACGACCTGATGCGGGCCACGCTCGAGGCGACGCCGTGAGCGACGGGATCGAGCGGGCGCGGGCGCTGACCCTGCGCTACCTGCTCGCCTCGACCGTGATCTTCTTCGCCGCCGGCGTGCTCGGCCTCCTCCTGCGCACCAGCCAGGCCGACCTCGGCCGGCTTCACCCGAACTTCTTCTATGCGGTGATGACCGCCCACGGGCTCGGCGCCTTCGTCGGCTGGGCCGGCTTCGCCTGTATGGGCCTCTCGCTCTGGGTGCTCGCCTCGGTCGGCTTCCCGCTCCGGCGCCTTGGCTCGGCACTGGCCGGGGCTGCCTTCTGGCTCATGCTCGCCGGCGTCGCCGGCATCCTCGTCACCACCCTGCTCTTGAACTTCGGCGGCTCCTGGGTCTTCCTCTACCCGCTGCCCTTCCACCCGGCCGGCCAGTGGGGGGACGCCACGACGGCACTGTTCTCTGCCTCCGTCCTCGTCGTCGGGCTCTCGATCATCGCCTGGTGCGGCTGCATCCTGCACACCGTGCTCAGCCCCGCCCTGCACGCAGTGCGGCCGACGCTCCCCAACCAGCTCGGCCTCGCGCTCGGGTTCGGCTACCTCGCCCCGCGTCGCTTCGCCACCAACCCGACCGCCGTCCCCTACGCGGTGATCCCGCTGACCGTGATCGGGATCGACATGATCATCGCCACGCTACCGCTCGCGGTCTTGCTCGTGATCATGATCATCGAGTCGGCGGCGCCGGGCGTGACCGTCGATCCCCTGCTTGCGAAGAACATCCTCTGGTTCTTCGGCCACCCGGTCGTCTATCTCCTCCTCTTCCCGGCAGCCGCCGTCTACTACCTGCTGATCCCGCGCTATGCGAAGCGACCGCTCGTGGCCGCCAAGGTGGTCGCCATCGCCTGGGCGATCGCCGTCGTCGCGAACGTCCTCGTCTGGGCGCACCACGTCTACCTCGACTACCCCTCAGGCACGCAGTCGGGGATCAACACGGCGATGCAGCCGATCACGTTCGCGCTCACGATTCCCTCCGCGCTCAGCCTCTACAGCCTCTTCATGACCGTCTACCGCTCGAGGTTCGAGTGGACGGCGGCCTCGACCGGGCTCTTCCTCGGCCTGGTCGGCTGGCTCCTGGCCGGCTTGTCGGGCGTCGTCAACGCGACGATCGCCTTCGACGTCGTCGTCCACAACACGCTTTGGATAGTCGGCCACTTCCACCACATGGCCCTGCTCAACATCGGGCTCGCGATCTTCGGAGCGACGTACGCCTTCCTGCCCGAGCTGACAGGGAAGGCGCTTTACAGCGACCGGCTCGGGAAGTGGCACATCTGGCTCACCTTCCTCTTCGGAACCGCCGCCTTCGCGCTCTGGCTCGTGCAGGGACTCGAGGGCGCTCCGCGGCGCTTCGCCGTCCTGCCGGAGCGCTACGACACGCTGACCCAGGCCACCGTCCCCCTGCTGATCATCGTCGCGCTCGCCCAGCTCCTCTTCGCCTGGAACATCGTCCAGACACTGCGCGGCAAGGGCGGCCGGTACACCCAGGCGCAGGCTGAACCTGCAGGAGCGCCGGCGGCCTGAGCCCGCCTACGCGCCGCCGTCGATTGTCGGCGCAGTCTCCCGCGACGACGCTTCGGCGCCGAGACGCTCGACGTGCATCCACAGCAGGAGCGCAGCGCAGGTGCCGAGCGTGACGATTTGCTCCGCCATCATCAGGAGGCCCGCCCGGACCTGGTCGGCAGCCGGCGAGAGCCCGAGCAGGCGCTCCGGCTGGTCCGAGTACGCGGGATAGAGCGGGTCGCTGAAGACGAGGACGTCTGCCAGGATCTGCCCGGCGGCGAACAGGGCGACGGCGTAGGCGGCGCGCTGGCCGAGGCTCAAGCGGCCGTGCCGGATCGGGTCGACGAGCTGCGTCCAGACAAGCAGACCGGCGAGAACGAAGGAGGCGTGCTCGAGGTCGTGCAGGAGCGGATGGTCGAGAGCCCCGTCGTAGGCCACCGGCACGTGCCAGGTGCCGAAGGCGAGCACCCAGAGGCCGAAGCTGACCGCCGGTCGGAGCAGGAAGGAGAGAAGACCGCGCAGCCATCGCAGCCGGGCGAGCGGGCGAAGAACAGCACGCGGCAGCAGGAAGAAGCAAAGCGGCCCGCGCACGGCAAGGACGAGCAGCGCCGGGGCTGCGTCGCCTATCAGGACGTGCTGCACCATGTGCGCCGAGAGCAAGTACTCCTCGCCCGCCCTGTCGAGCGGGGAGACGAGTGCGAGCGTCGCGAGCGCGACGCCAGCAAGGAACAGCAAGGCCCGCGCAGGTCCAACGTCGTCTTTCCGGCCGCGTCTTCGCAGGCGGACGAGCGCTTGCCCGAAGAGCGTGATCGCGAGGCCGGCCGCGAGGAGGACGAGCGGGGCGGGCTCCCAATCCCCGGCGAGATGCGAAAGCGGGACGGTGACGCCTGTCATACCGCAGAGAACGACGCTCGCGAGCGGACCTGCATCCGACGATGATGCCACCCGATCGAGTGTCCCTCAGGCCGCGCGCAGGAGCACGCGGAGATCGTGGACGACGTCGTCAGCGTTGATCGTCGCGTCGTACCTCGCGCGGCCCCAGCCGTTCTGGTCGACGAGCAAGGTGTAGGCCGAGTGGTCGACACGCTCCGGCTTCCGCGCGACCGCGAGCACGTGATAGGCGCGCCACACCGGCGTCAGCTGGCGACGAGTCCCGATCAGGTAGTCGAACTCGGGAAGGAGCCGGTGATCCCTGCGGTAGGCGAGCACTGCCGCCATCGTGTCGCCGCGCGGGTCGACGCTGACCGCGATCACGCGCACCGCTGCCCGCGCCGGTCCGAGCCCGTAGGGTGCGCAAACTCAGCCGGGCGGGATGTGCGCTGGGTGGATCGGTCTGGTGAGCCGCGTGCCGATTGCCCGGGGGCCGGATGCTTCTCGGTTTCGTTTACGTCCGACTAGGCGACACGGCGTTGTGCAGCACCTGGTGTGACGTGGGGCGGGGGCGGCAGGTATTGATGCCGCGTATTGGTGTTTCACGCGCGCGCGCGAATACCAGAGATCGGCCAGCGGCGCAACTTTGCCTGTCGCTGCGAGCACGGCGCTCTTGCTGCTCCGCGGTGGCTAGCCTCGGCCTCCGTCATCGAGTCGGAGGTGCAGGTGGTCTGGTCCTTTTTCTATCTCTCGGTTCGGAACCTCTTCGCGCTCGTACTGCTTCTTGGGCGCTCGGATCGGTCGAAAGACATGGAGATCCTCGTCTTACGTCACGAGCTCGCTGTCCTGCGGCGCCGGTCCAGCCGTCCGCGGGCCGAGCCGGCCGAGCGTGCGCTGCTGGCCACGCTCAGCCGGGTGCTTCCACGCCGAGCGTGGGCGAGGCGTTCTCGGTCCGGCCGGAGACATTACTGCGCTGGCACCGCCAGCTCGTGTCGCAGCGCTGGACGTATCCACACAAGAAGCAGGGACGGCCACCTCTCGCGCGGCCGCGGCGGGAGCTGATCCTACGTCTCGCGCGCGAGAACCCGCATTGGGGTTATCAACGGATCGCCGGTGAGCTCAAGCTGCTCGGGCTTGCGGTCTCTCCGACCACGGTCGGCAAGGTGCTGAGCCTCGCTGGCGTCCCGCCGGCACCCGAACGCGGGCGGCAGCCGTGGCGGTCGTTTTTGCGCCAGCAGGCCGCCAGCACGCTCGCCTGTGATTTCTTCACGATCGAGACGCTCGCGCTGCGGCGGATCTACGTCCTCTTCTTCATCTCGCTCGCGACCCGCCGGCTCGAGTTCATCGCCTGCACGACGAACCCGGACACCGTCTGGGTCACCCAGCAGGCTGGCAACCTCGCCATGCAGCTGGGCGAGCACGAGCCACAATTCCGACTGCTGATCCACGATCGCGACTCGAAGTTCAGCCGCGCCTTCGACGAAATCTTCCGCTCCGAGGGGATCGAGGTGATCCGGACGCCCATGCAGGCGCCGAACGCGAACGCGTTCGCTGAGCGCTGGGTGCGCACCGTCCGCAACGACTGCCTCGATCGCATCCTCATCCTCGGACGCCGACACCTCGAAGCTGTCCTGCGCGTGTACACGAACCACTACAACGAGCATCGGCCACACCGCGCCCTCCAACTCGTTCCACCAGACGGCAGCAACGCGACCGACGAGCGCAACACTCGGACCACGGCTGCCCTCCGCCGCCACGACCTCCTCGGCGGACTGATCCACGAGTACCAACGAGCAGCGTGACCGGGTTTGCGCACCCTACGCGACCCAACAGGCCCGGAACATCATCGCGACGTTCGTCGAGCGGACGGAGCCGATTCGGTTTCTGATCCACGACCGCGACAGCAAGTTCACGGCCGCGTTCGATGAGGTGTTCCGCTCCGAGAGCATCCGAACGATCCGAACACCGGTACGGGCACCCCGCGCGAACGCCTTCATCGAACGATGGATCGGCACCGCACGCCGCGAGTGCCTCGACCGAATCCTGATCGTGAACCGCCGGCACCTCGAACGAGTTCTTCCCGCTTACATCGGCCACTACGGATGAAAGTCAAGTCGCTGGACGGGCGGCGGCTCCTTTGCGAGAGTGCGATTTGGGTGCGGGTGACCGCGAGCTAAAGCGCAGGAGGTGGGGCTGTCTCCTGCCGCGCTGCTTGTCGCTTCGGCTGACTGGAAGATGCGCGCCCCGGTGCGGCACCCGCGCCCTTGATTGCGGGCTGCCAGTCTTGGACGAGCCGCCGGTAGGCGGTTTCGGCTTGGGCAGCGAGCTGTTTCTCGAGTCGGTGCTGTTGAGGTGTCGCGAAGACGCGGACGGGGTTGCGCCTGCCCTTTCGCCGCCGGGCGCCGGTTGCCAACTCGAGCTTGCGGATCTTCTCGCGCACGAGCGAGGGCCGGGCGAAGGCGTAGTCCTCGTTGCGGCTGAGCATGTGCCAGGCGATCACGACCAGCTTGCGCGCGACGGCGACGGTGGCGACGTTGGCGCCGCGCTTGCCCTTGATCCGTTCGGCGAAGGCGCGCAGCGGTCCGGTCGTCCGTGCGGGTGCCAGGCCGCCTCGACCAGCAGGTGTCGGGCCTCGCCGGGGCCTTGCTTGGAGATCCGGCCGTGGCGTGCCGGCTCGGAGCCGGACTGGCGCACACGCGGGTCGAGGCCGAGGTATGCGACGAGCTGTCTTGCCGTCGGGAAGCGGGAGATGTCGCCGATCGCGGCCATCAAGGCGGCGGCCGTGACGAAGCTGACGCCCGGCAGGGTCATCAGCCGCCGCATCTCCGGCGAGGTGAGCGCGTGCTCGCCCAGGCTCTTGTCGATCAGCGCTAGTAGCTCGCCCTCGAGGAAGTCGATGTTGCGAAGACAAGCCGCCACCAGCTCGAGCTCGTCCTCGGGGAGCACCTGCTCGGCGAGCCCGTAGGGTGCGTAAATCCGGCCAGCGCGTTTTTGCAGGGAGATTGTCGACGCTCTGCCGGTGCCCCCAGCTGGCGCGCTGCGGCCGGGGGCCGCGATGAAGGAGCCCGAGGTTCGGACGCGACAGGGCCTTTCATCGCCTCGATTTCGCGTTGCTGCCGGCTGGAATCGTGGACTGCACTCGATCAAGCGGCCGGGGGCTGCTGGCGGCCGTTGACTGGGGCTTGGTGGCCCTGTCTGCCGCGAAGCAGGATCTCCCTGCAAATCGGTAGTGACCGAATTTACGAACCCTACGGGTTCTGAGAGCGGATGATGGGACTCGAACCCACGACCTTCTGCATGGCAAGGAAGCCGCGCGAGGCGACAGCACCCGCCACGCGCCGTCATTCGGCTTAGGCGTGCGGTTTCGCCCGACCCGTCAGCGTCACGAGACGCCACCAGGCGACGCGCAAGGCTGACTGAAAGGCTGACTAGATGCCGCCGATGACGATGGGCGAGGCATCCCCGAGCTGGCGCGCGACGACGTTCGCGGTGTCTTCGACGGCGAGCTCGTCGCGTTCCAGGACGGCCTGCCGCACTTCACGCTCGTCACAGCGCGGATGCTGCACCGCAAGCGCGAGGTGCCGGTCGCGTTCGCCGTCTTCGACGTGCTCGAACTGGACGGCGAGGCGACGACGGAACTGCCGTACATGGAGCGGCGCGAGCTGCTCGAGTCCCTCGGCGTCGACGGCTTCTGGTCCGTGCCGCCCGCGTTCGACGACGGCCAGGCGCTGTACGCGAGCGTCTGCGCCCAGGGGCTCGAGGGGATCGTGGCGAAGCGGCGCGACTCGCTGTACCGCCCCGGTGAGCGGGGCTGGGTGAAGGTGAAAAACCGCGCTTACTGGCGCTTCGACCAGGAGCGCGAGCTCGCCCAACGGCGTCGGTCGCAGTTCATCTAACTATTGCGTATCCCTAAAATCCTGATGTGACTTCAATCGTCACCGCGACCGCCGAAGTTGGCGCGGTTGTAGTTGGAGCGGCGGCGATCTTCATCGCGCTGCGGGGGGTCCGTAATCAGTTATGGCTGCAGACATTCTCGGAGTACACGCGCCGATACGCCGAGATAGTGAGAGACCTGCCGACTGAAGCACGCTCACCAACCGGCAACTGGGAACTTTCATCGACCGACGCCGAGACTTCTGAGACGGTACTGCGTGCGGCGAGGTCGTACCTCAATCTTTGCTCGGAGGAGTTTTATCTCCACAGCCGCGGGAGGATCGACAAGGAAACATGGGCGATTTGGCGTCTGGGGATGGAGGAGACGTTTCGACTCCCTTGGATGAGAACCAGTTGGAGATCCCTCCGAGACGAATATTCGTACTTTGGTCCCTTCTGCGAGTTCGTCGAGAACTGCATCGAGGCGTGCCCGCAGAAGGGAGAGGCGACTGCGACGCCACTTGCGCCGGGGGACCAGACCCGTCCCCCCTCTGAGTAAGGGCCGCCGCAGTCCCGGCCGGATTAGATTCCCCGGCGGTGTTCCGGTTCATGCTCGCGCTCAAGAACGGCGACCCGGCCGACCCGGCGATCCTCGTCACCGCCGTGCCGAACTGGAACGCCGGCGACGTCATCCCCACCGGCGCCGACACGGCCTACCGCGTGGTCGGTACCGACCCGCTCGACGAGCGCGCCGCGGAGCAGGGGCTGAACGGCCTGATCGTCGTCGAGCCGCTCGAGAGCAACGCAAGGCTGACTAAAGGCTGACTTGCGGCGCTGGTTGAGCTCGGGCCGGTGCTGAGAAGCAACAAAAAACCGCCCGTTTCCAGGCGGTTCCGAGGAGCGGATGATGGGACTCGAACCCACGACCTTCTGCATGGCAAGTGCTAGCCGCCGTTCGCTCCCGTTCGCGCCAGCGTGCTCCGAAAGCGGACCTCCCCGGGGCATCCCGTCGACTGGCCGCGTGAACCGAGTTTCGCGACCCCCGCGCTAGCGCTCGAGGCCCGCCACCTGCCACACGAGCGGGTGATGCGCGAACGTCGGTCGCAGCCCGCGCTCGGCAAGAACAGCAAGCATCGCGGACGGCGGATGGGCAAAGGTCCGGAACTCCCTCCGCAGCAGCCG
>WNFU01009793.1_pt1 | contig 15423 bp, 11 predicted proteins | sample 5400121 | NCBI WGS metagenome assembly WNFU01 (sample SAMN13153360, study PRJNA577476) | soil metagenome | isolation source: 100 cm soil or saprolite under grassland replicate 1 | place: USA:California | collected 2016-06-15
AGTCGCCGGTAGAAGTGGCTATCTGGGAATTAATCCCAATTACTTCGCCGCGCATATTCACGAGTGGACCACCACTGTTTCCGCGATTGATCGCGGCGTCAGTTTGCAGGAAACGCTGAAAGTTTGTGAAGAAAGGGCTCTCTCTTTCTTTCTTCGAAATGATGCCCGCAGTAACCGTTTGGTCGAGACCAAAAGGCGAACCGATCGCCAACACCCAATCGCCAACCTGAGCGGCATTCGAGTCACCGAGCGTGACGGTAGGCAAGTCCTGTGGGGCATCGATCTTTACCACCGCAACGTCGGTTTCTTCATCGATACCGACAACCTTGCCGCGATATTTTTCGCCAGACTGCAAACCCACAATTATCCGAGACGATCCTTCAACCACATGGTCGTTCGTCAGAATGTAACCTTTTGGACTGACGATGAAACCGCTACCCACGCCCCGCGTGGGGCGACGCGCCTGACGTCGAAACATGTCGAGCAATGGATTGTTGGACGATTGATCGTCCTTATCTTCGTTATCTTTATCGGCGACTTCGGTCGTTGCCGTGAGCGTCTCAATGTTCACGACGGCGGGTTCTACGCGCCGCGCGATCTCCGCAAACGAAGCCGAAAGTGCCTCCGGCGCACGCGCAATCTGCACCTCATTCTGTGCCCCGGTTGGGCGCCCGGAAAGCATGGCGCCTACTCCAATTCCCGCCAGCAGACAGGCGGCGCCCAGCGCGATGATCCAAACGCGGAGCTTTCGCAAGATGGCCCGCTCGTTTAGAGTTGTTTGGTCTTTAGCAAGGTCGAACATAAAACACCACCTTCGAAAAAAAAGCTGCCAGTCGGGCCCCCGAGATTGTCACTTAAGGGAAGTGATTACCGGGCGCAGAGGGAAGGCCTGAAGTATAACTAATGGTAGACCCTTCGGCAAAAGATAGGCAGAAAGTAATAGACAGGAGGCAGGAACAGACGGCAGGGGAGGCGTTCTGCGTTCTCCGCCTCCCCTGCCGTCTGCTCCTGCCTCCTGCCGTCTTGTTCTTCACGGTCTGAGGAACACTTTCAAGACGCCTTTCCTGCGGGCGCGTTCCATTGCATGCACGCCCCTGGAAAGCGGATATTCTTCACTAATCAAGCTGTCAATATCGATCGCCCCTTTATTCAAGAGATCGAGCGCCGGCTGGAATCGGCCGCAACGTGAACCCACAATACTAATCTCGTCAACTACCAGGCGGGCCTGATCGATTTCATCGATCTTGCCCGGTCCCTGAAAGGTCGACTTTAAAACCAGTGTGCCGCGTGGCCGCAACAACTCCAGGGCGCCAACGAAGCCGGAAGGTGAGCCCGAGGCCTCCACCACCACATCAAATTCACGCTTTCGTTTGGCAGCAGTTCTCGCCTTAGCTGTTTCAATCCCACGCCGTTCCGCAATACGTAGTTTTTCAGCGTGTTTACCGATCAACAAAGTGCTGGCTCCGCTCAAGGCAATGGCCTGCGCGCAAAGCAGGCCTAACTTTCCGTCGCCAATAATCGCAACTCGATGCGAGCTTTTGATGTCAACACGTTCCATGATGCCGCACGCGGCGGCAAGTGGTTCCGCGAAAACTGCATGCTCGTCAACCACCTTATCAGGCACGGGCAAAAGATTCATTAATGGCAGCCGCAAAAACTCAGCATGTGCGCCGTCTCGTCGAACAATGCCGAGAACCGTGCGTTTTTGGCAGTGACGCGGATCGCCTTCCCGACATAGTTCACACGCTCCGCAGCCGGCGTTGATCTCACCGACGACTCTTTGACCCACCAGCGAGCCACCCGGCGCTTCCTCCACCAGGCCAACAAACTCATGCCCGATGGTTCCCTGGAACCCGGCATAACCACGGGCGATTTCCAGGTCGGTGTTGCAGATTCCGGAAAGCAAGACGCGAACGAGAGCTTCCGTTCCCGACGCTGGCTTTTCAATTTCACGCACCGCCAACTTCTTCTTTTCGATTCGCAGGGCCTTCATAAGCACAGATGTGAAGTCAGAAGTCAGATATCAGATGTCAGATATCAGATGGCAGGGGGAACAGGGAATAGGGGAAAAGGGGAAAGGGTAAAGGGGAACGGGTAAAGGGTAAAGGGAAGGCATCTCTTAGCAGCGAGGCTCGGTTTTTCTTGCCGCCCTTTACCCCTTCCCCTTTTCCCCTATTCCCTGTTCCCCCTGCCATCTGACCTCTGTTTTTCAAAAGCTTCTTGTTCGTGTGTAGACGTTCTGCGAAGTGAGCTCAACTATCTGCTTAGGCCCGGCCACATTAAGTGGAAGACGCCACTCCAGATTTTCTTCACCAGACAATTGTGCGTGCAGCCACCAACTGCCCGGGCCGATGACCACGGAAGTCTGGCCCTGCTTGTCAAGTTTGGCGGCAACGGGAGCGCGACCTTTCATGCGCTCGCTCACAAAGTCGTCGAAGCGTTTGCCCGCACGCCGCTCAGTAAAATATTCGTGACGCGCAGCGACAATATCGATCGGATAGAGATTCACAGGTATGTCCAGCGCGTCGGCGCTCTCCCCAGCAGTTAGGTGCAACACGATCTGCAACGTGGTTTCGGGGCTTGTGGCCGGCCTGTCAATCCCCGATTCGTGAGGAAGTTTGCTGTAGACAAGCCATCCCGGGCTGACCAGCGCGACCACGAGTGCCGCACGAAGAACAACAGTAAGAACGCTATATGAGATGTCCGTCGTTTTCACTTCTCTAAATGTGGGACAGATATTTTCGCTCTCGTCTGCCTAATGAAAAGTGCCAAACGCCACCGGCTCGCCGCTCATTGCTCGGCTTGCGAATGCGCTGCCAACCACCATGACAAACACTATTCTTAACAACGCGCATCTTATCGATCTGGTTCTGCGATTTTGCAACTGGTTTGGCTTCGTGGGGAGCTGCAATGTTTTTCTGGTACTGAGCCTTGAAATTCAGCAATCAGTCTAAGCTGGAAACAATGATACCGAAGCCGGAATGTTTTGTGTATCCGGGAGAGTGAATCTTTCTGAGTTGAAAGCTTTTCCAATGCGAAGTAAGCTCAGAGTGTAATCAGAACAGAACAAATTGACGGCGGTGCCACCCGCGAATCGGTTCGACGCGACAACCGTTCTGACGAGGTGGATACAGGCGGCTGGTAAGAGGGAATTTGAAAATAACTACGGATAAATTTCACGATGAATGCGGAGTCTTCGGGATCTACGGTCACGCGGATGCCACCCGTCTGACCTATCTTGGCCTTTACGCTCTCCAGCATCGCGGCCAGGAATCCTGCGGCATTACATCATCGAATGGATCAGAACTGCGTCTGGAACGCGCCATGGGACACGTAGCCGATGCGTTTGATCAGTCCAGACTCGATCGTTTACCCGGAGCCAGCGCCATTGGACATGTCCGCTACTCTACGGCCGGCGAGGTTTCAATTCGCGAAGCCCAACCTTTTCTCGTTACCTGCCAGCATGGACAGATCGCCGTTTGTCATAACGGCAACTTGCCGTTCGCTCGCGAAGAGAGGCGCAAACTCGAACGCGAAGGCGCAATTTTTTCCGCCACCTCTGACACGGAAGTGATATTGCACGGCGTGGCGCGTTCCAAAGCCCCATCAGTTCGGGAGGCGATACCGGAAGTCTTGCGAAACACGGAAGGCGCATTTTCCATGCTCTTCCTGACGCCCACGGAGTTGATCGCGGTTCGCGACCCGCGTGGCTTTCGGCCATTGGCGCTGGGCCGACTTGGAGATGCCTGGGTTGTAGCCTCAGAAACGTGCGCGTTTGATCTCATCGATGCTCAATACGTTCGCGACGTCGAACCCGGTGAGATGCTGGTAATCACCAAGGATGGTTTACGCTCATCCCATCCCTTGCCGGAACAAAAGCCTTCGATGTGCCTCTTCGAACACGTCTATTTTGCGCGGCCTGATTCGCTCATTTACGGTCATTCGGTAAATGAATCGCGGCACAAGATGGGCAAACGTCTCGCTATCGAACAACCTGCCGATGCAGACCTCGTTGTGCCGGTGCCTGACTCGGGAACAGTCGCCGCTATTGGCTACTCGGCGCAGAGTAAGCTCAGTTTTCGTTTCGGACTGGTGCGTAATCACTACGTCGGCCGCACCTTTATCGAACCACGCCAGTCCATTCGCTCATTTGGAGTGCGCATCAAACTCAATCCCGTGCGCCACTTAATAGAAGGCAAGCGCGTGGTGCTGATAGACGACTCAATTGTACGCGGCACAACTTCAAAAAAGATTGTGAGAATGGTGCGCGAAGCAGGAGCGAAAGAGATCCACTTGCGAATTAGTTGCCCGCCGACGATAAGTCCGTGCTATTACGGAATAGACACACCGAACAAAGCCGACTTGATTGCCGCGCAAATGTCGATTGAAGAGATTTGCAAGTTTATCGAAGCCGACTCCCTTGGCTATCTCTCGCTCGAGGGAATGATCGAGGCGATTGGCATTCGCCCCGAATCTTCCTGCGTGGCCTGCTGGAACGAGAACTATCCGACGCGCATTACCAGCGAAGCAGAAACAATGTGGGAACGCGATCATGAGGCAGTTGGAGCGGATGGATAGGTTGAACGAAACAGACCTTCACGGTTACTTGTCAACTCCAGCTACGAGGACAAAGTTTTGGCGAAGCGATCGCTAAAAGGTTGCGGCTGCGCAATTGCTGTCTTGGTCGTTGTGCTTGGCGCCGCAGGCTTTGTTGGCTGGAAGTTTGTATTGCCGTGGTGGAAGATAAAGCCTCCACCGCCATCGGGAGGGGAACTTCAGGTTCACGTGCTCGATGTCGGACCAATTAATGGCGATTCAATTCTCATTATCTCGCCGACTGGAAGGGCGGTTTTGCTCGACGCGGGTGACAAGGGTAAAGGGAAAGTTGTCCTTGACGCGTTGAAGCGCTACAACGTGGCGCAGTTGGATTATTTTATCACCACCCATCCGCATCCGGATCACATTGGTGGCGCTGACGAGGTAATCAAGGCAACTAAAGTTTTAAATGTAATTGATAATGGTCTTGGGCCAGATCTGCCGGAATCGTTTGCTTCTCAAACAAAAGCTTCCGATGCCACAGCCGGGAAAAAGGCTGCTAAGAATAAACCGGCCGGCAAAAAGCTCGACAAGGCGGCAAGCATCATCAGGTTCTACGACGAATACAAAGATGCCGTCGGCAAGAGTGGCGCGCACTACGAGAAGGCGCAGCCGGGCGCGGTGTATGAGATCGGCGGCGGCGCCAGGCTGACGATACTGGCACCGAGCGAACCTTATTTCACCAAAGACCACACGAAAACCGGCGGGAATCCAGCTAATGCAAACTCCGTTGTGGCGAGGCTCGACTATGGCGACTTTTCAATGTTGTTGCCGGGCGATGCCGAGGAACAGACGGAGCATCGGATGCTCACCAGGGACGTTAATCTCAAGGCGAAGATCGTCAAAGTGGCTCACCACGGCTCGAAGTATGCAACGGCGCAGGATCTGGTGGACCGCGTGAAGCCGGAAGTAGCAATCATTTCGTGTGGAGAGTGGAATCGTTATGGTCATCCTGCACAAGTCGTTTTGGATCGGTTGCGGGCGGCGAATGTGAAACTCTACCGCACAGACTTGCAAGGCGAGATCACAATCACCACCAGAGGCAAAGAAAGCGATTACGTTATCAAAACCGCGAAAGAAGCGACGAGTGATTTGTGGGCCGGACGCATAGCGCAAAAGGACGATTCGTCGCGTTCAGGATTTATCGCGTACGGCGATTTCGGCCCGCCACCCAAAGCTAAGAAGTAATGAGTAATGTGATGAGTGATCACTAATGAGTGCAACGATGGTTATCACGGCTGCGCCATCTGATGTGCGGAAGGTCTTCGACCTCCGTTGGCTTCCCTTTTTGTTGGGGGCTACGCCCCTGGTTATTGGCGGAGCCTGGGCATAGCCAAAGGTTTTGAAATCAACTTCCGGAAGGTCACAGACCGTCACAGGCCTTCCGCACATCAGGCGGCGAAGCCGCAAAGGCGGACACCTAACTCGCTCATGACTAAGACTATCACCTACAGCGATGCCGGCGTCGATATAGATGCGGCGACACGAGCCACGGATAGAATTAAGGAGTTGGCACGACGCACGTTCAATGATCGCACGCTCTCCGAGATAGGCAGCTTTGGCGGAATGTTTGACGGTGCATTTCCTCGTTTGCAGCAGCCGGTGTTGGTTGCATCTGCGGACGGAGTAGGCACGAAGCTGAAGATCGCATTCATTACCGGAATTCACAACACCGTCGGCCGGGATCTCGTGAATCACTGTGTAAATGACATTCTGGTGCAGGGCGCGCGCCCGCTCTTTTTTCTCGATTACATCGCCACCGGAAAGCTGTTGCCCGAAGTTGTAGCCGGCATTGTCGAGGGTATAGCTAATGGTTGCCGCGAAAACGGCTGCGTCCTGCTCGGCGGTGAGACGGCGGAGATGCCGGATTTTTATGCCGGGGGAGAGTATGACATCGCCGGCTTCATCGTCGGCGTCGCGGATCGAAAGAAGGTTATCGACGGTAAAAGGATCGCGTCAGGCGACGTTGTCCTGGCGCTTCCTTCAGTCGGACTTCACACAAATGGCTATTCGCTCGCGCGCAAGTTGTTTTTCGAAGTCGCGGGCTACGATGCGGACACTTACCTTGACGAGTTAGGCAAGACAGTAGGCGAGGCTCTGCTGCAGCCGCATGTGAGTTACCTCAAACCGTTGGACGGACTGCTTGATTCCGGATTGATAAAAGGGCTTGCGCATATTACGGGCGGCGGATTGACAGATAATATCCCGCGGATTCTGCCCGAAGGATGCGGAGTAGATATTAAGAAAGGCAGCTGGCCAGTGCTGCCGGTTTTCAAACTGATGCAGGAGATTGGAAACGTTTCTGAAGCCGAGATGTATCGAGCATTGAATATGGGCGTGGGAATGGTGGTCGTTACATCGCCGCAAGACAAAGCCGCGGTTGAGTCTCATCTTCAACAACAAGACACTAAAGTTTTCCAAATCGGACAAGTGACTGACGGCAAGCAAGAAGTCTCGATCAGTTAGTCCCGGTCCGATTCCTTGACGGGAGAAAACGGATAGAGACCGCCCCTACACTCATGACTCGAGTTGGCATCTTAATCTCAGGACGCGGGTCAAACATGCTCGCGCTCGCAGACGCCTTAGACGAGGGTCGCATACCTGGCGCAGTAATCTCCCTGGTGGTGAGCGATCAGCCAAATGCGGCGGGACTGGACGCGGCAAAGAAGCGGGGCCTTGACACAACCGTCATCCAACGGCACGGCCGGAGTCGAGATGAACATGATCGTGAGATTGTCGCGGCGCTTAAGTCTCACGGAGTGGAGATAGTTTGCCTTGCGGGGTACATGCGTCTGCTCTCCGCCTTCTTCATCGAAACGTATCGCAGCCGCATTTTGAATATTCATCCGAGTCTGTTGCCGGCGTTTCCGGGGCTTGATGCCCATCGCCAGGTGCTGGAACACGGCGTCAAGTGGACCGGTTGTACCGTTCACTTTGTTGATGAGACTCTCGATGGTGGCCCAATCATCGGGCAGCGCGTGGTTCCTGTGTTGGATGACGACACTGAGGAAACTCTTGCCGCGCGCATACTTGAACAGGAACATCAGTTATACGCCGAAGCGCTGGCTCTGGTTGTCAGCGGGAAGTGTGAGATTGCCGGGCGGCGAGTTTTGCGCAAGAATTGAAGCATGACAGTCGACGAGCAACTCGCCTATCTGCGAAAGGGTACCACGGAGATTATTCGTGAAGCGGAACTACGCGCTAAGTTGGAAAAATCCGCGAAGAGAGGCAAACCTTTGCGGGTGAAGCTGGGCGCAGATCCGACCGCGCCTGATATTCACCTCGGTCATACGGTCGTCATTCGCAAACTGCGGGGGTTTCAAGAGCTGGGCCACACGGCGATTTTTTTGATCGGGGATTTCACCGGACTGATCGGCGACCCTTCGGGAAAGTCTGCCACCCGTCCCCAACTTACTCGCGAAGAAATCGAGGCAAACGCCGAAACTTACAAACGACAGATTTTCAAACTGCTCGATCCGGACAAGACTGAGATCCGCTTCAACTCTGAATGGATGGCGAAACTTGGTTCGGATGGTTTTGTGCGTCTCGCATCGCACGTTACCGTCAGGCAGATTTTGGAGCGCGACGACTTTGCCAAACGCCTTTCCGAGGAGAAGCCTATTGCCTTACATGAGCTACTTTACCCACTAACCCAGGCTTACGATTCTGTCGCGCTGGAAGCAGACGTCGAGCTTGGTGGCACCGATCAGAAATTTAATTTGCTGATGGGCCGGAACTTGCAACGGGAGTATGAACAGGAGGCGCAGGTCGCCGTCATCACACCGCTCCTCGAAGGAACTGATGGTCTGCAGAAGATGTCGAAGAGTCTCGGCAATTACATCGGCATCAACGAACCGCCGGCGGAAATCTTTGGCAAGGTGATGTCGATTTCAGATGAAGTGATGTGGCGCTACTATGAATTGCTGACAGACCTCGGGCTCGGCGAGATCCAACAACTACGCGCGCAGGCTCAACGTGGCGAGCGCCATCCGCGAGATTTGAAGGTCAAACTCGCCAAACTGATCATCACTGATTTCCACTCCGCTGCTGAGGCGAGCGCCGCTGAAGACCAGTTCGCTCGCATCTTCCGCGAGAAGCAAGCGCCTGATGACATCAAAAAGTGCATGCTCAATTATGTTGGGAAGAAGAAAGTGGCGCGGGTCCTGGTTGACGTTGAACTTGCTGCATCGATGGCTGAGGCTCGCAGGCTAATCGAACAGGGCGGTGTTCGGATCAATGACGATAAAGTGACGCAAACCGACGCCGAAATTGAGGTCAGCAAACAGGAATTCCTTATTCAGGTGGGGAAGCGCCGTTTCCTTAGTGTGCGAGGTAATGGCGATTTGTAGGTTCATCAACCCAGACCGTTGCTCTTGCGATAATCTTTAATGTCAGCCGCACTCGCAACTGAAGACATCCTGGTAATCGAAACGCCTGAGCGCGTGCCACTTCACTTTGCGCTGGCTTCCATTGGCAATCGTTTCATTGCCTGTGCGATTGATCATGGCTTGCAAGCGCTGACTGTCATCGTGATTGCAATCGCCTTCACGCTGGTCGCGAATTATTCGAGCCTGGGCAATCAGTTTTCCAATGCGCCGAAATGGGTCCAGGCAGTTTTGATTCTGATCGTGTTTTTGATCCTTTCCAGCTATTTTGCTTTTTTCGAGTGGATTTGGAACGGCCAAACCCCAGGCAAGCGTTGGCTTAAGTTGCGAGTTATTCGTGAAGACGGGCGTCCGGTTACTTTTTGGGAAGCGGCAGTAAGAAATCTGCTGCGGACCGCCGACATGATGCCTTTCCCTTTCTATTCGCTTGGCTTGATCTCGGTTTTTATTAGTTTGTCTGACCAACGCATTGGCGACATGGTTGCCGGCACTGTGGTCGTGCGCGAACGGGAGGCGGAAGCGCCGGCGTTTGCCAAGCTGTTTGCATCGCCAGTGAGTGATCCAGCGTTACGACGATCGTTCAAGCCGGTAGATTTCGTTGCCGAATTGAATGTCCTGACCGAATCCGAAATCGAGGTGGTGGAAACTTTTTTGCGCCGCCGCTGGGATCTGGCAGACATGGCGCGACAGTGGATGGCCTGGCGCGTCTCGCTTCCAATAATGTACAAGCTGCGCCCCACTTACGATCTCGCAACCTTTACTTACGAAGGATTCCTCGAAGAACTGCTGCATCGCTATCGCGCTCGCCATCGCTTTGTTGAATAACCTTCCTGCCGGTAACTTAATTTAACGCCGACGGCGCCTAAAATTGACCGAGTTATTTTCGTCTGTTAGGCTTTTTCGTTTGTTAACAAGAGCAAAGTTCAGACAAGGGAGCCAAGTAGCAAATGTCGAAGGATGTTTTCATTTTAGGTGGCAAGCGCACGCCGATGGGAGAGTATGTCGGCGCTTTGAAAGTTACCTCGGCAATTGACCTGGGAGCGATTGCCGCCAAAGGCGCTTTGGATGCTACCGGCGTTGCAGCCGCAGAAATCGATCACACCATCATCGGCAATGCACTTCAGACTTCAGGCGATGCGATCTATGGCGCGCGGCATGTCGCGCTCAAGGCGGGGATACCATTTGATCGACCGGCGTTGACGGTCAATCGCCTATGCGGCAGTGGCATTCAATCAATCATCTCCGGCGCGCAAATGATTCAGCTTGGTGAAGCTCAAACCGCCTTAGTCGGCGGGATGGAATCCATGTCGCAGGCTCCGCACGTCATCAGGGGTGCGCGTTCAGGTTTCCCGCTCGGCGGAGGCAAACTTGAAGACAGCTTGATGGTGGCGTTGCTCGACACCTACTGCAACACGCCGATGGCCGGCACGGCCGAGAATCTTGCGCGCAAGTTTGAGATTCTGCGGACAGACCAGGACGAATACGCGCTACGTTCCCAAAAAGAAGCGAAGCGAGCTAAAGATGCTGGATACTTTGCCGATGAGATTGTTCCGGTGGAAATCAAGTCGCGCAAAGGGACCGTTATCTTTGATGCCGACGATCACCTACGGCCTGAGACTACGCTGGAAGGCCTGTCAAAGCTAAGACCAGCTTTCGCGCAGGACGGTCATGTAACGGCCGGAAACGCGTCTGGAATCGTTGACGGCGCCGCGGCGCTGATTATCTGCGGGGAAGAATATGTGAAACGACACAGCGCGAAGCCTTTGGGCCGGATTGTCAGCTGGGCCTATGCGGGCGTCGAACCGCAGATAATGGGAATCGGACCCGTGCCGGCGACGCGCCAGGCCTTGGACAAGGCGGGCCTTAAACTTTCGGACATCGATCTCGTCGAAGTTAATGAAGCGTTTGCTGCTCAATATCTCGCGGTTGAGAAAGAGTTAGGATTGGATCGCGCTCGCACGAATGTAAACGGAGGCGCGATAGCTTTGGGTCATCCACTCGGCGCGACTGGGACCCGTCTGGTGCTTACTGTCCTCCACGAGTTACAGCGGCGAGTAGGTCGTTATGGGTTGGCCACTGCATGCATCGGCGGCGGGCAAGGAATTGCAATGATAGTGGAACGAATCTGAACGAACTGAACGGCAAATAACGAGCGTGTGAAAAAGCGAGAAGAAGTAACATTCGCGATTGCGCAAACTGTTGCGGAGTGTACGCTCGGCGTCAATTTCCTGATTTTCCGATTTTATCCAAATTCTCGGCTAAGTTTTGTCTGAAAAAAGTCTAAACACCAGGTAAGTATTGAAAATCGGGCGCTAAACTGAGCGCAACATTTTGATCTCTATTCGGCATAGAGCTTGCGAATAAAAGTGTGATGTGTTCAGTCCGATCCATCTTTCCAAAATCAAATACCAAGAGTGGATTTTACCTGGCTCCAATGAGTATTACGCTTGCGCAAACCTTGGCAAGCGTGGTAGAAGTTCGCGTCTGCAAACGCGGTTGACAATCACTTCCTGCTTGATTGGCATAATTTCAAATTGTTTCCCCAGTATGTCGAAATTTGTGAAGCTCTCTTTTGTGCTCTCGTTTATTCTTGGGATGAGCGCAATCGTTTTTGGACAGTCAACAGTGACTGGCGCCATTGGCGGCGTAGTCACAAACCCGAACAATGAAGTTGTTCCAAATGCAGCGGTGACGGTGCGAAATAGTGAAACGAATAAAGAAGACACTGCAACTACCGATGATCAAGGAAGATTTCGGATCGTAAATCTCCAACCAGGCACTTACTCGGTTACTATTAACGGTGCGGGTTTCAGTCCGTTCACGCAGGAGAGAGTAGTGGTTGAGGTCGGAGTGGTAACCTCTATTGAGGCCTCGCTTTCGATCGGACCTGTGTCAGGCGGCACAGTGGAAGTAACCTCGGAAGCACCAGCCATTAACACCTCGCAGCAGGACTTCGCGAGCAACCTCAACCAAACCTCCATCAATGAGCTTCCCGTTAATGGCCGGCGCTGGTCTAACTTTGCCATACTGACGCCTGGAACCGTTCCTGATGGCAACTTCGGCCTGATAAGTTTTCGCGGTATTTCCGGATTGCTGAACAACAGCACCGTTGACGGCGGCGACAACAACCAGGCCTTTTTCTCGGAAGAGAGAGGGCGCACTCGCAGTGCGTATTCGATCAGTCAGGGCGCGATTCGCGAGTTTCAAGTTAACACCTCAAACTACTCAGCCGAGTACGGACGTTCCGCAGGCGGCGTTATCAATGCCATCACTAAATCTGGTACCAACGAGTTTCACGGCTCGGCCTTTCTATACGACCGCAATAACAAATGGGGTGCGCGCAATCCGAACACTTTCTTAAGTCAGTTAATTAACGGAGTCCCCACGCGTGTCGCGTTTAAGCCGAAGGATGTACGCTACCAGTTCGGTGGAACTATCGGTGGACCAATAGTCAAAGATAAGGCCTTCTTCTTCTTCAGCTACGACCAACAAAAACGTAACTTTCCCGGAGTTGCTGTGTTCAGTACTGCCGGCTATCTTAATACGGTCAACCGCACTACCCTCACGGCGAGAGGCTTGACGACCGCTCAGATTGATTCCACGTTGTCGTTTATCAACAGCATGACAGGCGAAACACCGCGTCGTGGAGATCAAAGGCTTATTCTGCCGAAACTGGACTGGCTCATCAACGACAAGCATACCTTCACGGCGACGTACAATCGATTGCGTTGGGCGTCGCCTGCGGGAGTTCAGACAGGGGCTACGGTGACGCGCGACCGCGCTGGTTTTGGTGATGACTTTGTCGAAATAGATTCACTCAATCTACGTCTCTCTTCAACGCTATCAAGCAAGCTGATCAACGAGTTTCGCTTTCAGTGGGCTGATGAACTCGACTCGGCATTTGCTCAACCGCCGCTGCCGGGACAGCCGACCACGGCAAACGGTTTCTCTCCCCAAGTCACTCTGACAAACGGGCTTACATTCGGCAAAGCAAACTTCTTGGACCGCGTCGCCCTGCCAGACGAGAGACGTTTTCAATTCGCTGACAGTATGACGTACTCTGCCGGTAATCACACTTTTAAGGTGGGCACCGATATAAATCGCGTACGAGATATAGATGAGAACTTGTTTACGGGGGCCGGTGCTTATACCTACTCCGGTATCAACGACTTTATCGTTGATTACGTAAATTTCACTACGAACGGAGCATTAAGGACGGCAGGTAGACTGTGCGCCACCAGCACACGCCTTGCCGGAAAGTGTTACACGAGCAACTATCTGCAAGGTTTTGGTCCGCCTCGCTTTCAGCTGAAGACCACGGACTGGGCCTTCTTTGCTCAGGACGACTGGCGCGTCACACCTCGGCTAACACTCAACCTCGGCCTCCGTTGGGAGTATGAGCAGTTTCCGGAGCCGTTCCTGGTTAATCCAGCCTTGCCCCAAACCGGCAACCGGCCAAGTGACAAAAACAATTTTGGTCCGCGCATTGGCTTTGCGCTGGACGTGAATGGCGACGGCAAGACGAGCTTGCGCGGTGGCTACGGAATCTACTATGGGCGGGTCAATGGCACGATCATAATTAACTCGCTCATTAACACTGGTCTTTCAACCGGCCAAGCCGTCAGCTCGGTGCCGGCGCCTTGCAGTGCCGCGCTCTGTGCGATTGCTACCGACCCGGCGGGTAATCCAGCCGCCCCTATCTTTCCTAACATTTTGACTGCTGCACCTGCGGGTACGGCCGGAGTCAATTACTTTAGAAGCGGTTTTCAAAACCCGCTGATCCATCAAGGTGATGTGATCATTGAGCGCGAAGTGGCGCGCAATACGGTAGTCTCCGCGAGCTACCTCTTCAGCTTTGGAAAGAACCTCACAACGTTCGTTGACACCAATCTGAATCCGCCGACCGCGGTGAGAAGCGTAAACATCGTGGATGGCCCCTTGGCAGGTCAGGTTTGGAACTTTCCCTACTTCCTGGGCACGAGACCAGACACACGCTTTGGCAATATCCTCGAGATTCGCGATAGCCTCGCCACCAAGTACCACGCTTTGGTATTGCAGGCGAACCGTCGTCTGACAAATGGTCTGCAATTTCAGAGCAGTTACACGCTTTCTCGAGCCCAGGACAACGGGGGAAGCCAGAGTTCGGCAACCTTCACGCCTGGCTTTTCTGCTCTCTTCAATCCCTTCGATCCACAGGGCGAGAACGGTTTGTCTCCCTACGACCGTCGGCATAAATTCGTCGCCAGTGTCGTTTACAATACCAACTTCGCAAGCCTTAGAAATAACAAGGCCGGGCGAGCGATTGTAAATGGATGGACGATTTCACCAATTGTCAATATGTTTTCAGGATTCCGCTACACTCCTGTCACGAATAGCTTTAATCCTTCCAGTGTCTTCGGCGCTAACCCCGCCGGTGGCATTAACGGTTCGAATGGTTCGCTCCGTCTCGCGTTGTTGCCCAACAACGCCTTCCATACGCCGGCGGTCAAGTATGTCGATTTGCGTGTCTCCCGCCGTTTTACGATAAAAGAGAATGCCAGGATCGAGCTGCTCGCTGAAGCCTTTAACATTTTCAACCGCACACAGGTTACGGGAGTCAATAATCTAATGTATCGGTTCTCGACCTCCGGTTCGAACGTGATTGCGACTTTCGATCCAACATTCGGTACACCGAGCGACCTGTCCAATGGCTTTTTCTTCCGCGAGCGTCAGGTTCAATTAGCTGTGCGATTCGAGTTTTAAGTCAAACAGCAACACTTAACCCAACTCGGGCGTGCCCTTTATTTAAGGACACGCCCGAACTTTTTGGGCAAGTCGGCAGAAATGAGATTGACTGGAGTTTATTGACTCAAAGGGCCTTGACACTCGTAACACTCAACCCTTCCACCACTTTTAGTTTCAAGATTTACCCGTTCGTCCAGCAATAGGAAGACGGCGTCCGCAACCTCGAGTCCGGCAAATAATCCCGTCCTGTTTTGCAACTATCCGCCCCCTGATATTCGCCTCTGGTGAAACTATGGCATCGGTGGTGACGTCGCCTGTTCCAATATCTTCCGCCAGCGCTAGTCGAATGGAGGACGCGATTTTTGGCCGAAAAATCCTTAAGAAAGTCCGTTTGGCTTCGAGTATCGAATGACATTCTAAAGATAATACGTGGGTTCAACCGACAATCGATCTCGCCACCAAGCCAGGATCAGAAAGGGCTAGCCTATTTCCCGGTGATTTTGCTAGGATGTAAGTCCCCGCAAGAGCGGGCCCACCGAAGTAGAATCCCCGGCAATAGTCTCACCAGATGATCAACGAAGAACTCATAAAATCGGTCAAACAATTGCCCGCGTCGCCTTCGCTTCGCGCGGAATTTGATTTGCTCGCTGCCAAGGCTTTCCTGGCCATTCCCGATGCCGTTTACCTCTTCAACAATGGAAGGTTTCTAATCCAGTCA
>WNFU01013949.1_pt1 | contig 15413 bp, 11 predicted proteins | sample 5400121 | NCBI WGS metagenome assembly WNFU01 (sample SAMN13153360, study PRJNA577476) | soil metagenome | isolation source: 100 cm soil or saprolite under grassland replicate 1 | place: USA:California | collected 2016-06-15
GCCGCTTCCTGGCGTTTCTCGCGGAGCGCGGTTATGCCGACACGGACATCCCGTACCAGCTCCTCCCGACCGCCGACGACGTCCGCCGCGCCCGGCGCCGCCAGCTCTGGCGGGACCGACGCGAGCGCCTGACCGGCGCGCTGCGGTCGGCAGGACAGCGAGCGGCAGGGCTCGTGACGAGGCGCTGACGATGCGTCCCTGAACCGGAAATATTCCGGTCGAGGTACGCATCAGGGGGCGCGCCCCGCCTCCAGCACGTCGCGCAGGGTCTGTTCCAACGGGATCTCCGGTTCCCAGCCCGTCGTAGCGCGGAGCTTGTCCGGGCTACCGACGAGCCGGGGGACGTCGACCGGCCGCACGAGCTCCGGATCGACGACGAGCTCCAGCGGCGCGTCGCTCATCGCGAGCATCCCCTCGGCGAGCGCGCGCACGCTCACGCCGTGCCCCGAGCACACGTTGTACGCCTCGCCCGGTACGCCATGCTCGACGAGTAGGCGATACGCGCGCACGACGTCGCGCACGTCGCTGATGTCGCGAAGGATGTCGAGGTGGCCGACGCTGATCTTGGACCCGCCCGCGCGTTCCGCATTCGCGATGCGGTGCGCGAGGGCCGGGATGAGCATGTCGTCGGCCTGACCGGGACCGGTGTGGTTGAACGCGCGGACGCGCACCGTCGCCAGCCCGTCGCCGAGGAACGCTTGCAGGGCGAGCAGGTCGGCGGCCGCCTTGCTCGCGCCGTACGGCGTGATCGGTCGGATCGCGGCCTCTTCCGTCAGCGGGAGGTCCTCGGGGCCGACGGCGCCGTACTCGTCGGCGCTGCCCACGACGAGCACGCGCTCCACGCCGGCGTCGGCGCTCGCCCGCAGCACGCTCAGCGCGCCGCCGGCGTTCACCTGGAACACGGTCTCGGGCGCATCCCACGACTGGCCGACGTGGCTCAGGGCCGCCAGGTGGTAGACGACGTCCGGCCGCGCCGAGCGGAGCAGCGCACGCACCTGAGCGCTGTCGGTCACGTCGACGGGCCGCGAGCCGGAGCGATCGAGGGTGACGACATCGTCACCGAGGCTCCGCAGGTAGGGGACCAGGTACCTCCCGACGAACCCGCTGCTGCCGGTGACCGCGGCTCTCATGCGAGCGTCCGGTAGAGGTCCACGAACCTGGGCGCGACCCGCGGCCAGCTGTACCGCTCGACCTGGCGGCACCCTCGGGTGACGAGATCGGCGCGCACCTCGTCGTCGTGGACCACACGGTCGAGCGCGCCGGCGAGCCCGTCGACATCGCTCGGCTCGACGAGCACGGCGGCGTCGCCGAGCGTCTCGGGCAGCGCGCCGGCGCGCGACGCGACCACCGGCGTCCCGACGGACATGGCCTCCAGCGGCGACAGCCCGAAGCCTTCGTAGATCGACGGGTAGGCGAGCACGCGGGCGCCGCCGAGCAGGTTGCGTCGGTCGTCGTCGCTGACGTACCCGAGGCGCACGATGCGGTCGGCGTGGCGCGCCGCCGCCGAGGTCGCGTTGAACTCGTCCGCGCCCCAGCCGTCGGCGCCCGCCACGACGAGCCGGACCTGCGGGTCGGCCGACGCGACCTGGTCGAAGGCGCGCACCAGGACAGGCAGGTTCTTGCGCGGCTCCACGGTTCCCAGCGCGAGCACATAGCGCTCGCTGCCGGCGATCGCCCGGCCCTGCGCCGGGTCCCCGCCGGTGCTCGGCCGGACGCCGAGTGGGATCTGCGCGATCCGCACGTCGTCGATGCCGAAGTGCTCGCGCACCTCGCCGGCGACGAACTCACTCGTCGCGTGGACGATGGCGCCGCGATCGAGGGCGCGCCGAACAAGGCGTCCGTATTGCAGCGTGTCCGGCGTGCACAGCTCGGGGAAGCGAGCGAACGTGAGGTCGTGGATGGTCACGACGACGGGGCTGCGCGCCGGCGGTCCGATGAACGTGGCGTGCACGACGTCGACCGGTCCCGTCCATCGCTCCACGCGCGGCATGTCGCTGTGCAGCCACAGCGCGCGGACGAGTCGGGCGGGGATCGGGCGGATCGCGGGGCGCACCCCGGCCGGGATGCAGTCGGCGAGGTGCTGACGGCCGCGGAACGTCAGCGCGTAGGCGACGAGGTCGATGTCGGGCCGCAGGGAGAGCTCGTCGAGGAGGCCGTGGGCCACCTCGCCGACGCCTGTGGCTTGTCCCAGCAGCGGTGTGCCGTCGACGGCGAGCCGAAGCGGCGCGCTCATGGCCGGCTCAGATCTCGAGCGGCTCGTGCTCGATGCCCTCCAGGAGCCGCTCGACGCTCTCTGCGGGCACCCCGGCGCGCAGCTGTCGTACGAGCAGCACCGCCATCACCGCTGCGCACCCGAGGCAGGCGAAGAGGAAGGCGAGCTCCACCCGGAGAAACAGCTCGACGTCAGCCGCGGACATCGCCACCAGCGCGACCGCGCCGATCGCGATGCCAATCGCCCACGACACCGTGGCCTTGGCGTGGCCCATCAACGCGATCAGCGCCTGTGCGAGCGTGAGCGCCAGGATGAACGCTCCACTGCCTGCCGCGAGCATTGCGAGCTCGCTGCGGCTGATGGCCTTGTCGAAGAAGAGCTGCACGGCCCAGGGCCCGAGCACGAACGCGCCGACCACGCCGATCACGCCGACGGCGATCACGATCAGCACCAGCTTGCGCAGCCCGTTGCGGAAGTCCTCGTGCTCGCCCGCGCCTGCCAGCCGCGCCAGCTTCGGGAGCAACGCCGCCTGCACGGCCTGGAACAGGATGATCGGGACACGAGCGAGGAAGAACCCGGAGACGAACGCGGCGACCTCCGCGTGCTGCGCGCTGGTGGCGAGGACGGTCGCGATGAGGATCGGCGCGTAGCTCAAGCCCTGGGCGAGGACGGACCCGCTCAGGAGGTATCCGAGGTTCGTCGAGAGCTCCGACCACGGCGATTGCGGGCCGGGCTCGACGAGACCGTGCTGGCCCCGGAGCGACAACACGCTCGCGAGCACGGGCGGGATGGCGAGGCACAGGCCGTACGCCACCGGGTTGGTGACGCCCGCGAACCACAAGATGACCGCGGGGAGGAGCCGGATGCACCCCTCCGCCCCGAGGATCACGCCGTAAGGACCGAAGCGCCCGTTCCCGGACAGCGTTCCGCGGGTCAGGTGCTGCGCGGCGTACGTGATGAGCGCGATCGCGAAGCACACGACGAGGCCGCTGACGCCCTTGAACAGGTTCTCGCGCAGCACCCCGCTGAAGATCGCCGTGAGCACGAGCAGCCCACCGGTGCCCCACAACGCGGCGATCGCGGCGCGCCGCACGACGGGCCCGCCCCCGATGTTCTGCGCGCGGCGGTGCGCCAGCGCGCGACCCACCTCCTGCTCGAGGGGGAGGAAGCAGCCCGGCGCGACCACGAACACCAGAGGCCACAGCCCGCCGATCACCGCCGCGTAGTCCTTCTCGCTGAGGCCGCGGGCGCACGCGACGAAGAAGGCGTACGTGGTGATGCCGGTGACGGCGAGCCCGATCCCGACCGCGAACGTCCCCTCGGGTACGGCCTTGCGGGCCGCCTCGAGCGACCGTTGTGCGCGTTCTGCCATCAGGTCCCTGCTGCTGGGTGGATCCACCAGGCGGGCGAAGCGGTCCCGGGATCGACGAAACAGCGTATCCCGTCACCCCCGAGCGAGCCGGTTCGGCACCGCCGGCCCCTCGGCGCGACGCTTGTCGGCAGCATGAGTACGCGGGTCCTGATCCTTCTGGCCGCGATCACCGGTCTGGCCATCCTCGCCGCCGGCGCGATCCAGATCCTCCTCGCCCGTTCGTGAGAAACGGCGCGGAGACGGCGGCTTTGCCGACCGTCGGAGCAAAGCCCGAGCTTGCGAGGGCGACAGGAGACGCGGAGACGGCGGCTTTGCCGACCGTCGGAGCAAAGCCCGAGCTTGCGAGGGCGACAGGAGGCGCGGAGACGGCGGCTTTGCCGGCCGTCGGAGCAAAGCCCGAGCTTGCGAGGGCGCCGATACGGGTCGAACCCTGAAAGAATGACCCGCGACGGACAACGCTGGTACAGCGAGAGGGGTGTCCACACTGGCCGAGCAGTTCGACGTCGTCGTCCTCGGAGGCGGACCCGGCGGGTACGCCGCCGCGCTCTACGGCGCGTCCGCGGGTCTGCGCGTCGCGATGGTCGAGGATCAGCGGGTCGGGGGCACGTGCCTCCACCGCGGGTGCATCCCGGCCAAGGAGCTCTTGCAGACGGCCGAGGTGCTGCGGACCGTGTCGAACGCCAAGGAGTTCGGCGTCGACGCCGGGCAGCAGCCCACGCTCGACCTCGGCACCAGCCAGACCCGCAAGCAGCAGGTCATCGATCGGCTCACCCGCGGGCTCGAGGGTCTTCTCAAGAACCGCAGCGTGACCGTCGTGCCCGGCACCGGATCGATCGTCGACGCCGGCGCCCGTCACGTGCGCGTGTCGGACGGCTCCGAGCTCGTGGGAAACGGGCTCGTCCTCGCGACTGGATCGCTCCCGCGGTCCCTCCCGGGACTCGAGTTCGACGGCGAGCGGATCCTCCACTCCGACCACGTGCTGATGCTCGACGAGGTGCCCGGCCGGGTGCTGATCATCGGTGCCGGCGCGATCGGGTGCGAGTTCGCGTCGTTGCTCAGCGACATCGGCAGCGACGTGACGCTCGTCGAGGCGCTCCCACGGATCCTCCCGGGCGTCGACGTCGAAGCCGCCGACATCGTCGCCCGCTCGTTCCGGAAGCGCGGCGTGAGCCTGCACACGAGCGTGCGTGTCACCGGGATCGACGGCGCGCGGGAGCTGACGGTCAGCTACGAGACGCCGGACGGCGCGCAGCAGGTCGTCGTGGACAAGGTCATCGTGAGCATCGGGCGACGGCCGCGCTCCGAGGGCATCAACCTCGAGGGGTCGGGGGTCGAGGTCGACGAGCGCGGATTCATCCAGGTCGACGAGCTCATGCGCACGACGGTGCCGGGCGTGTACGCCGTCGGCGACGTCGTCGACTCGCCGCAGCTCGCGCACGTCGGGTTCGCCGAGGCGATCGTCGCGATCAAGACGATCCTCGAAGAAGCAGCAGTCCCCGTCGCGTACGACAAGGTCCCGTGGGGCATCTACTGCCATCCCGAGGTCGCGTTCAGCGGGCACACCGAGGAGCGAGCTCGCGACCTCGGATACGACGTCGTCACGTCGGTCCACCGTTTCGGAGGGAACAGCCGCGCGCTCATCATCGGCGAGCCCGACGGGCTCGTGAAGATCGTCGCCGAGCGCGACGGCCCGATCCTCGGCGTGCACATCGCCGGTCCGTGGGCGACCGAGCTGCTCCAGGAGGGCTACCTCGCCGTCAACTGGGAGGCGACGCCCGCCGAGGTCGGCGCGTTCATCCACCCGCATCCCACGCTCAGCGAGCTGTTCGGAGAGTCGGCCCTGGCGCTGACCGGTCGCAGCCTGCACGCCTGACGACGGAGGACGTCCGTGGACATCCAGATGCCTCAGCTGGGCGAGACCGTCACCGAGGGGACGATCACCCGCTGGCTCAAGCAGGTCGGCGATCACGTCGACGCTGACGAGCCGCTCTTCGAGGTGTCGACGGACAAGGTCGACTCGGAGGTGCCGGCGCCCACGGCCGGGACGGTCACCGAGATCATCGTGCAGGAGGGCGAGACCGCCGAGGTCGGCGCACGCCTCGCCGTGATCTCCGACGGGGCCGCGCCTGCGGCCGAAGCGGCCCCCGCGGCCGAGACCGCACCCGCGCCGCCCGCGGCCCCGCCGCCGCCCGAGCCTCCGCCGCCCGAGCCCGCGCCGCCGCCGCCCGCGCCCGAGCCCGAGCCCGCGCCACCCCCGCGCGAGCCGGCGCCGCCGCCGCCCGAGCGCGCGCCCGCTCCGACGCCGGCAGGAACGGGCGGGCAACTCATGTCGCCCGTGGTCCGGCGCCTGATCAACGAGTACGGCTTGGACCCCGACGAGATCACGGGGACCGGCGAGGGCGGGCGAATCACCCGGAACGACGTGCTGACCGCGGCGTCGGGCCGGCAGGCACCGGCGCCCGCCGCACCGCCGCCCGCCGCACCGCCGCGGCCCGAGCCGACGCCACCACCGGCGGTTCCATCCGCCGAGCCCGCGGTGCCCGCGGCCGAGCCAGAGCCCGCGCGGCGCGAGCAGCTCGTCGGCGACGAGACGATCCCGTTCGACAACATCCGCCGGCGCACCGCCGAGCACATGGTCCGCTCGAAGGAGACGAGCGCGCACGTCTACACCTCGATCGAGGTCGATTACGAGCGTGTCGACCGGGCCCGCCGTCGCATCCGGGAGGAATGGAGAGCACGCGAGCGTTTCCCGCTCACGTACCTCCCGTTCATCGTGCGCGCGTTCTGCGACACGGTCGAGGACTATCCGAACGTCAACGCCAGCGTCGACGGCGAAAGCCTCGTCGTCCACCACGACATCCACGTCGGCATCGCGGTCGACCTCGACTTCAAGGGTCTGATCGCCCCCGTGATCCGCAACGCCGATGGCAAGCGCCTGCGGCTCATCGCCCGCGAGATCAACGATCTCGCGACGCGGGCTCGTAAGAAGCAGCTGATGCCGGACGAGATCATGGGCGGCACGTTCACGATCACGAACCCGGGCCCGTGGGGCACGTACATGACGCTGCCGATCATCAACCAGCCCCAGGTCGCCATCCTCTCGACCGACGGCATCCGCAAGCGGCCGTGGGTCGTCACGGACCCCGACGGCGAGGACTCGCTCGCGATCCGCCACGTCGGCGTCCTCGCGCTCACGTGGGATCACCGCGCGTTCGACGGGGCGTACGCGGCCGCGTTCCTCAAGTCGATGAAGGACGAGCTCGAGGGACGCGACTGGGACGCGGAGCTGGCGTGAGCGCGCTGCGCGTCCGCTGGCTCGGCCGGGTCCCGTACGGCGAAGCGGACGCGCTCCAGCGGGCGCTGCTCGAGCGCGCCGACGACGACTACCTGCTCCTGCTCGAGCACCCGCACGTGTACACGCTCGGCAAGTCGGCCGATCCCGCTCACGTGCTCGTCCCACCGGCGTCGGTCGGCGCCGACCTCGTGCGCACCGACCGGGGCGGTGACGTCACCTACCACGGACCCGGCCAGCTCGTCGGCTACCCGATCGTGACGCTGCCCGAGTGGCGCGCGGGCCAGCGCGACGTCGTTGCCTACGTGCGCCACCTCGAAGACGTGCTGATGTCGGCGCTCGCCGACTTCGGGATCGCCGCCCGCCGCGACGACGGCTACACCGGCGTCTGGGTCGGCGGCGAGAAGATCGCCGCGATCGGCGTCAGGGTCTCCCGTGGCCGCACGCGCCACGGTTTCGCCCTCAACGTCGCCCCCGACCTCTCGATGTTCGACCACATCGTCCCGTGCGGCATCCCCGATCGCGGCGTCACGTCGCTCGCGGCGCAGCTCGGCTCCGCACCCGAGATGCGCGCCGTCGTCGACTCGGTCGCAGCCCGCTTCACCGACCAGTTCCCGTACGCCGCCATTGAACGCCAAGACGTCGTCTGGCGCGAGCAGGCATCAGATCTCTCTCGGTTCAGTCGCGAGGGCGGCGCCGGGGACCGGCGCAACGCCCGGGGCGGCGCAGGGGTGCGTCGCATCCCGGACGTTGGCGATGGGCGGGCCGAGACCCAGGTCGAAGACCCGACCCGAGCGAGCGGAGCGAGCGAGGGGAGCCGGGGCTCGGCCCGGGCCCCGTCGCCGTCCGGGATCGACGTAGCCGCTGCGGCGCCCCGATCCAGCCGGGCCGCGGCGCCGCCCGGTCACGAGCCGGTGCGCCTGCTGGGCCGGCTCGCCGAAGCAGGCGTCGAGGCGCCGGTGGAGGACCCTGCGTTCCGGCGGCCGGCGTGGATGAAGGTCAAGGCCGACCTGGGCCCGAACTACCGCGAGACGAAGCGGATCATGCACAGCCTGTCGCTGAACACCGTGTGCGAGGAGGCGGGCTGCCCGAACATCTACGAGTGCTGGGCCGACAAGACCGCGACGTTCATGATCCTCGGCGAGCGGTGTACGCGGGCGTGCGGGTTCTGCCTCGTGGACACGAGGCACCCGCTGCCGATCGACGAGGACGAGCCCGCGCGCGTCGCGGATGCTGTCGCCCAGCTCGGCCTCGCGCACGCGGTGATCACGAGTGTCGCCCGCGACGACGTGGCCGACGGCGGCGCGGCCGTCTTCGCGGCGACGATCCGCGCTGTGCGGGCCCGCACGCCGCGGGCCGCGGTCGAGGTGCTGATCCCCGACTGCAAGGGCGACCCCGACGCGCTGGCGGTGATCTTCGACGCCCGGCCCGACGTGCCCGACGTCCTCAACCACAACCTCGAGACGGTCGCCCGGCTCCAGCGCGCGGCCCGGCCGTCGGCCGCGTACTTTCGATCGCTCGCGCTGCTCGCGCGCGCGAAGGGAGCCGGGCTGACGACGAAGTCGGGGATCATCCTCGGCATGGGTGAGGACGAGGACGAGCTGCGGGGCGCGATCGCAGACCTGCGCAACGTCGGCGTCGACATCCTCACCCTGGGCCAGTACCTGCGCCCATCGGCACGCCATCTCCCGGTTGTTCGGTGGTGGACGCCCGAGGAGTTCGCCGCGCTGGGCGAGTACGCCCGGGGCCTCGGCTTCTCCCACGTGGAGTCGGGCCCGCTCGTGCGCTCCAGCTACCACGCCCGCCAGGCCGTGGAGTCGACCGAGACCACCCTTCACGATGCGTCCCCTGGGGCCCAAATGGTCCCCCGTGGGAAGCATCGAATGCCCGCGGCCGCGGGCTTCTCGTAATGGGTCGGGTCCTCGACGCGATCACCGACGAGCTGGCCGCGTTCATCGCCGCCCAGCACGTGTTCTTCGTGGCCACCGCGCCGAGCGACGGCGGCCACGTGAACCTCTCACCCAAGGGCCTCGACACGTTCACCGTCCTCGACCCGAACACGGTCGCCTACCTCGACCTGACGGGCAGCGGCGTCGAGACGATCGCCCACCTACGCGACAACGGCAGGATCACGTTCATGTTCTGCGCGTTCGACGGCAAGCCGAACATCGTGCGCCTCTACGGGCACGGCGACGTGTTCCCGGTCGGCGAGCCCGAGGCCGACGCGCTGCTGCCCCGATTCGGCGACTATCCCGGGGCGCGATCAGTGATCCGCGTCGAGGTCGATCGCGTGTCGACGTCGTGCGGCTACGGCGTACCGCTCCTCAGCTACGAAGGCGAGCGCGACCAGCTGCTGCAGTGGGCGGAGCGCCGCGGTCCGGACGGCCTCGTCGAGTACCGCCGGGAGAAGAACGCCGCCAGCATCGACGGGCTCCCCGGCCTCTCCGCCAGCGACGCGTGATGTACGCCGACCGCATCGCGCGGGTTCGGACACGGATGGAGGATCTGGGTGTCGACGTGCTGCTGCTGTCGACGGGCGCCGACCTGCCGTGGCTCACCGGATACGAGGCGCTCGAGACCGAGCGGCTCACGATGCTGGTCCTGCCACGAGAGGGCGACGCCACGCTCGTGGTCCCGCGCCTCGAGGCGGCGCGGGTGGAGGAGCAGCCGGACGCGTTCTCGATCCGCGCCTGGGACGAGACCGACGACCCGGTCGCCGACGTCGCGAAGCTGGCGGGCGCGCCCGCGACGGCCGCCATCGGAGATCACACGTGGGCGCGCTTCCTGATCGAGCTTCAGCGCGTGCTCCCGCGCACCGCGTTCCGCAAGGGAAGCGAGGTGACGGCACCGCTGCGGATGGTGAAGGACGCGGCTGAGGTCGAGGCGCTGCGCGCGGCGGCTCGTGCTGTCGACGGCATCGTGGGGGAGATGCGCGCCCGGCCATTCGGCGGGCGCACCGAGACCGACGTCCACCGCGAGCTCGTGCAGCGCATGGTCGACGCCGGGCACGAGCGTGCCAACTTCGCCATCGTCGGATCGGGGCCGAACGGGGCCAGCCCGCACCATGAAGCCGGGAGTCGCACCATCGAGCCCGGTGACGTCGTGGTGTGCGACTTCGGCGGCAGCATGCGCCACTACTGCTCCGACATCACCCGTCTGTTCGTCGTCGGCGAGCCGTCGGAGGAGATTCGCGACACCTACACGGTGCTCGCGGACGCGCAGGACAAGGCCGTGCACGCCGCGACCGTCGGCACCCCGTGCGAGGAAGTCGACGCGACCGCTCGCCGCATCATCGCCGACGCCGGCTTCGGCGACCGCTTCATCCACCGGACCGGGCACGGCATCGGCGTCGAGACCCACGAGGACCCGTACATCGTGTCCGGCAACACGGCGCCGCTCGCGCCGGGGAACGCGTTCAGCGTCGAGCCCGGCATCTACCTGCCGGGACGTTTCGGACTGCGCGTGGAGGACATCGTCGTCGCGACACCGGACGGACCGGAGCGCCTGAACCAGGCGCCGCGCGACCTCGCCGTCGTCGAGTAGCCCGCCGCGATGCGCCTCGACGCAGGAACCGTCCTGCTCCAGTGGGCGACGGGCGGGCTCTTCTTCCTGTGGGTGACCACGCGGCGCCGCGAGGTCGGCCTCGGCTACGGCTGGCTGCTGCGCGGCGTGTACCTCGTACTGGCGGCGATCGCCGCCGTCGTTCTGGTGGTAAGCGACGCGAGCGGTGCCGGCGCCGTCGTGCGGACCGCCGGCGCGGTTGCTACGTCGGCCGCGGCGGTGGTCGCGTTGGTGGTCTCGATCACGCGCCGTCGCGCTGGGGTCGGCGGTCAACGAGCGCGCCGCGCCGCCCGCGCCGAGCAGGTCGCCGCGATGGCGGGCCGCGCCGCACCGGCCGATGAGGACGCCCGCGCGGACGGCGTTGTGGAGTTCCCGCCCGCGATCGACCTCCTCGCCGTGACGGGCGGCCTCGCCGGCCTTCTCGGCGCCGCGGCCGTCGTCGGCGGCCCGTACGCGCTGACCGCCTTCCGTCTCGTCGTGGGCGCGCTGTTCCTCGGCGCGTTGACCGACGCGATGCTCCTCGGTCACTGGTACCTCGTGCAGCCGGGTCTCCCGCGCGGCCCGATCAAGCAGATGGTCGTTCTGGCTGCGATCGTGTGGCCGTTCGAGCTGGTCGCGTTCTTGTGGCCGGTCGGAATGGCCCAGGTGCTCGACGGGACGATCGACGACGGCTTCGACGGGCTGCTCGGTTGGACGTGGGTGGTGTGCGCGGTCACGACGATCGCACTGCTCGGCGTGACGTGGCTGGCGCTGCGTGAGCGCTACTACTCCGCGGTGATGGCCGCGACCGGTCTCCTCTATCTGGCCATCCTGACCGGGTTCGGCATGGATCTCATCGCGCGAGCCGTGCTCGCACCGTGACCGGAGCCCAATGCGCGCACTATGTGTCGCGCGCATGGCACAGTGATGGAACGCTTCGGTACCGTATCGATTCCGCCCCGAATCTCCCTGCGCGTGGAGCTGACGCACGATGACCCGATTGGCCGAGTACGCCGGAGCGCGCGAGCTCACGGTCAATCTCACGCTGCGCGAGCTCCGGGGTCGCTACAAGCGGTCGGCGCTGGGCTGGACGTGGTCGCTGCTGAACCCGCTGTCGACGGTGATCGTCTTCTCGGTCGTCTTCGCGTTCTTCCTCAAGATCGACCCGCCGACGGGCCACCCGAGCGGGCTCCACAGCTTCCCGATGTTCCTGCTGTGCGGCCTCCTGCCGTTCAACTATCTGTCCAACGGTATGAACGGGTCGCTCGACGCGCTGCTCGCCAACAGCAACCTCATCCGGAAGGTGTACTTCCCGCGCGAAGTACTCGTGGTCTCCACCGTCGGCGCGCTGCTCGTGACCTTCCTCGTGGAGCTGGCCGTCCTCGGCGTGATCCTCCTGGTGCTCGGCAACATGATCCTTCCGTGGATCCCGATGGTGCTCGCGCTCGTCGCCATTCAAAGCGTGTTCGTGCTCGGCATCGGGCTCATGTTGAGCGTGCTCAACGTCTACTTCCGTGACGTCAAACACTTCATTGCGGTCGCCCTCCAGGCTCTCTTCTACTCGGCGCCGATCGTGTACCCGGTCCGGTTCGTCGAGGACGCGGCCAGCCGCACCTCCTTCCCGCTCCTGCGGGTGTACCAGCTGAACCCGCTCGTCCGCTTCGTCGAGGCCTACCGCGCCGTGCTCTACGATCTGCGCTTCCCGGCCTTCAACGACGTCGCGTACGTGTCGGTGTGGGCGGTTGCGGTGCTCGCACTCGGGCTGTTCGTGTTCCATCGCCTCGACCGACGGCTGGCGGAGGAAGTGTGACCACGGCGATCACCGTCGACGACGTCTCGAAGGAGTACCGCCTCTACCACGAGCGCAACCAGTCGCTGAAGGCTGCGCTCATGCGGCGGGCCCGGGTGAGGTACGAGGAGTTCTGGGCGCTGCGGGACGTGTCGTTCGAGGTGCCCGGCGACGTTCGCCATCATCGGCGAAAACGGTTCCGGCAAGAGCACGTTGCTCAAGTGCATGGCCCACATCCTGCGGCCCGAGAAGGGTCGCATCACGACGGCCGGCAAGATCTCGGCGCTCCTCGAGCTCGGCGCCGGCTTCCATCCCGAGCTGACCGGTAGGGAGAACATCTTCCTCAACGGCTCGATCCTGGGCCTGAGCAAGAGGCAGCTGAAGCAGCGATTCGACGAGATCGTCGACTTCGCGGGCCTCGAGCACTTCATCGATACGCCGGTGAAGAACTATTCGTCGGGGATGTACGTCCGTCTCGGATTCTCGATCGCGATCAACGTCGATCCCGACATCCTTCTGATCGACGAGGTGCTGGCAGTCGGGGATGCCGAGTTCCAGCAGAAATGCCTCGAGAAGTTCGACGAGCTGCGTACGAGCGGCAAGACCATCGTGATCGTGTCGCACACCCTCGACTCCATTCGCAACCTCTGTGGCACCGCCGCCTGGCTCGAACGAGGCACGCTCCGGCGCCTAGGCGTCGCGTCGGACGTCATCGACGAGTACCTCACCGACTCGCACACCGACCGTGCTGCCGACGGCGCCTACGGCACGCGCTGGGGCTCGGGTGAGGGCCGGCTGGAGCAGATCGAGCTCCTGGACGTCTCTGAGCAGCCGGTGAAGCGCGTCTGCACGGGTGACACGGTCGTTTTGCGCTTTCATTACAAGGCTGACGAAGCGATCCAGAAGCCCGTCTTCGGGCTGGCGATCTACACCCTCGACGGGGTCCGGGTGACCGGCCCCAGCACACGCGACGTCGGTCTCGTTCCGGACCAGCTCGAGGCGGGAGCCGAGGGATACGTCGACCTCAGGATCGACCGACTGCTGTTGCTCCCCGGCACATACGACATCAGCGCTTCGTTGCACAACAACGCCGGCACCCACGTGTGGGACATGCGCCACCGTGTTCTGCGCTTCGACGTCGAGTTCGGCCATCCGCACGAGGAGTACGGCTTCACGTCGCTGGGGGGCAACTGGGAGGGCGACATTCTGGACGGCCCTCGGTGACCCGCCTCAAGGCCCAGCCCGAGACTCCCGGCGTCGTTTCGGTCGTGGTCGTGAACTACCGGGGCGCCGACGACACGTGCACCGCGCTCGCCGGCCTGCGCGACCTCAACTGGCCCCGCGAGCAGCTCGAGGTGATCGTCGTCGACAACGCGTCGGGCGACGGCAGTGTCGAGCGGATCGGTAAGGAGTTCCCCGACGTCCGGGTCGTGGTGCTCGAGGAGAACCGCGGCTTCGCCGCCGGGTGCAATGCGGGCGCCGAGGTTGCGAGCGGCCAGTACATCGCGTTCCTGAACAACGACGCCCGCCCCGATCGCGAGTGGGTGTCGGCGGCGGCGGCGGTGCTCGACCGGGACGGGTCGGTCGCCTGCGTGGCGAGCAAGGTGCTCGACTGGGACGGTGAGCTCGTCGACTTCGTCGACGCCGGGCTCGGCTTCTACGGGCACGGGTTCAAGCTCCACGCCGGCGAGCCCGACAGCCCGGCGTACGACCGCGAGGCCGACGTGCTCTTCGCCTCCGGCGCCGCCATGGTGGTGCGGGCGTCGACGTTCCGCGAGGTGGGCGGGTTCGACGAGCGCTACTTCCTGTTCTTCGAGGACGTCGACCTCGGGTGGCGATACTGGCTGCTCGGATACCGCGTGCGCTACGTCCCGGCGTCGCTCACCTACCACCGTCACCATCGGTCGGTCGGCGCGCTGAGCGCGGCGCAGGAGGACTACCTCCTCGAGCGCAACGCGCTCTTCACGATCTTCAAGAACTACGACGACCAGAACCTCGACCGGGCGCTCGGCGCCGCCCTGATGCTCGCGCTGCGGCGCGGGATCGTGCGCGGCGGCGACGACACCGGCGCCCTCGACCCTCAGACCCGCCCGCCGGTGAGCGAGCCCGATCAGGACGACCGCGTCGCGGTCGATCCCCGGACGCTGGCGCCCGCCTATTCCGTCGATGCCTTCGTCGAGCGGCTCCCCGAGCTGACCCGGGACCGCCGCGAGCTCCAGGCCGCACGGAGGCGCGCCGACCACGAGATCACGCGGCTGTTCCGGCTCCCGCTGTTCTCGAACGTGGGCGATCCCGCGTTCGTGGCGTCGTTCTCGGCCGCCGTCGACGCGCTGGGAGTCGACCGGATTGTCTCGCAGCGGCACCGCGTCGTCATCCTCACCGGTGACGTGCTGGAGCCGAAGATGGCGGGCCCGGCCATCCGCGCCTGGCACATGGCGTGCACGTTGGCGCGCGAGCACGACGTCCAGCTCGCGAGCACCCAGGAGTGCAGCCTCTGGCACCCCGACTTCCCCGTCCGCGTCGTCGACGAACCCGAGATAGAGGATCTCGAGGCGTGGTGCGACGTCCTGATCTTCCAGGGCAACCTCATGCGCCAGCACGCGGTGCTCCGCGACACGCAGAAGATCGTCGTGACCGACATCTACGACCCGTTCCACCTGGAGGTGCTGGAGCAGGCGCGCAACCTCGACCCGCCGGCGCGCCTCCTCGCGGTGCAGTCTTCGACCGACGTGCTCAACGAGCAGCTGCGCCGGGGCGACTTCTTCCTCTGCGCCAGCGACAAGCAGCGGGACTTCTGGCTCGGGCAGCTGGCGTCCGTCGGCCGCATCAACCCGGCGACGTACGACCGGGGCGAGAACCTCGAGCGGCTGCTCGCGGTGGCGCCGTTCGGCGTGAGCGACGAGCCGCCGCGCCACACCAGGCCCGTGCTGCGCGGTGTCCTGCCCGGCATCGGCGAGGACGACAAAGTCGTGCTCTGGGGCGGCGGGATCTACAACTGGTTCGACCCGCTCACGCTGCTGCGCGCGGTCGACAAGCTGCGCCGCCGCCTCCCCGAAGTGCGGCTGTACTTCCTGGGCCTCCGGCACCCGAACCCGCAGGTCGGCGAGATGAAGATGGCCGACGACGCCGTCGCCCTCGCCGACGAGCTCGGGCTCGTCGGGACGCACGTGTTCTTCAACCACGACTGGGTCGAGTACGACGACCGCCA
>WNFU01009298.1_pt1 | contig 15411 bp, 19 predicted proteins | sample 5400121 | NCBI WGS metagenome assembly WNFU01 (sample SAMN13153360, study PRJNA577476) | soil metagenome | isolation source: 100 cm soil or saprolite under grassland replicate 1 | place: USA:California | collected 2016-06-15
CACCAGCTCGATGCGCTCGCCGTTCGAGATCCCGAGCCGCTGCGGATCGGGCACCGGCGCCCGCGGCGCTGGGAACGCCAGCCGCTCCTGGAGCAGCCAGGCGAGGAGGGTCACCAGGCCGTAGGCGAGCGCGAGGCCGACAACGAGGCGGAGCGTCAGCACCGGAGGAAAAATAATGTAGGGGCGCAGCATGCTGCGCCCTTGCACGATTGTCGGCATTGCCCCCCAGGCTGGAAATGCGAATCTTACGTGCCGTGACGACCCAGCTCACCTGTCCCTCGTGCCGGGCGGAGATTCCGTCCGGCTCCGCATTCTGCCCCGCCTGCGGCACCCCGTCGCCCACGGTGATCACCAACGAGCGGGCGACACCGGCGCCCGCGGCGGGCCTCGCGGGCGTGCCCACCGCACAGCGGCTGGCCGGCGCACTCGGACCCAAGTACGAAGTGCGGCGGCTCGTCGGCCGGGGCGGGTTCGCCGAGGTGTACGAGCTGTGGGACAGGGATTTGGACCGGCGCCTTGCGTGCAAGGTGCTCCACCCCGAAATCGCCTGGACGCCTGGGATGCTGGCGCGCTTCCGCCAGGAGGCCAAAGCGCTCGCGCGGCTGCAGCACCCCGCGATCCTGCCGATCCATTTCACCGGCGACGGCGAGGGGCTCGTCTACTACGTCATGCCGTTCGTCGAGGGCGAGTCGCTCGCCGACGCGCTGCGCCGCTACGGTCCTTACTCCACGGACGATGCCCTCGCGATCGCCGAGCCCATTCTCCAGGCGCTGTCGCACGCGCACGCGCAGGGCCTCGTGCACCGCGACATCAAGCCGGACAACGTCATGCTCGAGGCCAAGACCGGCCGGGCGCTGCTCGTGGACTTCGGGATCGCGAAGCTCCTCGAGCCTGGCGGGGGGACAGGGGGCGGCACCAAGACCGCCACGGGGTTCACGGTGGGCACCGTCCATTACATGAGTCCCGAGCAGGCACTCGGCCAGCCCACCCTGGACGGCCGGAGCGACCTCTATGCCTTCGGCGCCATGCTCTTCCAGATGGTGACCGGCACGCCGCCCTACGACGGCAACTCCAGCGCCGAAATCGTCGGCAAGCACCTCGCCGACCCTGTGCCGGTCGCGAGCGACGTGAACGCCCGGATCCCGCGCTGGCTCTCGGACGTGATCGTGAAATGCCTCGCCAAGAAGCCCGAAGATCGCTTCCCAAGCGCCGCCGCGGTGCTCGCGGGCGTAAGCGCCGGGCGCGCGTCGAAGTCCGGGAAGGTCGTGGGAGCGGCGACGCTGGAGCGTCAGGTGCGACGCTCGGGGGATAGCCAGGGCCGCTCGCGCTACGGCCGGCTCGGCCGGTGGGTCGCGGGCGTCGCCGTGGCGGTGCTCGCCGGCGGCTGGCTGGCCTGGAGGGCCGGCTACCTCGGATCGAGCGTCGGCGTCGTCCACAACGCCCTCGTCGAGCCGGTCGAGATCCTGCGGGACGGGTCGCCGGTGGACACGGTCGCGCCCGACGCCGCGCTCCGGCTCGCGCTGCCGCGCGCGGCGGAGGCCCGCTTCCGCTGGCGCCTGCTGCGGCCCGGCAGCCCGCCGATCGGCGAAGCGATGGAGGGCCCCCTGCCCGAGTTGCGGCGGGTCCGCGGCCGACGGCTCGCGCGCATCGGCGCCGACGTCGGCGGTCAGAGCTACTTCGCGCCGCTCATCACCAACACCAGCCCGTCCGACATCGCCCTCGAGGTGAATCCGGGTACCGGGGCGGCGGTGCGCTGCAATTGCGTCGTCCCGCGGGGCGCCGTCCGGACGCACGTCGGCTACTACCGTCTGTATCAGAACTCGACGGTGGCGGCCTACAACAGCGCGCATCCGTACACCGGTCCTCACGCCGACCGCCAAGGGTTCGCGAGCCGCGTGGCGCCGCGGAGCGGAGCCGTGGTGTTGACGTTTTAGGTCCGTGACCGGGACCCCCACCCCGGCCCCCGGTCCGGACCCGCAGCTCCTCTCCCGGGCACGCGGCTCCCTGCTCGGGCTGGTGGTCGGCAATCAGCTGGGCGTTCCCACCGAGCGTTTCGGCACCGCCAACGCCATCCGCGCGGCGTTTCCCCAGGGCGTGCGCGATCTGGCGCCGCCGCCCAAGGGGTCGCCGTTCGACGACGACGCGGCGATGGCGCTCCTGCTCGCCGAGTCGCTGGTGGAGCGGGGCGAGTTCGACGCCAACGACGTCGCCCAACGGTGGGTGCGCTGGATGAAGGCGGACGGACGCGGCATCGGGCTCACCACGCAGCGGGCCCTGCGGCTTATCGAGCGGGGGACCGAGCCGTTCGAGGCGGGCCGTCTCACGCGAGCCGGGGGCGCCGCCGCCTCGAACGGCGCCGTGATGCGCTGCATCCCGGTCGCCCTCCGCTACCGCGACAACGTCGACAAGCTGGTGCGGGTCTCCGCCCAGCAGGCCGCCATCACCCACGCGGACGAACGTTGCACCTGGGGGGCGGCCGCCGTGAACCTCGCGGCGCGAGAGCTGTTGCACGGGAACCCCTACTTCGTGGAGGAGGTGCTGCATCGCGTGCAGGGCGCCGCGCCCCGAGGTCTCGTCGAAGCGATCCGGCGCGTACCGTGGGAGCAGGAGAGCGATCTCCCGATCGCCGTGTCGGGCGAACTCGGCTACGTGGTGCACTGCGTCGAAATCGCGTTCTGGTGCGCGATGCACCGGCCGTCGCTCGAGGAGGCGCTGATTTTCCTGGCCGAAGCGGGAGGGGATACCGACACCAACGCCGCGGTGGCGGGGGCCCTGCTGGGCGCGCGCGACGGGGAGGCGGGTATCCCGCCGCGGTGGCTCGACCAGCTCGGCGCCGCCAAAGGCGTGTCCGCCCTGGCCGAGCGGCTGCTCCGCGGGTGACGTCTACGACTTACGGCGTGCCGCGGGCTTCGCGTAGCGGCTGATCCGGTCCATCACGTCGTTGTCGGTGAGCGTGACGGACACCCAGCGGCCCGTTCCCCGGCCACGCCAGCTGAGCCGCACGACCTTGCGACCGTAGGTCCACTCCCACGCGCTCTTCCGGATCGGCCGCGGCCGACCGAACACCCGGGTGAGATCGCGCTTGGTGCGGTCCACCAGGGGGACGCCGCGCGCGTCGCCGAACCCCGCCGAGTCGTAGAGCGCCACCATCGCCACCCTGCCCTCGAGCACGTACGCGCTGAGGTAGAAGTTGGCGCCGTCCGAGGGATCGCGGATGACCACACCGCACTCCATGAGTTGGGCGGTGTTGCGGGACGTGTTGCAGCGGAGCACGTCCTGGCCCGCAAGGCTCCGCGCCCGCTCCGCGAACTCGCGGTACGGGGCGCCCGGCGCGAAGCCGCGGTACACCGGCGTCGTCGCCGCCGCGGGCTTCCTGGCGGGGGTCGCCTGGGCGAGGCCCGTGGCCGGAGCGAGCAGCGCGACGAGTCCGAGAGGGATCAAGCGCATGGCCCAATATAAGGACCCGAAACGAAACAGGCCCGGGGTGCTCTCCCCGGGCCTGTTTCTGCCGCGATCGACGTCGTTCAGACCTTGCGGACGTTCTGCGCCTGCAAGCCCTTGGGACCCTGGGCGACTTCGAATTCCACCGTGTCGCCCTCGGCGAGGCTGCGGAAGCCCTCGGCCTGGATCGCCGTGAAGTGAACGAACACGTCCGGACCCGACTCCTGCGCGATAAAGCCAAAGCCCTTCGCGTCGTTGAACCACTTCACCTTACCCTTTGCCATACCGTTTCAACCTCAGCACTAAGGGGCACTGCCCCGGAGATGTTGCGACCCTGGTCACCGCGACCAGAGACGGGCTCAAACAAAAACCGCGAGACAAGTGGTCCTCGCGGAGCGCAGACAAACCGGTGACGGTGCCACGTATTGCTTGAACCGGGGCCAAAGGTAGGATGCGGTCTGTGCCCTGTCAATACGCCACTATAACGACACCATCAAGCCATTACCCGTGGTTTAGGGCCGCCGTCCCTGCTTCGCCGTGTCGTCTTTCACGGGCAGCCCGACCGCCAGGCGGAAGTCCCGCAGCACGGCGTCGTACGTCTTCATGCGCTTCCCGAGGTCGGCCGCGGTCGGCGCCGGGCTCGCCCCGGCGATCTGCTCGCAGGTGGTCGCGTAGGCGATGAGCGAGTCGACCTGGGTGACCAGCCGGCGCGCCATGAGCCGGGCGGAGTCGGCGTACACCGCGGGGCTCAGGTGAGGGCGCCCGCGCTTCAGGAAGCCCCGCGCGCTGCCGCACAGCCCCGCGAGGAAGCGGCCTGCGCGGCGCTGGCCGCTCGAGTCGCTCGTCGCCTGCGCGCGCGTGACGCGGCCCACGCCGTCCTTGAGCTGCGCGATGCCGCGGGTCGCCGTGCGCAGTCCGTCGAGGAAGCGCTCCTGCTCGGGGGTGGGTGGCGCGGGAACGCGCGTCGATTCCGCCGCCGTCGAATCGGGCACGGGCGGCGTGGGTTCCTGCGCCGCGAGCGGCGTCGCGGCGATGCAGCAGAGAAGAGCGGCCAGACAGCGCATCGAAGGTCCTCTATCAGGGTATGGAACCCTGGGTTATAATGGGAGAATGACGGTTCCCGCAACCTCGCGCCAGATCCGCGCCTTCGAAGATCGCGCCGACGCGCTCGCCCATTTCTTCCTGCGCGCCGGCGAGGCGCCGCGCCTGCTCGCCTACGACGACGCCGCCGGGTGCCCGCTCGACCAGGCGCTGGCGGTGATCGAGTGGACGGCGGCGGTCGGGATTCTCGCGCAGGAGGACCTGATCCACGCCGCGCGCCTCACGCCGGACGCCGCGGCCGCCGTGGTCGAACGCAAAGACGGAGACCAACGCGTCTTCGTCTATTTCGGTCCCCGGATGGATGCGCCTCCGGCCGATCCCTACGAAGGCACTCTCCTCTACGACGAGCCGGGGGTGCGGGCCTACATATTCGCCCAACGGGTCCACGCGATCGCCCATTTCCTGCGAGCGACGCACGGCATCGGGGCGGTCATTTCGATGCTCGGCCGGCGCGCTCCGGAGTTGCGTCACATCCGTCGCTGGATCCAGGCGCTGTTCAGCGAGCCGCTCGACGGGTCTCGCTCCACGCAGCTGCTCGCGGGGTGGTTCGCCACCGGCGGCGCCGGCATGCTCTTCGTGCCGCCCCATCCCGACGAAACCTACAGCTACCACGAAGTCGGCATAGACACCTGACGATGGTCACGCCGTTGCTCGCGCTCTGGACGGTGCTCGCCGCCCAGGCGCCACCCCTGCCTCCGCCGGACACCGCCGCGGAGGCCCGATTGGGCGCCGCGGTGCGCGCGTTCGTCGACTCCCTCGGCGCCGTGCAGGCGGCCGCCGCCGCGTTCCGTGCCGACCTCGGCGCGGCGTCGGGCGATCTCGTGCTCGCCCGCGCGCGGCGCCTGCACGTGCGCTGCGCGGCCGCGCGGCGTAGCGCGCGGCCCCTCGCCGCGCTGTTCGAGAGTCGCGCGCGCGAGGGGCGCCCGAGCGCGGCGGAGCGGGACGCGCGCCGCGATCTCGCCGAGCTCGAGCGCGTCCTCGCCCGATGCGAGCGCGACTACGATGTCGCGGCCCCCGCGGCCGACCCGGACACGCTCAAGGCCTGGGGCCCGTACCGGACCGACCTGCTGCAATCGGACCTGCGCCGGCACGCGCACGGCGTCGAAATTTTCGTCAAATCCGCCGGCAAGCGCTGATGTGGGGAGGTGGACGATGTGGATTCACAACTCCACATCGTGTGGACGGTCGGGGCAAGGATCGGTGCAGGCGGGGGTTACGCTCCACATCCGATGCACATGGGTGTTGGCTAACCCGAAGAAACATCGGCACTTGCGCGCTTTTTGGAGGCCCCTATATTGATCCCACGCGGCTTGGAGGGAAGGGTCGGGACCTGGTGTCTCAGCTACGCCTCCAAGACGGGTCCGAGCGGAAATTCCGGGGAGGCCGCCGACGCAAACAAGGGCTCAGGCGGCCGGCGATCCGGGAGCAGGCTCTCCGGCTCGGATAGATAGGGCCAGTCGCGTGTCCTATCCGCGTCGACGTGGTGCCTCGACGTGCAGTGCGGAAGGTCGGTCCGCGACCCGATCTGACCCGTAGCACTCACATCGGTGAACCTTGCGGCCCGGCCAGGCTGCTTGGGGATGGAAGCCGGAGCTCCTGTTCGCCCTACCGAGCGACGCATCAGTCAACCGGCGGCGGCAGGATGAAGAACGGAGGGAGCAATCCCCCGGCTCCGGGTAACCGATGTGCGGAGCCCCCGGGCGGCCCATCGCGCCGTCCCGGGGGCTTCGTGTTTATTTGGCCTTCCCCTTGCGGAACTGGTCTCGTGAGGACGCGCCGCTGGCGCTTGCTGCTGTGGCTGCTCGGGTTGGTGGGCGCCGGGTTCGCGCTCAAGTTCCTGACGGGCTTCCCGTGGCGCGTGACCTTCACCGCGCTGCTCGAGGCGAACCCGTGGCTCCTCGCGATCGCGCTCGTGGCGCACCTCTCGTCGCTCGTCGCCAAGGGTTGGGGGTGGCATCTGATCCTCAGGCCCGTCGCGGCGCACCGATGGCGGGTGGCCCAGGAGGCGAATCTCGTGGGCGCCGCCGTGAATACCCTCTCCGTGGCTGTCGCGGGCGAGGCGGCGCGGGTGCACGTGATTGTGCAGCGCGGCGGCGTGCCGGTCGCTGCGGCGGTCTCGTCGGTGGTGTGGACCCGTGTGGCCGAGGCGCTCGCGCTCGCACTGTTTCTCGTGATGGCGCCCAGCGTGCTCCAGCTCGAACCGTGGCTGCGGGCGGTGCAGGTCGGGGTCGGGTTGACGGTCGTCGTGGTGCTGCTGCTCGCGTGGGCCCGCGGCTGGGCGTGGCTCTGGGCCCAGCTGCCCGCCTCGTTGCAGGCCCGGTTCGCGGTGCTCCGCACGATGGGGCGGGGCGGCCGGTTGTTGTGGCCGACCGTGTTCGCGCTCTACAACTGGGCCGCACAGTGGGCGACCTATCACCTCGTGTTGCGCGCCACGCACGTGCCCGTGCCGTTCGCCGCTTCGTTCACAGCCTTGATCGCCGTCAACCTGAGCGGGTTACTGCGCCCCACCCCGGCGAACGTCGGCGTCACGCAGGCGGCTCTGGTCGTGGGGCTGCTGCCGTTCGGCGTGGCGCCCGAGCGCGCCGTCGCGGCCGGCCTGGCGCTGCAGGGGCTCCAGGTGCTTCCGGTTCTGCTCTTCGGCGCGATGGTGACCGGATGGCGGCTCTCGCGGCTCGAGGCCGAATTGGCTTAGCCCTTCACGACCCCCACGGGCCGGAGTTGCGCCACCTTGCGGCCGATTCCTGCGGCGTGCACCACGTCCACGACGCGGGCCACGTCCTTGTACGCCTCCGGCATCTCCTCGTCGACGGTGGCGCGCGTCGCGGCGCGCACCACAATCCCCTGGGCCTCGAGTTCCTTGAGGATGTTGCGGGGCCGGGCGAGCTCCTTCGCCTTGTGGCGGGACAGCCGGCGGCCGGCGCCGTGGCACGTGGAGCCGAACGTCTCCTGAAAGGCGCCGCTCGTTCCCACGAGCACGTAGGAGTACCGCCCCATGTCGCCCGGGATGAGCACGGGCTGGCCGATGTCCCGGAACTGCGGCGCCAGCTCGGGGTGCCGCGGCGGGAAGGCGCGGGTCGCGCCCTTGCGATGGACGCACAACCGCCGCGGCTGGCCACCCACCGTGTGGGTTTCGTGCTTGGCGATGTTGTGGCACACGTCGTACACGAGGCGCGTGCGCTCCGCGGCGTCGCGGCCGAACACCTTGCCGAGCGCCTGGCGCGCGTAGTGTGCCATCAGCTGGCGGTTGGCGAACGCGTAGTTGGCGGCCGCGTTCATCGCCCCCCAGTAGCTCTTCGCCTCGGGTGAGGACAGCGGCGCGCAGCAGAGCTGGCGGTCGGGGAGGACGATCCCGTACTTCGCCGCTGCGGCGACCATCACGTCGAGCGAATCGTCGCACACCTGATACCCGAGGCCGCGCGAGCCCGAGTGGATGAAAACGGTGAGGCGGCCCGGCTCGAGGCCGAGCCGCTGGGCCACCGCCGGATCGAACGTCTCGGCGACGTAGCCGACCTCGACGAAGTGGTTGCCGCTCCCCACCGTCCCGAGCTGGGCGGTGCCGCGCTGCTTGGCGCGGTCCGAGACGCGATCAGGCTCCGCGTCCGGCAGCTCGCCGTTGGCTTCGATCGCCTCGAGGTCGGCGGCGAAGCCGTACCCCTGCTCCACCGCCCAGCGGGCGCCCTGCCGCAGGACCCGGTCGAGCTCGCGGCGCTGCAGCGTCACGTCGGACCGGGACGCGCCGACCCCGGACGGGATCGTCGCGAACAGCGCGTCCACGAGCTCCTTGAGCCGCGGGCGCGCGTCGGCGACGTCGAGCGGGGCGGCGAGCAGGCGCACGCCGCAGTTGATGTCGTAACCCACGCCGCCGGGCGAGACGACTCCCTCCCGCTCGTCGAACGCGGCCACGCCGCCGATCGGGAAGCCGTAGCCCCAGTGGATATCGGGCATGGCGATCGCCGGTCCCACGATGCCGGGCAGGTGGGCGACGTTGGCGACCTGCTGGAGGCTCTGGTCGCCCCCCCCTTCGAGGTCGCGCATCAGCTCGGCGTCCGCGAAGATGAGCCCGTCGGTGCGCATCCCGCCCTGGCGCGGGACGCGCCACCGATACTCGTCGATTCGCTCGACCCGGAGCATCACACGTCGAAGATGATGGTCGTACGGTACCCGTCCTCCCCCACCCGCACCTCCGCTGCGTGGCGCGTCACGGCCTTCACCTCCCGCTGCGCGTGGTGCTTCGCCGGATCGTACCGCTCGCCGGCGACGCCGCTCGCGGTCACCATGGCAGGCAGGAAGCGCTCCGTGTCCCACAGGTAGAGCACGTCCGCGAGGAAATGGATGAGCCGCTCGGTGGGGTCGGTGCCGCGCGGCTCGATCGCCCGCTCCTCCGCCGGTGCCACCGGGCTCGAGCCGACGAGCAGCTCCCGCAGCGCGTCGACGCCGGCCTGGTAGAGCCCCGGCTCGCTCCCCGCCCAGAGCTCGACGGCCACGTCCGCGGTGTGCGGTAAAAAACGGTAGGGCACGGGAAAAAGGGTGACGGTGCCTGAGCGGACAGGTCTAACTTGGCCCGCGTGACGCCCACCTACAAGATGCCGGAACCGGCCCGCCGCTACAGGGAAGCGACCCTGGCGGAGATCAACAACGCCCTCTGTGCCGCGCGCTGCTCGGCGCAGCTCGCGGGCCTCGACACGAGGGAGTTCGCGGTGCGGGAGCTGCTCCTGACGGTGATCCAGCAGATCGATCGTGCGGCCGCCGGCGTGCGGCGGCTCGATTAACCCTGGCGCCGCAGCCGCGGCAGGCCCGGATCCATCTCGTGCGTCTTGTGAAACGGCACGCGCGGAGGACGGATCGGGAGGAGGTGCGCGATGGAGTTGGCGTAGAACTCGAGCAGGGGCCGCCCTCCCGGCAGCACGACCAGGCTGTCACCGTCCTCCACGACGAGCCGCCGCAGCTTGAGCATGCGCCACGCCCGGTCCCACACGTCGAGGATGCGCGTGCCCCCACGGATCACCTTCGCGTTCACGTCGCGCAGCCGGTCGCGGAGCTGGTCCATCCGGTCGAGGACCGCCCGCCTGGGGATCACCGTCTGCTCGAACGAGAGCAGCGCCGCCGCGGCCAGCGGCACGGGCGTGACCGGGATGATCGCGCCGATCCGCTCCATCAGCAGCGCCGCGAGCCGCTGCAGCTCGGCCAGGCGTCGCTCCTTGGGCAGTTCCAGCACCCCCGGGCCGGGGGGGGCGGTCGCGAGCCATTGCCGCAGCGACAGCGGCGCCCCAAAGTTGACGGCCGCCCGCCCGTATCGCTTGAGACGGCCCGCCGCGAGGCGCAGCAGGTTGCTCCCCAGATACGTCGTTACCGTCCACAGCTGCGACACCCGGCCCGGCCGGTCGCGCTCATCCACCAGCTCGCGGATCAGCGCCCGGTCCTCCAGCACGCGGTCGAAGTTGATGGCGACCGGCACGAACCAGATGTCGCGGTCGAAGCCGGGGTCGAGCAGCGTGCGGGCGAGGTAGTCGAGCAGGCCGAGCTTCGGGGGACCCAGCCGGCCGTCGCGGGAGAGACGGCCCTCCGGGAAGAACCCCTGCGTGACGCCGTTCAGCGTGATGAGATGCACGTACCGCTCGAGCACCGCGTGGTACAGCGGCTCGCGGAACCCGCGGCGGATGAAGTAGGACCCGAACGACTTGAACATGTACTCCAGGGGCCACACCCGAGCCCACTCGCCCACCGCGTAGCTCACGTGCGCCCCATAGGCGAGCACGTAGGCCACGACCACGTAGTCCACGTTGGACCGGTGGTTCATCACGTAGACCACGACGTCCTTCTTGGGAATCCGCTCGAGCGCGGCTTCATCCTGGTGGTCGACCGTCACCCGGTAGAGCAGGTTCAGGACGACCTTGGCGAGGTTGTAGCCGATCCGGTAATACGAGAGGACGTTGAGCTGCGGGACGATCTCGTCGACGTAGCGGTCGACCTGACGGCGGACCGCCTCCTCCGGCAGGCCGTGCTCCTGGGCGTGGCGGATGACGGCGGCCCGGACCACGGGATCGGAGGCGAGGGCGGCTTTGGCGACGCGGGCCCGCTGCAGCTGGTAGCGCGCGAGGCGCGCGCGAAACTCGTGGATCGTGCGGAGCGCCCGGCGGCCGAGCCAGCCGGTCACGCGACCGTGCCTCCCTCCTTCTTGAGCTGCGCGTACCCCATGCCGCGGAGGATCGAGATGCGCTTCGCCATGGGCGGGTGCGTCGCGAGCGCGTCGGCGAACAGGCCCTCGCGCGCCGTGAGCCGCCGGCCCAGCGGATCCGCGATGCAGAGGTGGGCGGCGCCGCGTTTGATGGATGCGGTCGGCGCGTCGGCGCGCTCGATCTTCTGGAGTGCGCTCGCGAGCGCAAGCGGATTGCGGGTAAACTGGGCGCTCATCGCGTCGGCGAGGTACTCCCGTTTCCGGCTCACGCCCAGAGCGAGCAGCTGGGTGATGAGCGGGGCCAGGAGCCACGAGATGATCCACACCACCAGCAGGACCAGCAGCAGCGCGCCCGCCCCGCCCTTCTTCCCCCCGCCTCCCCCACCTCCACCACCTCCACCGCTCCCACCCAGACCCGAGTGGCGCCGTCATGCATCAACGCCACCGCCCCCACGAGAGCCGCGAGGGTCGTCATCAGCCGCACATCCAGGTTCTTCACGTGGCCGAGCTCGTGCCCGATCACCGCCTGCAGCTCGTCTCGCGTGCACAGGTCGATGAGGCCCCGGGTGGCCGCCACGTGCGCGTGCAGCGGGTCGGTGCCCGTGGCGAACGCGTTCGGGTCGGCGTCGTCCACGATCCAGATGCGCGGCCGGGGCACGCCGGCGGCGATCGCCATCTCCTCGACGACGTTGACCAACTGCTTCTCCTTCGGGTCGGTCAGGTCGACGACCTCCCGTGCTCCGGTGGACCAGAGCACCTTCTCGGGTCCCGTCCGGTAGGCGTACCACGCCATCACGACGGCCGCGAGCGACAGCACGATCCCGAACCACGGGAACGTGTGGTGGTCGGCGGCCCGGGGCGCGTCGAGGGTGTAGAGGTAGTAGATGTAGTCCCCGCCGAACCCCAGCCACGCGAAGAAGACGACGAACCCGATGACCAGGACGGCGGTGCGCCGGCGGTTGGCTTCCTGTTGCTGGAAGAGGTTCAGCGAGGTTTCGTCGCTCACGTCCTGGGCTTCATCGACAGATCGACCTGCGGCACGGCCTTTTCCGCCTGATCCTCGATCTCCCAGAGGTCCGCCGGCTGCGCCTTGGCGAGCCCGGCCACGAGGTTGGTGGGAAACTGCTGTTGCCTGGTGTTGTACTGCGTCGCGGTGTCGTTATAGAGCTGGCGGGCGAACGCCACCTTGTTCTCGGTCGAGGTCAGCTCCTCCTGCAGCTGGCCGATGTTGCCCGTGGCCTTGAGCTGCGGGTACTGCTCCACCACCACCATCAGCCGCTGCAGCGCCGAGGAGAGCGCGTTCTCGGCCTGGCTGATCTGCTTGATGCCTTCGGGGCCGGACGCGTTCACCTTCACTGCCTGATTGCGCGCCTGGATCACGGCCTCGAGCGTCGATCGCTCGAAGTCCATCGCGCCCTTCACCGCGTTCACGAGGTTCGGAATCAGGTCGTGCCGCCGCTTGAGCTGGACGTCGATCTGCTTGAACGCGTTGAGCGTCTGGTTCTTGAGGGACACCAGCCCGTTGTACGCGCCCACCACCCACAGCACGATCACGACCAGGAGAATCAGGAAGATCACCGGACCCATGTGCGCTCCAGGTTGGAGAGTGTGGTGCTGCGCCCTACGCGCCCGACGGCGGCGTCAGTTTCGCCAGCGCCTGGCGTACCGCCTCCGCGACGGCGGCCTCGTCGGGTCCGAGCCGGGCGAGCGGATGGGCCGTTTCCACGTGCAGCTCGACTCCGCGCCCGACCGGGATACGCCGCCACGAGCTGGGGCTGTCGGGGTCGCGGCCCGCGTCGCGGGCGATCCACGCGGTGAGCGCCCGGCCCGACTTGCCGCGCGGCGGCGCGCCCTTGGTGCGGAGCGGCAGCCGGTCCGGCTCGGGCAAGGAGGCGCCCAACGCCTGGGCCGCGCGCCGCTCGAGGATGTCGCCGGCCTGATCCTGCATCTCCTTGGTGATCACGGCCAGCGTCGCCCCCTCCATTTGCCGCAGCTTGATCCACAGCAACTGCAGGAAGTGACGGTAGGAGTACGTCGCCGCCGTGCCGCGCCCCTCGGGCGGGCTGACCAGCCCCTTGGTCACGTAGAAGCGGATGGTACGCTCGCTCGGTTGCGCCCGCGCGGCGGCGTTGATCGGCGTGATCGCCGAGGCGTCCAGCACCGCGCCCACGAGCGCCGCCAGGTCCCGCAGGTTCCACGGGGCGAGGTTCCGGTATTCCCGCAGGGTGTGCAGTGGGTCCTGCTGTACCGCACCCGTCACGACTCGGCCCCTCCTCCCTCGCGCGCCCGCCCCCGCCCCCGCTCCCGCTGCAGCACCTCGGCCACCCAGCCGGACACGTCCTCAAGGTTGAACGGCTTGCGGATCACCGGGGCGCCGTGCCGCCTGAGCCAGCCCTGCACCTCCTCCGCGTCGGCGTCCCCCGTCATGATGGCGATCCGGCCTTCCAACGCCGGCCAGCGGTGCACGATGGCCAGATACAGCGCCAGGCCGGACATCGTCGGCAGGTGGATGTCGAGCAGCACCGCGTCGGCCGGCTGCGACACGAGCAGCTCGTAGGCGGCCTCCGCGCTACCCACGCTGACCACGCTGTACCCGGACCGGGTGAGCGAGCGCTCCAGCACCCGGCGCAGCGCCGCCTCGTCGTCCACGACCAGGATGGCGGGAAGGGTCGCCGTCACGAGCCGGCGGCCTGGGCGCGGTGCGGCGTCAGGAAGCGTTGCACCACGCGCTCCAATGCCTCCTCGGGGCTGAGCGACAGCCGCATCTCGCCGGCGGTGAGTCCCAGGTAGGCGCGCGCGTGCAGCTGCAGGGTCTTCGCCTGGGCGTAGCCGAGGCGCTTCGCCACGTCCTCGATCGTGAAGCCGGGATCCTGGAGCAATCGGTGGGCGTAGAGCACGCGCGCGGCTGCGAGGAAGTGTCGCGGCGACGGCAGGCCTACGCGCATGAACCAGCGCTCGCAGGTGCGCCGGTCCACCCGGGCGCGCGCGGCCACCTGGGTGACCGTCTGGACGTCGCCCGGCGAGCGCAGCGCTTCCTCGAGCACCCAGCGGAGCTGGCTCGGCAGCGGCGCCAGCGCGCCCGCCAGCTGGTCGAGCAGCTGCCGCGAGGAGGAGTGCGCCTCCTCCTGGCTCAGCACCTCGCGCAGCCGCGCCGGGTGATCGTCGTAGTTGGCAAAGACGACGTGCTGGATGCCGCGCTGGCCGAGCGCGAGCAGCACGCCGGCGGAGCGGGGCGTGAGCGTGGTATAGAGGATCAGGGGCAGGGAGGGGAACAGCACCCGCAGCCGCTCGATCTCCTGCGACCGCGCCTCGCCCGAGAGCAGGGGGTCGACCAGGGCGAGTTCCACGGGGCGACTGCGGATCGCCGTGAGCGCCTCGTCCCAGCGCAACGCCTGCACCACCGTGAACCGCGCACCGGCGGCGCGACGCACCTTGTGGTACTGCAGGTCCGAAACGGCGGCTAGGACGAGCGTAAATCCCCCAAAACCCCCAGATGTCGCAAAATCGCCCTACGATGCCGCAAAAACGCCCTAAGAATCGGACGCCTCCGTACCCAGGTTGTGATGTCCTGTTGCGTCGTTCCCACACCCCGGTTTTCGGAGGTCACATGTCTCGTATTCGCGCCCTATTCGCCCTGCTCGTCGTCGCGTTCGCCCTCTCCACGGCCGCCTGTGCCGACGCCACCGGCCCCCGGCCGGACACGCAGCCGTGCGATCACACCAGCAGCAACACCTGTAAGTAAGAACCCACTCATCCTGCGACGAGCCGCGCGAGCGAGGTCGACACCTCGCGCAGCTCTTCGGTCTCGAACACGGGCTCTGCCGCTGCCGGTTGCTCCGTCCGGAGCCGCTCGCAGTCGCCGAGCCCGTTTTTCACCCGTTCGATCCGGAACTCGAATTCGTGCAATCCAGCGGCGCCCGCGACCTCGAGCGCCTTCTCCATCAGTGCCTCGGCCCGCCGGTACTGCCCGAACCGCGCCTGCCCGATCCCCTGCTTGAAGTAGAAGTCCGCTAGGATGTTGGGCGGCATGTGCGGGACCCGCGCCTCGCAGCGCTCGCGCCAGCGCGCGAATCCCACCCGGTCGCGGCGGTATGACGCACAGTGCATCAGTTCGACTACGGCATTGCTCGCGGCATCCTTGGTCGCACCGCGTCGGACGACTTCGGCCAGGGCACGCTCGGCGCCAACCGGATCACCGAGGACCAGCAGAATGACGCCGACGTCGGCGAGGGCGCGGAGGCGCGAGTCCTCGTCCTCGTAGAGCTCGTAAGCACGCCACACATGGGGCACCGCGGCGTCGGGCTGACCACGATAGTCGAGTGCCACGCCGATGCCGTGTTCCGCGCGCGCCTCGGCGTCGCGCTGCCCGGCCGCGCGTGCGTCCGCGAGGATCCCGCGCAGACTCCGCTCCGCCTCGGCCAGGTTGCCGCGCCCACGAGTGCATTCAGCCCGGCCGATCCGGCTCAAGAGCTCCGAGTAGCGGTCGCCGCGCGCCGCCGCCACGTTGCCCGCCGCAGCGTACGCCGCCTCCGCGTCATCGAAGCGGTTCAGCTTGCGGTTAGCGCGCGCGATGCGCAACCGCGCGGCCACCGCGTCGGTCGCGAGCAGCCGGTCGCCACCGACCTCGAGCAGCGTGCCCAGCACGTCGAGCGCCTCATCCAGCCGCAGCTCGTTCTCCAGGAACAGCGCGTAAG
>WNFU01007689.1_pt1 | contig 15408 bp, 13 predicted proteins | sample 5400121 | NCBI WGS metagenome assembly WNFU01 (sample SAMN13153360, study PRJNA577476) | soil metagenome | isolation source: 100 cm soil or saprolite under grassland replicate 1 | place: USA:California | collected 2016-06-15
AGGCGGTGCAGCGCCGGCTCGATGAACATCCGGAGAAGATGCGGCAGCGACGTGAGACGGTCGAGCATCCCTTCGGCACGATCAAGGCCCGGATGGGCGCAACGCACTTCCTGATGAAGACGCTGCCACGCGTGGCCACCGAGATGGCACTGCACGTGCTCGCTTACAATCTCACCCGCGTCATGAACATCATCGGCGTCCAACCGCTCATGGTGGCGATGAGGGCATAGTTTGCCCCAATCTACGGCCGTCCGCTGTTGGCCAGAGTCCTCATCGGAAGCGCTTCCAGACCGAAAAGCCGACAACCCCGAAGAAAATGACTACCCACGGCCACTAGCCGAAGCCGCGAGGCATCAATGCCGCCGGAAGAGCGTTTTTGCACAACCAAGACCCAAAGCGGACATCGGCCGCCCTCGCCAACGGCTAACATGTCGTAGAAACGTTCCGTTACCCCCTGACTGACCCGCGCCAGTTCGATATCCTTTGATCCGGCCCTGGCTGGCGGGATCGAATGCGATTTGATCAGTTGAAACGGCGCGAGTTCATCCGATCAGTTCAAATGTACCGCCACCCCTTCGTGCCGCGCGCGATCGCAACCATCCGCGTCAGGAATGCTCCCAAGATCGTGACGATCACACCTAGTCTGATCTCATCTGGCTGCAGCCGTTCGCCCTCCCATTCCAGGAAGAGAGCGAGCGCAAGCCCCCAAACGGCGGCGATCTCGGGATAGAGTTCCCCGCGCAGGTTCGCAACCACGCGGTCATGGCGAAACATGTCCCGCATCAGCCCGCCAAACGAGCCGGTGAGGACGGCCGCGATCGGGCCCCAGAGCCACAGCGGCTGGGCGGAGGTGTCGAGCACCACCACGACGCCGGTGACGGTGAAGGCGGCAAGCGCGATGGCGTCGAACACCTCGATCAATCGGGTGCCCAGACGTGCGCGCGATTGCAGGTATTTGGTCAGCAGCCCGCCTTGCACCCACGACATGGCTCTGATGACCACCATGCCGGCCAGCACCGTGCCGAAGACGGTCAGCAGCGCCTCGGGATTGCGCACGATTCCCAAGGGCTCTCGCTGCAACAGCAGATCACGCACGACGCCACCGCCGACCGCCGGGAGCGCGGCAAGGATCAACGCCCCAAACAACGTGTATTGGCCCGCATAAGCGAGCACCACGCCGGAGAGCGCGAAAGCCACGGTCCCGATGAAGGCGAGAATGCGGAACCACTCGGTGTCGAGCGTCTGGTTGGCCAGCACCGGCAAGGCGTAGAGATCGGCGATGCGGCGAAATTCACCACTGCGTCTGAGCTCGTCGATTGCCTCATCGAGGCGAGCCAGCATCTGCGGTGTCTGCGTCGCTCGGCTGAGCATGAAATGAATATCGGTGGAGAAGCGCAGCGGATGCTCTTCGATGCGAGAGCCTTCGTTGCGGCGCCAAGCCGTCGTGGCCGCGGCAATGCGATCGGCAAGCAAGCCATCGATGACGCCTGCCAGGAGATTTCGCAGGTTCTGGGCATCGCTCGCGACCGGAACGATCTGGTCCCTGTTCGCCTCATCCGCAATGAAGGCGTTGACGCGACTGTCGGCATAGACGAACCCGGCAACGACCCCGAGTCGAAACTTCTGCTTTGCGAACGTCTCGAGCATCTGCTCGACGGTGCGGAAAGGGTAGCGGCCGCTGGCACCCCTGGGCAGGATCAGAACATCCGTCTCTGTTCGATAGGGTTTTGAGAAATACGCATAAACGCTGCGCGCCTCGCTCGCCGTCGCGCCTGCCGCGATATCCGCCGTCCCGGCAGCAAGCGCCGCCAAATGGTCTTCCCAAGCTATTTCCGGCAGAACAATTTCCACACTCAAGATGCGCGCAAGCGCGCGCTCGATTTCCACATCAAAGCCGGTCAGGATCGGAACCCCGCGCCTGTAATCGCGGTACTGATAGGGATCCCACGGATACCAGCCGCCGCGAAGGTGATCGGCGGTGTTGGAGCGTCGGGCGGGCAAATCCGGATTCGGCGGGGCAGAGGTCTGTGCGGCCGCGATGCTAACAAAAGAAAGCCATGCGAGGGTGACCAACACTAATTGCTTAGCCTCTCTGTGGGGGCTCCTGTCGTCACGCTCCTCCTTAATTCGCAACCACCACTGAATCACAACCGCGCTCTTCCAGTGACTGAGGCGCGCTCATCGCTCCCAAGGGAAACAAGAGCGGACACGAAATCCTGTCCGGGAATCGCTGCTAGAGCAAGCGGGCCGGGGTCGTTGCGGGTCTGGAGTTGGCTTCAAGGTGCTTTCGGTTCGGGCGATGTCTGGGATTGGCACTGAACGGACATGTCGAGGTGAGCGCTCGTATGTCAGCTTTTAGGGGCGAAGCGGACACGGGGCAGGCGTGCGGCCCTGGCCCCCTCGGTCGAGAATGACCCGAAACAGACATGGTAAGCGCTGAAATCCCGCAGTGCAGCAGGCACATCTGCGAGCTACTCTTTCTTATCTTCGTCCTTAAGTTGAACCTGCTGTTGTTGTTGAATGACTGGCCGCTCTGGCTCAAACGCATGGGACAACGGCGCGGGCTGAGCCGCCTGGCCGATGCGGTCGATCGGCAGGTCGGTGACGCCGGGCGACTTCTCATCGCAAAACTTCGCGAGATCGCGCCGGTCCTTGCCAGCGGCGTCGGCATCATCCGTCGACGCGATTAGCCCATTTCATGGCGCCTGCCGCTGTGGTCGGTTATGTAGTGAGCCGGCCGACTTGAGTCGGGCTGGGCGGCGGCTGCGCTACCCGCTTCATTGAGGTACTGCATCATTCGACCGCGGAATCAGGAAGGTCGTCGGGAAACGGTCCGAATGCCTCCCGCATCTTTTCCGCGTGTCCGCCGCCGCCCACGCTCTCGAGCAGCTCGTAGTAGAGGCTTTTGTAGGTCAGGAGAACGGCGAAAACAGGAGCTCCTCCACCGCGTAGACCTCGTAGCCGAGGCCAAGCAGCCCGAGGCAGGACTGAAGCACACAGACATCGGTCTCGCAGCCGGCGAGAACGACTTGTTTTCTGTTCAGATGCTCGAGGTGATCCCTGATTTTCCTGTCCTTGGTCAGATCGAAGAAATCCTTTTCGAAAAGCGCTGCCAGATTGCCCAAGTGCTTGTTGATCTCCTTGGGACAGGAGCCCTTCCGATCCACCGGCCGCTCGAGGGTTACGACGATCGGAACTCGGAAATAGCCGAGCAGCCGGGCAAAGTTCCTCGCATTCGTCTTGAACCTGGAGCGAAGCCGATTGTCCGCCTGCGGCAAGAAAAATTCCTGGACGTCGATGATGATTCCACAGCAGCGATCGGGGACGATCTGTCCAGCCATCGGATGTCGGGAACGCGCGGTCAATGCCGTAGCTCGGTTGTCCAGGCAGAGCGCACAAGCGCAGCGATCTCCGAATACGCCGCGACGGTCGGCGCAAGCACCTTGTGAAAGGGATGCTTTGCCAGCACCAAGTCGTGCAGAACGAGATAATCGATACCAGTGGTCAGGAAGTACATGATGGCGTCATCGGGCGTTTCGACGATCGGTTCCCCCTTCACATTGAACGAGGTGTTCAACAGCACGGGAACGCCGGTGATCGCTTCGAATTCCGTGAGCAACGCGTGCAGCCGCTCATTGTGCTCCCGCCGAACCGTCTGCACGCGCGCCGTGCCGTCGACGTGAACGACCGCAGGGATGCGGTCTCGCCATTCCGGGCGGACGCCCTTGGCCAGCAGCATGAATGGAGATTCCTCCTCGCCCTCGAAAATCTCCTTGGCCCGTTCAACAGGCACCATCGGCGCGAATGGACGGAATGCCTGCCGGTGCTTAACCCGCTTGTTCAATTTGTCCTTCATCCCGGCCGTGCGCGGGTCGGCCAGGATGCTGCGGCTGCCGAGTGCGCGAGGCCCGAATTCGGAGCGGCCCTGAAACCAGCCGAATACATGCCCCTCGGACAGCAGTTTTGCCGTGTCGCGGCATATGTGCTCACTCCGCCGGCTCGTCGCCTGCAGGCGAACCAGTTTCCGATTCGCGGCGGCCTGGACATCCTCGTCCGTGTAGTCGACGCCGAGGTAGGCATGATTCATGACGAATGAGCGCCGATTTTTCTGGACTCCCAAGTGGCCATAATAGGCGCAGCCGATCGCTACCCCGTCATCGCCCGCGGCTGGCTGAATCCATACGTTCTCGAATCCCGCCTCGCGCACAATTCGGCCGTTGGCCACGCAATTGAGGGCGACGCCGCCGGCCATGCACAGGTTCCTGGCCCCGGTCGTGCGGCGCAGCCAGATCGCGCGTTCCAACAACACGTTCTCGGCGTCGTGCTGAACTCGCCAGGCCAGGTCCTGCCAATGTTGCAGGGAGGAACTCGTCTCCCAGTTCAACTCGCGGTCGACAAGCCATGGCTTGTCGAACTCCACTCCCCACTCGGGAACGCTCAACTCGCCGTCCTTCATCGCAAGCAGCGGCTTCACCGCATCGGGACGGCCATAGGGCGCTAACCCCATCACCTCGCCGCATTTGTTCCAGTCGGCAAAGATGTAGCTCGAGACCCGGCTGTAAAGCGCTCCGAGGCCCGGCATGTAGTAGAACTCGTCGCTCAGAAATCCGCGCACCGGCTCGAGCCAGATCTTCTTCAGCGTTTCGATCCTGGAACCCTGGAACCGGTAGTAACTCTCCGACTCGCGCGCCAACGGATTAACGCCGGCCAGGGGATATTTCTCGGTGACGTCCGAGCTGTAGTTGCCTACTCCATCGACCACCATCACGACGCCTTCCTCGAAAGGGCAGGCGGCGAAGGCGCTGTAGGCGTGGGCGAGGTGATGCGAGACCGTCACGACCTGGGGCGAATCCGCGAGAAACAAGGGGTGCTTCGCGGCCTGCATTCGCTCCTTGTCATCCATGACCTCGGGCACATCCTGGGACACCAAGCGCAGTTCCAAATCCTGGACCGGCAGCACGTAGCAGTTGCGCACCACGAGATCGACCTCGTCCAACGCGATGCCTTCCGCCGCCAGACAGTAGTCGGCGACGGTCTGATAGAAGCCGGTGTCGTGTTTCTTGCGCGAAATCCGCTCCTTGCCGACGGCAAAGGCAATCTCGCCGTCGCGAAGCAGGCAGGCGCTGACGTCGTGGTCGTAGGCGTTGAGCCCGAGGACATAGACGTGCTTTTTCGACATGGGTCTCTGTCGGAACTCTTTTCGGTTGGGACTATTGTCGAATGGCCGGTGTTTACATAGCCGGCGAACCAGCTGGTGTGCTGGACCCGGACTGCCGCGATAGGCTAATCTTGCATCGGCTCGCATGACAAGGTGAGGCTATGACAGCATCAGTTGTCGCAAGGGTGAGATCTTTCTTCATTCGCGGCCTGGCGGTGGTGGCCGTGGTCGTAACCTACGCTCTGGGCAGCGTCGGCAGCCACGTTCTCAGCGTCCCCGGCGTGTCCAGTCTCCTCGCTGCCGCGGGCGTATCCAGCGTCGTGCTGACCACGACGGCTACTCCGGCGGATGCGGGGTGGCGTCGCCGGCGATATCGTGGCCGGCGGTATCGTCGCTGGCGCCGACGGTGGTGGTGAGCGGTCGCATCTGGCTCAGTCGGGAAATTTTCCGGCATCAGGCGCACGGGTGCGGTCTGCGGCCCTAGGGGTCAGCACGTGCGATGCGCGCGCGTTACCTGTGCATCAGGATCGTCCACGTCTGAAGGCATGAGCACTCATTCGCTCACCCCGCTGTGCCCGCACCGCGAGCGGCCATGCGGCCCGCCGCGCCGCCGAGCAGGGAAGGGGCACTCGCCGGCTGCCGTCCTCCCGACCGACTCCCAATGGCCTCAGCCGGACGGTTTCGATGCCGCTGGGAGGTAGTGCCTCATGCGGATTCAAAGCTGATTATCACTTGGGCTGTTGGCGACCGGGACGCGCCGCCTATGCGTACGAAAAACTGATCGGCCAGCACATCAATCCTTGTGAAAACAGTATCGGACAAGAATGGCTGCCCGATGCGAAGTGGCGAGTGCCGCGCAGGGCCGGCTGGGCGCAAACTAAATGATCTATTCCAGACATGGCTTCGCCAGAGCGCGGAAAAGAAGATAGGGCCGGCATCGCCGGCCCTATTTCTATATTCTCCGAGCGGCATCCCCGCCCCAGCGGGGTAGCGTCCGGTCAAAATTCCGCAAGCGTGCAGAATTTAATTTACGTTCCCTTTTTCTTCTTCTTCTTGGTTGCCATGATCATACTCCTCTACGCTAGCGCCGGAAGACAGGACGTCCTCGCGCGCTCGCACACAATGAAGGCTCGTAAATGAACAGAAGCTGAATAAAAACTCCTCCAATTTATACGAACCGCTCTTCGCGCTACAGCAGCGGACCATTGACGGTATCAAGCGCGCCGACCATCACGAGGGCCCAAGAAGGCTTGCGACTTCCATGGAGGCTGATGGGTTCGGGCATGATGTGACCGCGTTCCGGGGCCCGAGCGCAGCGAGAGAGCCCGGAAATCCATAGCCCCCGACAGTGATTATAGATTTCCGGGCTCGCGCTTTCGCTCCCGCTTCGCGCGCCCCAGAATGACCACGGCGCTGCACCGCAACAAAGGATCGAAACCGTGACCATCGCTCATCTGGCCGAACGCGAGCCCGAGCTTAGGGCCCGCCCGCCGATCACGCGGCTTCAACTCGTCCGATACCTTCTGTGTCGGCCGCTCTACATCATGATCACGCTGATGGTGACCGAGGCGCTGCTCGCCGCGTTAACCACCTGGCTAATGATCAGGGCGGGCCGTGCGGTGATCAACGACACCTTCATGGTCCGCGACCTGATCTGGATATTCGTCGCTCAGTCGGCATCCTATCTCGCCGGCGCTCTGAGTTGGTATTTTGCCGAGCGGGCGGGCTTCCGCGCCTTCGGCCGGTATATGCTGCAATTCGCCCGCGACAACCGCTGCTATACAAGACTGCTCCCCGACAAGCAGGCCCGCGAGCAAGTCGAACCGTTCCTCACCAGCACCACTTTTACCAATATTTTCAATTTCATGTACGAAATGGAGGACCAGCTCAAGCTGCTGCTCGGCCTGATCTTCAATTCGATCGTGCTGGGTGTGGAGATCGACGCGGGTCTACCGGCCGCCTACGCGGCGACCTTCGCCATCCTCATGGCGATCCAGTGGTCGGTGCGGCGACGCATCGCCGACATTTATCTCGAAAACCAGCGCCAGAACAACCGCGTCATTGCCCATGGCTACACCGCCTGGGACAATGTCTTTAGCGGCAATCGGTACAATTGGCGATTGTGGCTCGGCGGCTTCAAGTCGAAGCTGCGCGACTGCTTCCGCGCCCAAGTGAACGCCATCATGGCGCGCGAAGGCTTAAGTGCGCTCGGCGGGATCATCGGGCTCGCGATCGTGTTTTCGACCATGACCTATGTGGTGATCGCCAATGCCGGCGACACCGAAGTGCTGATCGCCCTCGCAGCGACCCTGCCGCGCCAGATTGAGATGACCAACCACGTCCATCAACTGACCTCCGGTTGGAACGACGTCCTCGCGCTCTGGACCCGCCTCGGCGGGGTCGCGCGGAGTATGCGGCCCGAGCCCGACCCCAATTTCGACCATCGCATCAAGTTCGACCGGCTGGTCCTGCGCGAGGACGGGCGCGGCAATATCTGCTCGTCGGTCGAAGGGGCGTTGCTGCTCGTTCTAGCGAAGTGCCGCGGCCGAGTGCTTGTGCGGGGAGGCAATGGAACTGGCAAGTCGACGCTGCTCGCCGCCTTGAAGGCCGAGATCAAGAACCGCGCCTATTATTGGCCGACCACCGACCGTCTCGCCTTTCGCTTCGACGCACAGACCATTGACGAGCCCCAGGCCTTCGGGGACGACGAGGACGAGCCGCGGCCGAGCAAGTCCAAGCAGGTCGGCTTTTCCTCAGGCGAGCGTCAGTTGAGATCGCTGGAGGAAATCGTCCAGCATACCGACGCCGCAATCTATCTCCTGGACGAGTGGGATACCAATCTTGACCCGTCCAATCGGGCGACGGCCGACGCGTTGGTGGAACAGCACGCCCAGCGCGCCCGCGTTATCGAGATTTCCCACCGGGATCGGAGTGACGGCGCCCTATCGTAGTTCTGGGGCGCTGCGGCGCCGCTCACCACATGCTGCGTGAACCGCGGCAATCTAGGGTCCAGACTCATTAAATCCACCCTAAAAGAGCAGCGGCGAGGCAGACAGTAATTTCGCGCCAGCCTGTCGTAGCGGGTCGCGATGCGCCTGAAGTCCTTCAACCTATTGAACGCGCTCTCGATGCGCCAGCGCAGCTTGTAGAGACGCTTGCTGAAGCTGAACGGTTGTTTCCTGTTACAGCGATTTTGGAATGACCGGCTTGGTTCCGCGCTCGTGCAGCCTTTCGCGCAGCTCGGCGCAGGCCTTGTCGCCGAGCATCCGTTTCGACGGCTTCACTCTGCGAACGAGGCGCTCTGCGATCGGGCAATCGTGTGCTTCACCTGTGGTCAACAGGATGGCGATAAGGCGCCCTTTAACATCTGCTACCTCGTGCGAATTTCCGCAGAATTCCGAAAACTTTTTTTCTCGTGCACGAGGCAGCGACGCGCGGGCGTGCGACGGAACTGCATCCACCCAGAAGCTGTTTTGACTCACGCCTACATGTTTCAACTGAAAGGAAATTCATGAAACATCCGACCCCATCTGATTTTACAGTCGAGGCCAAAGAAGCTTACGTGAGCGTGATTTTCAAGCCGACCGACAGCCACTATAACTTTGGTCGCTTAGCTGATCCGGAGGACATTGCGCGGCATGGTCCGCTCTCGCGACCGAATGTGAGACACGGGAAAACCGGCGATACTGGCGAATACCCCGAGCACGAGGTGGCACAGATGGCCCATACATTGGCCGTTAAGGCGATCACCACCACTTAGCCTAAACCTCCGTTGCAATCGCGCGGGTCCTTCGTGGCCCCGATCACAATGCGGGGGGCAACCGCGCGAGGGGCCGCCAGCCACAGCCGATCAAAAATAAGGTTGACACGGTTGACTCGGTTGACTCGGCACTGCGCCCGGTTGACACACACCGTGCCCGGGCCGAGAGCGAGTGGATTGCCGACATGGGGGCACCGTGCTGCCCAGCTCGCCCGCCGACTTCGGCAAGCTCATCGCCGAAGACACCGAGAAATGGGGCAAGGTCATCCGCGCGGCCAAATATCAAGCCGGAGTAGGCCGCTGCACTTGCAACTAATCCTCTCTCAACTCGTCTCCTCTCGTGCGGGCTGTCATGGGCAATCCTCCGGGTGGCCGACCTCATTGGACACGATCGTCAACCCGCCCGAGGGCGACAATGTGGTGTGGCGATTGCTCCACGCTGGCGCCTAATTGCCCGTTGACGCGCACGGAAACCGGATCTCGAAGAAGATCGACGTTGCGCGTGAGACCGTTGAACTTGGCGAACAGCACGGAAGTGGAACCTTTCCACATTGGTTCCCGTTGTGTGTCTGTCATTAAGCCCAAGGGAAGGAGCCCCGCATGACAAAGATCGCTTTCGCCCTGGCGGCAGCCGGGGCGGTATTCATGACTACCCCGCTGCTTGTCGGCACCGTTCCGGCCAAGGCCCAAAACCTCAAGATGGCCCAAGGCGTCGATGTTCAGATCGGGCGGGACCGCGACGATAGTTACCGTCGCCGACGAGATTCAGATGTCACCATCGGCGTCGGGCCAGGCGGCGTCACCGTCGGCCCACGGCAACACTGCCGGACGGTGACCACGACGGTCCAGCGGGACGATGGCCGCACGGTCACGCGCAGGGAGCGCCGTTGCGACTAAGAGCCCAATAAACGGGACGCTTGAGGTCCCGATTGCTGAATTCTTTGGAGAGCCGCGCAAAGGCGCGGCCCCAACGAGACGGTTGAGAAAACCTGTAAGCTATGACGGACAGATTATCGCTCCCGCCTCACGCCGTTCACTCGCCTGACAGCAGGGTTTGTGCCGCGGCGCGATCCGCAACCACCAGCTGGAGTAGAATATGTCCCGTATCATCGCCGCTCTGTTTCTTCTTCTCGCATCCACTGCTGCGTCTTCGGCCCAAGGCTTGTTCCCCTCCGTTTGGCAGAGTCAGCGGGGCGCGCTGCTGAAGGTTTTGGCGGTCGACCCTGCGGGAAATTTCACCGGAGTCTTTATCAGCGGTCCGGCGGGCACCTGTCCAGGAGTTCCCTATGATTTGGCAGGGCGCGTGCGGGGCTCTCGGATCGTGTTCCAGACGTCGAGGAACTGGACGCCAGATTGCAGAGCGACCACAGTTTGGTCCGGACGCTTTGTCAGCCCGACGACCGTTGCCACAAGAGGGATCGCGACATACGTCGCCCCGAATGGCCGCGTGACAAGGGTGCGAGGTACGGAGGTTTTCCAGCGCATCTGAACGAAGTTGGCTGACTATCGCTCCTCGATTGTGGCCGACCACGACACCGAAGTTGCACTCATCGTCGCTCCAAGCAAACTGAGACACTACCCGCACGAATGCAATTGGGAGTGACTTTTTCAGCCGGACCTGCGAGGCTCGCGGCCGTAGAAGCGCGGGTCGCTCCCATGTGATCACATATTGATGAGGATGACCCAAGCCTGTGGCCCATTTCACTGGTGCCTAAGAATTTTTCATCTGGCTCAGGGCGGCCTCGGCGGCGCCGCAAAGCGCCGATTGATTGCGGAGGCAGCTAGGGGAAAGCCGTGATGCGCCTGTTTTCCCTGGCCCTCACGCTGTCGCTCGCGGCCGGTGCGGCCGGATCGGCGCAGACGGCAACGCCCGACAGCGAGAACGGCCGCTACACCTTCAATCCTGTAGCCGACGGCGTACTGCGGCTCGACACGCGCACCGGCCAGGTGTCGCAGTGCAGCCGAAGCGACGCCGGCTGGGATAAGGTGGTGCCCGACGAGCGCTCCGCGCTGGAGACTGAGATTGCCCGCCTGCAGGGCGAGAACGCGACGCTGAAGAAGGAGCTTTTCGCTCGCGGGCTGCCCCTACCCGGTGTGCCGAGTACGCCAGGCGCAAAGCCCGACGAACCGGAGCTCAAGCTGCCAAGCGATGCCGAGGTCGATAAGGTGATTTCGTTCCTTGAGAAGGTTTGGCGCCGTTTGATCGAGATGGGGAGGAACGTGCAGAAGGACGTCGAGAAGAAAAATTGATCGATGCCGACGCACCGAGGGCGATCCGTAGCGAATACGGCTGGCAGACAGGCGTCCGCGGTCGCGTTTTGATATAAGCAAATTGGCGCCTATTCGGTCTCGCCCGACAGGGCCCAAATCGTCAGTTTCTCGGGTCGGCTCGGTCCCGTAGGAAATTTCGTCGACCATGCGACGCCAAGGGCGATCCTGATTTGGGAGGAAGCTATGCCGACACTGGTAGGCTTCGGCACATTCGCCGCCTTACTTGAGGAGAAGATCAGCGAAAAGATCAGCCGCCGCATTCTCTCCGGTGAGCAAGGAATGATCGTGTGGTGGAGCATCGGGGCAGGCGTCCATGTTGAGCCGCACGGTCACGCAAATGAACAGATCGTCTGGCTGCTCAAGGGCAAGATGGAGTTCCGCCTCGGCAGCGAACAGCGGGTCTGCGGCCCGGGCGACGTCGTGGTCATTCCGGGAGGTGTAGAGCACGAGGGATGGTTCCGCGAAGACACCGAAGTGATCGATTTCTTCGCGCCTCCGCGCGACGACTTCCTACTCGGCGGCAAACCCGCCTACATGAGCGAAGGCTGAACACGACCGTCAACTCTGCCGGGCACAGCGCGAGCGTGTAGCTATGAGCCCTCACGCGCGCGTGATCCAGCGTTCAGCTCCCAGTCAGCTTCGCTCGCTAGAATCGCCCCCGTCGGGGACCTCGCTCCAGCGAGGAGACGAAACATGCTTCGAAAAGGTTCATCGCGATTGCCACCACCGCTGCAATCGGTGCAGGTCCTCGCAAGAAAATGGAGGAACACCATGGTGCGTAAGGTCATAATTGCGTTGGCGGCCGTCACCTTCGCGGGCGCGATGGCAGTGTCGCCGACAGCGGATGCCCGTATGGGCGGAGGTGGAGGCGGAGGCGGAGGCGGAGGCTTTCGCGGCGGAGGTGGTGGCGGCTTTCACGGCGGGATGATGGGTGGAGGCTTTCGCGGCGGGATGACGGGCGGAGGCTTTCGCGGCGGGATGGGTGGAGGCTTCAGCGGCAGGATGGTGGGTGGAGGCTTCCGTAGTGCGATAGTGGGCGGAGGCTTCCGCAGCGCCGGTTTGCGTAGTGGGTTCGTCGGGTCCCGCAGCTTCGCGTTCCGGCCAGGACTTGCACCACGCTTTGCTCGTTTCAATCGGTTCGGTCATCGCCGCTTCGCCTTCGCGGCGGTGCCATTCGCCGTCGGCGTTGGTCTCTATGGCGGCTCGTGTTGGAGTTGGCAACCGACCCCGTGGGGCTGGCAGCGGGTCTGGGCCTGTGACTACGACTACGGGTACTACGGATACTACTAAGCCGGCGTGAAACGCTGATTGAGCAGAAAACCGGAGGAGACTCGCGGCCGTCGTTTTGCTGCCGCGTCATCAGGCATTCGCGGGTCCTCCCACTGCCCGAAAAACACCGCGGGGGGCAACCGCGCGAGGGGCCGCCAGAGGGCCTTGGACCGCTTTAGCCTTGACTCCTTGACAGCGCTACCTTGACACATGGGATTTCGTCGAGGATGCCGACGGAGAGGCGTTGTTTCGATATTTTGCCATGATTGCCAGCCTAAATGTGCCGATCAAGGAACGGGGGATCGCGGCATGGGCAGCGTCGATGTCTTGCGGAACAAGGCGGAAGAGTACCTGGAGAAGGCACGTGCGATCAGCGATCGGCAACGTGCTCGGCTTCTCCTCGTGCAGGCCCACAATCATCTCAAGTGTGCTGAAGAGACAGAAGCCCAACAGTTGAGTGCTCGGCGGTAGCAAATAGCGCGGGTGCAAAAAGCACTCCATCGTGACTTTGTGTAGGCCGCCTACTTGGGGCGGCCTCGACATGTGAGAAGGACGCCTGAATCGTCGGCCCCGCTTCGTCTCCATAAGGTGTTGTGTTGTCTGCGCGCCACACTGATTTTGAATCGCCCTGCTCACATTGACTCTGGCCTCATTATAGGGCGTGAATTCGGACGGGGTGTTGCTTCAGTTCTGTGAGGGGGCGTCATGAGTGCGACGATGATTACGCCCGTCGAGTGCCGACAACATGCTATTGAATGCCAACGGATGGCTGAACGCGCCGCGAATTTGAGAATGCAATCCATCCTGATCGACATGGCACGAACCTGGCGGAGGCTGGCGCTCGAAGTCGAACAACAGTCCAGTTACAAGAACGAATCATTGTTGCCGTACGATCCGCGCATGCTCCTCTGAGGTGCGCCGCCCCGTTGGACCAGCGGCAGTTGCTGCGCATCAGAATCGGACTCGCGGGTCCTTCTTGGCGCAAAAAACCGTGCAGCAAAAACTATGTGCACCGCGATCGCGACATTACGGTCGGCAGAGGTTGGCGTGACCGCGACGTCATCATCGAGGAGCGGCGCCGTCCGCGAGAACCGGGCGTTGAGATTAGAAGGTCTCGTCCCGGTGTCAGCGTCGACATCGATTGATCGCTAACGGCCCCGCCCCAAATGGGCGGGGCTTTTTTCTTTGGAGTGAGAGCGGCGCGAAGGATCGCCAGCGACCGGCTGCGTTGCAAGCAAAACGAGGGGATCCTGCATGCCGAGTCCCGAGTATTTTCGTCGCCAAGCCGACGTCTGCTTTCGCCTCTCGCGTATAGCTTTCGACAACGAAGTGTCATCCCGCTTCGTCGCGATGGCCAAGGCTTATGAACTAAGAGCGGGAGAGCTGACTGGCCGACGTGAGACAGGAAAAATACCCTAAAAGCAAAGGCCGCCCGGGAGCCTAGCCGAGCGGCCTTTGGGATGAACTGCCGGCGGAACCGGTTCCGTTCATCAACTGATGAAACGAACGATTAAAGGATGCATGAGTTCCATGCAGCGCGCTAAAAATTAAGAGTCGGTTTCGAGCCACACCTGTGGACCGCGCCCACAACGTAAACGCTCGTGCTCTTTCGGATGCTTTGGGTGCGGAAGCTATGGCGCAAGAACCGATAGCCGAAATGTTCGTCAGTCGCTAGAAGCTGGTTCGGCAACTTTCTTGTCCGCCTCGGAAAGCTACGCAAGACATCTCCGCAGCTCAGGTGCTTCGCTATATTTGACCGAGGGCTCATATGGAGACGGCAAGGCAATTCATCACGGCCACGCCGGTCACTAAGACCGATCGCAGCGGCGCTTTGAAATGCTGGTCGCCTAGCGTGCCTCGTGGCGCCATGAGTGCAGCCGTAACCGCAGCGCTCGCAACCTGTATGCTGGCTTTTGCGCCAGCCGTTTTCGCTCAACCGGCCTCTGATTCCCTTGGCGAGCTATTAGTCGGCAAGGCGGCATTCGGTGATTGGCGCACCGATGCCCCCTTGGTTCGGCGCAAGATCACTGACCTGCCTCCGCCATACGCCACTCGATCGGCGTCGAATCCTCCCCGGGTGATCGCGAAACCGGTTTCCGCCGCGCCGAATGTGCCGCCGGGTTTCCAGGTCGAGCTCTTCGCCTCCAATCTCCACGATCCGCGCACGGTTCGGGTCGCGCCGAATGGCGACATCTTCATCGCCGAATCGGAGGCCGGGCGGATTCGGGTCCTGCGCGCCGCCGATGGAGCGACCAAGCCCAGCAGCAACGACGTGTTCGCCTCAGGCCTCGACCAGCCGTTCGGCATAGCGTTCTATCCGTCCGGATCGGACCCGCAGTGGATATATGTCGCCAACACGGGATCTGTGGCCCGCTATCCCTATCGCAGCGGCGACCTCAAGGCGCGCGGGAAAGCCGAGGTGATCGTGCGCGATCTTCCCCACGCTGGTGGCCGCTCAGTGCAACGCGGCCACATTACGCGAGACATTGCTTTCGCCAAGGACGGCCGCCAGATGTTCGTCTCGGTCGGGTCGGCATCGAATGTCGGGGAGGGGATGGGCAAACGCGATGCTGCCGCGATCGCACGTTGGGAAGCGGAGCATGGTCTGGGCAGCGCGTGGGGCAGCGAGACCGATCGCGCGGCCGTGCTCGTATTCGACCCGGAAGGCAGGAATCGGCGAGTGTTCGCAAGCGGGCTGCGAAACTGCGTTGGACTCGCCGTGCACCCACTGACGGGCGACCTCTGGTGCTCAACCAACGAGCGCGACGACCTCGGCGACGATCTCGTGCCCGACTTCATTACGCGCGTGCGTGACGGCGCTTTCTACGGCTGGCCCTGGTACTATCTGGGCGCCAACGAAGATCCGCGACATCGGGGCGAACGGCCGGACCTAAAGGACAAGATCACCGTCCCCGACGTGCTGATCCAGGCGCATTCGGCCTCGATGGGA
>WNFU01009443.1_pt1 | contig 15399 bp, 24 predicted proteins | sample 5400121 | NCBI WGS metagenome assembly WNFU01 (sample SAMN13153360, study PRJNA577476) | soil metagenome | isolation source: 100 cm soil or saprolite under grassland replicate 1 | place: USA:California | collected 2016-06-15
GGGTCTGCCCAGCCTTTGGTTGACTCCTGACATGTGAGGATGACCCTCACAGGAAGGAGGCAGTCGATGCCGAAGGCGTTCCCCCTGGAGTTCCGCCGCGACGTCGTCGCCGTGGCCCGTCGCAAGGAAGCTCCGATGTCCCAGATCGCCAAGGACTTTGGGATCTCGGAGTCCTGTCTGCACCGGTGGGTGAAGCGGGCCGAGATCGAAGACGGGGTCCGCGAGGGCCTCACCCTCGCCGAGCTTGCCGAGATCCGCGAGCTGAAGAAGCGCAACCGGCTTCTCGAGCAGGAGAACGAGGTCCTGCGGCGAGCGGCCATCTACCTGGGCCAGGGCCTCAACCCAAAATGATGTACCCGCTGGTCCGCGACCTTGCCGGCGACGGCGTTCCCGTCACGGTGACCTGCCGGGTGCTCGCGTTCACCAAACAGGCGTACTACCAGTGGAGGGCGAACCCGGTGAGCGACCGGGAGTGGTCCGACGCTCACCTGGTCGACCGGGCCCGTGACGTCCACGCCGACGACCCGACCTTCGGCTACCGGTTCATCACCGACGAGCTCGCCGCCGACCACGGGATCAAAGCGAGTGAGAACCGGGTGCACCGTCTATGCAGTTCCCACGGCATCTTCTCGGTGCTCGCCCGCAAGAAGGGCCGACGGCCGAAGCCCGGAGAGCCGGTCCACGACGACCTGGTCCGCCGATCCTTCGGAACCAAGGGTCCCAACGACCTTTGGTTCACCGACATCACCGAGCACCCGACCGGTGAGGGCAAGCTGTACCTGTGCTGCGTGAAGGACGCCTTCTCCGGTCGCATCGTCGGCTACTCCATGGACTCGAGGATGAAGGCCTCGCTCGCGGTGGCAGCGCTTCGCAACGCGATCGAGCTCAGGTGCCCAGCCGGCACCATCGTGCACTCGGACAGGGGCAGCCAATTTCGAGCGAAGAAGTTCGTCCGGCTGCTCCGCGGCAACGGGCTCATCGGATCCATGGGCCGGACCGGCGCGTGCGCCGACAACGCGGCCATAGAGTCGTTCTTCGCTCTGCTTCAGAACAACGTCCTCGATCGCCAACGCTGGCAGACGAGGGAAGAGCTCCGCCTGGCCATCGTCACCTGGATCGAACGCACCTACCATCGCCGGCGTCGTCAGCGAGCGCTGGGGAGACTCACCCCGATCGAGTTCGAAGCAGTGCATGAGGTCGCTCATGCCGCATGATGACCGTCAACCGTTCGAGTCAACTGAAGCGGGGGCAGACCCGTCCTTGCGTGAGGTGGATGAGGTGGAGGCCACGTTGACGAAAAGTTGACGGAACGGCGGGAACCCAGTTCCGTCTATAGAGTGGACGGACCTCAGTAGAAAGGGGCTGACCACGGCATTTGGCTGCGCGAGCTTGTGACCTGCAGCTTCGATGAGGAGGCGGCCCTCCTCGGCAGGCAAGAGGTCAGGGGTTCGACTCCCCTCAGGTCCACCCGAAAGACAACCGGTGCGCGAACCGACCACCCAGTTCGCGGTGGGAGGCACTTCCCGCGGCCGACTGTCTTCCCCCCTTCACGGTTCGGCAGAGCCAGTTCCGACGCATGGGTAGAAGCAAACACAGCGGTCAGCCCTGGCGAGGCGGTGGGGCAAAAGGTTGAAATCCTTGACAACTGCGACTTTAAACTTAAGAATTATCTTGTCGCGACCGACAAGGAGAGTACAGAATGGGTCAGAAGCCGCGGGGAAGGCGAGACATCCCCGAAGGCTTGCCGAAGGACTGGAAGAAGCTGGCGGAGGCGATGCGGAGCCACAACTGGACGTTCGAGGAAGGCGCTAAGCACGTGAAGGCCTTCGGTCCCGATGGGATCACCTGGGCGACGCTCTCCAAGACTCCCAGCGACGTTCGGTCGTTCAGAAACGCTCGCGCGAAGTTCCGTCGCTGGTGCAGAGACCTTCGACTTGAGCCAGGGATATGAGAGAGGTGGCTCACATGGAGTGGATGGTGACGGCTGCGAGCAACCGAATCGATGACGAAAGGCGGTGGGAGGAGCTCCAGTTCGCCTTGCTTGACACCCTTGAGGATTTGGGCGCCTTGGGAGTTACTGGCTGGGGAAGGATCGGCGAGCTGGGAGCCGTGTTCTCTGTCGAGGCTCCTGCGTTGCCTTATGCTGCGAGCGTCGGTGCGGAGCTCTTCCAGACCGGCCTCGAGAAGATTGGTGGGCCACCGGCGGCACGCATCGAGGTCGAGCCCGCTAACCACGACGATGGCGGGAGTGAGCCGGTGCTGGAACGACGCCTTACCGTGGCCGGCCCCTCCATTCAGGCGATCTCTGCTAGCGAGATTGCGGAACTTCTCGGGATTTCCAGGCAGCGCGTCTACCAGCTACTCGATGAGCGCGAAGACTTCCCCCGCCCAGTCGCCGAGACCCCGCGGGGTGCTATCTGGGACCGCCGTGAAGTCGAGCAGTGGGCTCGTAAGCCGCGTAGACGAGGACGTCCCCGGAGGGAAGCTAGCAATCCCTAGCGTCGACCGCAGCTTGGCGTCAGGCGAGCCCAAGCGGTGGGACGACCAGGGCTGAGCGGTTCGCGCACCGATCAATCAAGACCACAATTTGACCTTTGTGTGAACCGAGGAGCGATGCGAAGGGCTCCTCGTGGTTCGAGCGACCTGCCGCGGGCCGCCACCGAATCACCACGCATTGTGTACGCTAGCCCGAACTCCAAGGAAGGGAACGATCGTGAACGGGGCTCTGCTCGAAGCGTTCCGCCACAATGCTTGGGCGACCAAGCAACTCCTGGAGTCCTGCCGGGATCTGTCGGCGGAGCAGCTCACCGCTCCCGGAATCGGGACCTACGGGGGCATCCTCGAGACCTTCAACCACATCGTCCTGTTGGACGCGCGCTATCCGCGGCGGCTGGCCGGCAGCGGACCGCCCTGGGTCGACAGCGCCGGCGGGAGCGACCCCGGTGATGTGGACCCGGAGAGCGTCGATATCGACCAGCTCCACTCAAGGGTCGAGGAGACGGAGAAGCTCTGGGAGGAGCCTCCTGTCCGAACGGTTGGATGCCGAGCGCGTGATCATCCTCGACCAGGGGGCGTACCAGGCCCACGCCGGGGTCCTGGTGGCGCAGGCACTCCACCACGGGAATGCCCACCGGGAGCAGATCTGCCCCATCCTGACAGGGGCAGGCCTGCAGCCTCCGGACGTCCAGGCGTGGGCATACGCGGACGCAACCGGGCGAGGAGGGGAACGAAACCCGACGCCTGAGGATTGATGGTGGAGCTTCGCGGCTGACCGGCACGATGCACACGTACGCCCGGGTCTCAACACCCTCGCGAACCGCGAACGCGCTGGGCGCTCGGCGGGGATTCGCCGCAAATCGCGTGTTACCCTGACCGATCGCGCCGGCTGACCCCGGGGGGCCAGAGGATGACGCGAGCAGATCAGCAGGTCAGAGGGGATCCCGGCGCGTCCCCCGGCTCGCCGCCGCGCGCGATATCCAGACGGGCCAGCGGGCTTGTCCGGGTGCGCATAAGCAGACGTTGGATCGCCCATGCCTCAGGGTTGTGGTATGCGCACTGATCTCCCATCCCGTCCGCCTGCTCCTCGCGAAGGTTATGCTCCGGTCGGAAAGGGCGAGCTCTACTATCGCGATATCGGACAGGGACGGCCAATCATCGTCCTCCATGGTGGTCCCGATTTCGACCACTGCTACTTGCTCCCCGATCTGGATCGCTTGTCCGATTCGTATCGCCTCATCTACTACGATCAAAGAGGACGCGGAAGATCGGCGCCTCAGGCCCGGCCGGAAGACGTCACCCTTGAATCCGAGATCGAGGACCTTCAGAGCCTGAGTAAGTACTTTCAACTGGACTCGTTTGCGGTCTTGGGACACTCCTGGGGTGGGCTCTTGGCCATGGAGTACGCGATTCGCCATCCGCTCCGAGTGTCTCACTTGATCCTGATGAATACCGCTCCCGCCTCTCATGACGACTACATGCTGTTTCGGCAGGAGCGCCGCACGAGAGCGGCGGGCGATCTGGAGAAGCTGGAAGTCTTGTCAGCCAAGGCCCAGTATGAGTCGGGCGACCTTGAGACGGAGGCCGAATACTATCGCATCCATTTCCGGACGACCCTGCGAAAACCAGAGCATCTGGAGCAGGTGATTACGGGCCTGCGATCGCACTTCACGCCAGAGGGTGTTCTAAGAGCACGAGCAATCGAGAAGCGGCTCTATGCCGAGACGTGGGTATCGAGCGAGTACGACCTGCTTCCGAAGCTCAAGCGGCTAAGCCTCCCGACGCTGGTTATCCATGGAGACTACGACTTCGTTCCTGCAATCTGCGCTGCCCACATCGCTCAGTCCATACCTGGAGCCCGCTTCGCCCTCTTGAGAGAGTGCGGGCACTTCTCTTATCTGGAATGCCCAGATGACGTTCGCAAAGAGATGGCCGAGGTTCTAGACAACAACTGATCATCGTCTCGGGCCGGGTTTGAATAGTCACCATGAGACGGCCGGTCACGTCCGTGAAGATCGTGGATCACGCGCGGATGGGCCGCGCCGAGGAGCCACACACGGAGGTGGACCGGCCATGGACAACGCTACGCACCTCGGTCTGGACGTGCACAAGGACTCCAAGCAAGCGTGGGGCGAAGGGCCACCTCGTCGCCTGCTACGAGGCCGGCCCGAGCGGCTACGACACGTACCGCCTCCTGACGTCTCTCGGGGTGCCCTGCGACGTCATCGCTCCCACCCTCATCCCTCGGCGGGCCGGCCGACGGGTGAAGACCGACCGGATCAATGCCCGAAACCTGGCCCGACTCCACCGAGCCGGCGAGCTCACGGCGATCCGGGTCCCCACGTCCGAGGAGGAGGCCATCCGTGACCTGGTTCGGGTCCGGGAGGACCTCAAGGACGACCGGCGTAGGACCATGCACCGGATGAAGAGCTTCCTCCTGCGCCAGGGACGTCGCTACCCGGCCAAGACCAAGGGGTGGACCGACAAGTTCGACAAGTGGATCCATGCCCAGCACTTCACCGAGCCCGCCGCGGAAGCGGCGTTCCGCCACTACGTGGCAGCCTCGACGCCCGCCGGGTCGAGCTCCGGGCGATCGACGCCGAGATCGCCGCCTGCACCCGACCACCGCTCGAGGCCGCGGTGACGAAGCTCCGGTGCTTCCGCGGGATCGACTCCCTCTCTGCGGTGACCATCGCCGCGGAGGTGTGCGACTTCCACCGGTTCGCCACGGCCACCCAATTTATGGCGTTCACCGGCCTGGTTCCCTCGGAGCACTCGAGCGGGTCGAGCGAGCACCGGGGCTCGATCACCAAGACCGGCAACGCCCACCTCCGGAGGTCCTGGTGGAGGCGGCGTGGAGCTACCGACACCGCCCGGGGATCGGGATCGAGCTCCGCCGGCGGAGCGAGGGGCAACCCTCCGAGGTCACCGCCTACGCCTGGGCCGCCCAGTGCCGGCTGTGCACTCGGTTCCGCCAGCTCGCCGCACGCCGGGACCACAACGTGGCGGTGGTGGCGGTGTCCAGGGAGCTGGCCGGGTTCGTCTGGGGGATGATGACCGACCGGTTGGCAGTGTCCTGATGCAACCGTGGGAGCGGGCGGGCGTGCACCGCGGAAGGATCCTCGCGGACGTTATGGGGCTTCAGACCCGCGTTCTTAGTCAGAGGCAGCTTCCGACGAATCGATGATGTGCGGTTCCGATCCGCGAATACGAGAGTGGTCGATCGTCGCTGCCACCTGCCCGCCCGTCTCCCGCCCCTTCGCCTCCTCGACGCGACCGCCTTAAGCGGAGGACTTGACAGACCGTCTCATACGAGCGTCTGGCCAAGTCCACACGGGGTTTGCGCTGGGCGCTGACGTCTCTGTTCAATGACGAGCTATCGATCCCGCCTGCGTCCTGCCTCGGCTCGTGGAGTGCACACGGTTGGACGGATTGTTGACACTCTGGCATTTTTGGCTACACTTCTAGCCAAATGTTGGCCGAGCAGATTCCTCTGGGAGACGTCAAGAACCGGCTCTCCGAAGTCGTGGAGCGCATCCGTCGTGAGCATGGTCGGGTCGTCGTCACCAAGCACGGTCAGCCGGCCGCTGTGATCCTCTCCGTCGAGGACTTGGAGTCGCTCGAGGAGACGTTGGAGATCCTGAGCGACCCCGAGCTGCTCGAGGCCATCAAGGAGTCCGAAGAGGACGTGCGCAAGGGCCGCGTCCGACGTTTGACCAAGCAAGAGGCGCTCGCACTCATCAAGAAACGGTGAGTGGGCGGCAGAGCCCGTACTCGATCGACTGGACCCGCTCCGCCCTTCGGGCGCTCAACCGACTCCCCGAGAAGGTTGCTACTGCCGTGGTTGAGTTCGCGTACGGGCCGCTTGCCGATAACCCGCATCGAGCGGGCCACCCGCTTCGTTTCGAACTGGAGGGTCATCACAGTGCTGCCCGTGGCGACTTCCGGATCATCTACGCGATCGATGCCAGGCGCCATCGTGTGACCGTGGAGACGATCGCGCATCGAGCCGACGTCTATCGCAGGCGCTAGCGCAGGGGCTCGATCTGCTCCGGGTCCTCTAGCGCAGGCCCGCCAGCTCCTCGAGCCCTTTCAGCTGCGTCAGACGGTTCACACATCGTCCACCCACCTCCACTTTGGTTCGAACCGCGATTGACCTGCATGTCCGAGTTTCCGTCCTGAAGGGAATCGAACTCGCCCGTTCAGACGTCGCCCGCGCCTGGGGCATATGGTATGCTGGCATACCATGAAGCGGACGACCGTCAAGCTGCCCGACGACCTCGACGCTAGGCTTCGTCATGAAGCCGATCGTCGAGGGAAGACCGTATCCGAGATTACGCGAGAGGCGATCGAGTCTCATCTGGGCGCCGGGCGGCGGCGTTTCATCGCGGCCAAGGCTGGCCGGAGTGGTCGAAGTGACACCGCCCGCCGGATCGAAGAGATCATGCGCCGGGAGGCCCACCGATCCCGCTGATCGTCGATTCGGGGCCGCTGTATGCCTACGTCGACGAAGACGATCGAGACCACGAAGCCAGCCTCTCCCTCCTGGAGGGACACCAGGGTCCGCTCATCGTCCCTCAGCTGGTCGTGGCTGAGGTGGCCTACTTGCTAGAGACCCGGCTGGGCCCGCTGGTGGAGGTCCGATTCCTCGGGGACCTAGCGGCAGGGAACCTGATCACTGAGCCTGTTCGGCCGGGCGATTGGATTCGAATCGCCGAGCTTGTAGCCGACTATCGGGACCTACCGCTCGGGACCGTCGATGCCTCGGTCGTTGCGACCGCAGAACGCCTCCACCTCGTCCAGCTCGCGACGCTCGACCGCAGACATTTCACCGTCGTTCGGCCCGTTCACGCCCCTGCTTTCGAGATTCTCCCATGAGACCGCACAGCTGTTCGAGGAGCTACGCCGAAGTTCGAATAGCATCCCCCTCAGAAGGTGTCGCGGAAAGCTCAGTGACAGCTCTGGCGGCAGAGCAAGAGACGAGTCGAGCGGAAGGAACTGTTCCGGGAAGTTGATGTCGGGGATGGTCTTCTTCCGAGTGGGCTCCACTTGCCTGAGGTTCTGATCTTCAGGAGGTTGTGCACTGTCTGCTCGAACCGCCACTCGCAGTTGCAGGCGCGAAGGCCGCGTCGCCTGAACCGTCCTGCGCCTCGCTGTCGCTGGTGGCCGAATACCGGCTCGATGGACCCGCCGCGTCTTCGGTACAGCCGCCTCCCTCGCTTGGTGCGGAGCTTGCGTTCCATGCGCTTCGTCCTCGACAGGCCCTTGGGGAGCCGTCCGCGAGGTGGCGGAGCGTTGTCTGTGTGCTCCCGGTTCTTCGTGGCGATCAGGAGTTCCACCCCGAGGTCGTGCTCGAGCCCGAGGTTGTCGTCGCTCAGGTAGCCGGCGTCGGCCACCACCCCGACCCTCTTGCGCACCCCTGCCTTGGCCAGGTTTCGCACCGCCTGCTCGACCATCGGTTGCAGCTGCGCGAAGTCGGTGGGGTCCGCGGTGACCTCGCAGGCGATGGTGACCTGGTTCTCGGTGGCGATGGCCTGGGCGGTGAACCCTTGGAGGAACCCACCGCTCGCGGTCGACAGGATGCGGCTGTCCGGGTCGGTGGTGTTGGCCAGGGTGGTGTGGCGACGGTCCCTGGCCCGCTCCCCGGGCGGTTTGGGCTTGCGCCCGCGCATGCCCTTGCCGGTTCGCCTCTTGTACTCCTCGCGGGTAGCCACTTTGGCCTCGTAGGCGGCCTGGCGCCTCTGCTGCTCCGCCTCGAGCCGGGCCTTGGCGGCGAGCAGACGCTCGAGCCGGGTTTGGGGCTCGACCAGATCCTCGGGGATGTCGGAGTCAGAAGACTCGCCCTGGCGCCGGTCCTCCTCCTCCTCGTCGGTGGCTCGTGCTTCGGCGATGATCCGCTGCACCTCGGCCCGGATCCAGTCCTCGGTGCGGTTGGCCCCGGGCGAGGCGTTGGCCTTGATGCGGGTGGAGTCGAGGGCCACGAGCCCCACACGGACCAGCCCGCACTCGGCGGCCATGCGGAGCACCTGGTCGAGTCGGCGAGCTCCTGTTCGTGGACTTGGGCGAACCGGGCGATCGTGGCGTGGTCGAGCGCCTCGTTGGTGGTGATGAACCGGAACGCGACGTCCTCCACGCACCGCCGCTCGATCAGGCGGGATGACCTCGCCCCGGTGGCGTAGGCGTAGATGAGCAGGGCCACCATCATCTTGGGGTCGTGGGCCGCTCGCCCCCACCCGTCGGCTCGGCGTCTCGCGTAGAACGCCGACAGATCAAGGGTGTCCACCACCGCGATCACGAACCGAGCGAGGTGATCCTTCGGCAGCCACTCGTCCAGGCTCGGTGGCATCAGGAACGGCTGGTCTCGATGGCAGGGAACAAAGTTGTAGGCCACGGGTTCCTCCGAGGGTGTGGGAATTACCTCGATGTCATTCTCCCGGAGTGGCTACCGCCAGGCCAGCTCTTACAAAGGTTTTCGCGACACCCTCTCAATGCCCCTTTCTGGGCTCTATGGGACTGTTGCCCAAACAACAAGAGGTCGCTGACCAGACCTCCCGCCAGACCTGCCTGATGAGACGATCTGGTCGTCTGCCGGTACTTCCGCGTGGGGGATCAGGAGATCCGGACCATCACCATCGCTGCCCGGTTCGACAATGCGCTCGAAGTGACTCTCGCCGAGCTGCGGATCGAGCTCACCTATCCCAGGACGAGGATGTGGAGCGGTTCTTTCGCGTACGCGCGCGGGGAGCGGGCCTAGCGGATGCGGGCGAGCCTCGTCAGTTTACGAACCGCGCTCGAGGCCGGCGACGCGCCAGATTCCGACGTGACCCTCATACGCTCGCCGTAGTCCGCGCCCCTCGAGCACGGCGAGCATCGCGCCCGGCGGGTGGGCGAAGCCGCGAAAGCTGCTTCGCATCAGCCGCATCACGAAGTTGAAGACGCCGTAGAAGGCGCGGAAGAGCACGTTTCGTGGTGGATAGCTGAACACGAGCGCGCGCCGTGCGTGGTCGGCGGCCGCCCCCAGCAGGCGGTCGTAGTCCGGGTAACAGCACACGACCCGGTGCATGACCACGATGTCGGCCGGCTCGACGGCCTGAGAGTCCCTGGCGATGTCGTGGATGCGCCAGTCAACCCGCCGTCCCACACCCGCCTCCTCCGCGAGCTTGCGCGCCTCCTGCTCGTATCCGGGCGAGAGCTCCAGATTCTGGGTCCGTGCCGCACCCGCCTTCAGGAGCTCGATCTCGATCTCGCCGACTCCACCACCGATCTCGAGGACGGTGGCACCCTCGATGCCGCGATCCCGCAGGAAGTCCGCCATCTTCCGCGCGGTCTTGTCGAGCCCGCGCTTCTGATACTTCCTGGCAAGCCTCCGGGCGAACCGCTTGCTGAAGAATCGGTGGTAATCGCCCGGACAGCAAGACCCCCCCATGTCACCAGCTTAGTGCTCCGCCCGCTCCCAGTAGCGGGACCCGAATTCACGGAACCCGGCCGGCGGAGTTCCGGGGCGCGGGCTCGACTATCCTTCGGCCCCCACGGCGCAGCACTAGCGCAACCGCCTCGTCCGCCAACTCGACCGGTGCGCCCCCACACAGTCACCCTCGGCCCACTCCCAGATGCGGGCTTGAGCGGCACGTCACGCTTCCATGTTCTTCCCGGCGTGCCTGCAGGTTCATGGGGCGATCTCCTTCGCCTTGGTGGAGTTCGTGTGCGGCCTTCTGTGCGTCCTCCCTCACCATGAAAGACGAGTTCCCGGTGCGTCGCCCTCGACTATCCCGCGTTCGGTCTTTCCAGCGCCTCCACCGGGAGTGGTGAGGGAGCTCGGCCGGTAGGGGTCGAAGGCAGGTGGTCACGATGCACGGGTCCTAGGGTGAGCGAAGGACGCCCGCCCTGGTCAGGCTCTCGCGGACGAGGTTCAACAGGGTCGCTTCGTCGTACGGGCCGTAGTGCCTGCGGCCATTGACGAAGAAGGTCGGTGTTCCTGCCACCCCGCTCACATCGGCGCTCTCGATGTCACGAGCCACCCGGAGTGCATGCCGTCCCGACTGCAGCTCCTCGGAGAACCTGTCCACGTCGAGGCCCAGGTCGCCAGCGTATCCAAGGAGATCATCGAAGCCGAGCGCGTCCTGAAGGGCGTACAGGACGTCGTGCACCTCCCAGAACATCGCCTGCGCGCCCGGCGGCCTCTGAGGCCTCCGCGGCGAGCTGGGCATGCTCGTGGACGTCGCGGAGCAGCAGGTGTCGGAACACGAAGCGGAGGTCGCTCTCGAAGGTCTGAAGGAGCCCTCTAACGGCGGGCTCCGCCCTTCCACAGTGAGGGCATTCGAAGTCGCCATACTCGACCAGGGACACCGGCGCGTCGGCCGGCCCGCGAACGTGGTCGATGTCGGCGTCGACGGGTGCGGCGAGGTCCTCGAGCGGAGCGGGGACGCGATCTTCCCCAGCGCCGAGTACCCGCCGTAGGAGATGCTCGATCACGCGGAACACGATCCAGGAATGGAGGATCGGGCTGATGAAAAGTTGACGGAACTGCGGGAATACGTGTCGCTCCGAAGACTGAAGGGAACTCAGTAGAAGGCGCCTGACCACCGCCTTTGGCCGAGAGGGCTTGTGGACCTGCAGCCTCGAAGAGGAGGCGTCTATCCTCGGCAGGACTGGCCAATCTCAGAGCTGTCTGACTAGAATCATGGTCATGACTGAGACACTCCCGCTCGCTGAGATCAAGGCGAAGCTTTCCGAAGTGGTGGACCGAGTGGAAGGCCAGCACGAACGGATTGTCCTTACCCGGAATGGTCGGCCGGCCGCTGTCCTCATCAGCCCGGGGGATCTCGAGGCGCTCGAGGATACGCTCGATCTCCTTGCGGACCCGAAGGCCCGCACCGATATCGAGCGGGCTCGCAAGGAGATCGCCAGAGGCAAGGGCATCCGCGCCGAGGAGATCAGGGCCCGCTATCTGCAGAAGTCGTGAGCCGATCTCGGTGGGAGCTCGTCGTAGCTCCCTCGGCCGAGCGGACTCTCTCTCGTCTTCCGGAGAAGGCGGCTGCCGCCGTGGTCGAATTCATGCTGGGACCGCTGGTCGCGGATCCCAAACGAGTTGGTCATCCTCTCCGAGGCGAGCTGCAGGGTCTCTGGGCCGCTCGCCGCGGGCCGTACCGAGTGGTCTATGAGCTCGACGAAGCCGCAGGAGAGGTCCGAGTGTTGAGGGTCGATCATAAAGCTGACATCTACCGGCCTCGCTTCTAACGAGTCGTGATCGCCGAAGAACCAATTCTGACTCACGCCGACCCGTTGCACACGTCTGTCCTGTACAGCACCGACATGTCGCCCCGCAGCAGGCGCACAGCGTTGCCGCTCGGGCTCTGCCATTGCAGCTGGAGGAGGATGGCGTGGGGGGAGGCGGATTGGTTCCGCTCGATCCACTGGTAGGCGAAGGAGTTCGAGCCGCTCCCGCCGGGGACGAACCGGGTCGCACCGGGGTGGCTGACGAACGTCTGTCCGCCCACGTTGGTGCTCAGGATACGGAACCTCACCGGTGCTCCGGAGACGAGCGCGCTGACGTTGATCGCGATGGGGAAGATGGCCACCGGGTGGGCCCTGAATCCCGGAACCGACACCCACTGCGTCGAGGTGGTTGACACGGGCGTGGTCTGCCACACGGTGTCCACGCAGTCGAGCGGGGTCCTGCCGCTCCCAGTCTCGGCCACGACTGCCCACCCGGTCCCCGCCACGAGCGCCACCGTCGTGATCGCGACGATCAGTTTCCTCATGCTGACCATTCCTTTCCGGCCCGCCCTGCTACTCGCCAGAGCTACGGCCCCTCGCGGTTGCCGATGGTCCTGTTCACTCTCGGCATGAATCCTCAGGAGGGCTCGATCGTTTAGCAGGACCCCTCGCCAGGGGGCGTCCGTCTGCCTGCCAAGCGCGCGTCTAGCCGGAGTTCGTAATACAGTCCAGACAGAGAGGATTCGGGAGCGAGATGAGATCGGGGGTTCCAAGGATCATCTCCCTCGTGGCGCTTTCCCTGGCCGTGGCGGGATGCGCCAAGTCGTCCACCTCGTCGGCGCGGACCCTCTCCATCGTGAGCCCCAGCGAAGGGGCGACCGTGACCTCCCCGGTACATTTCGTGTTTTTGGTCAAAGGGGTACAGATCGGCCCGCCCGAGACCGGGAAAATGCATCTCCACGTCCACATCGACGGCTCTTCCAAGTATCTGGTGGTGACGACCACCCAGGCGTCCACACCGATACCCGCCGGGCGGCACACCATCAAGGTTGTCCTCGCTCAACCGAATCACGACGAGACGGGGACATCCGCATCTGTGACCCTCACGGTGACCGGGGGCGGCGCGAGTCCCTCCCCCACTGGCTATGGCGGGGGATACGGCGGATACACGCCCTAAGTGGCTGGTTCGAAACAGCCGTCCCGCCCGCCGATTGCACGCGGCCGTCTACGTAACAACTGGCTTCCTGTTCTTCTCGGGAATCTCGCTCCTGGGGGAAGGAAAACCGGCCCTGGAGGCGGTCCTGGGCGGCCATGTACCCGCCGCCCACTGGCACCGCTGGATCGGCTTCGGCTTGGTGGGGCTCAGCGCGCTGGTGCTCGCCCTGCGGCCGGTTGCCTCTAGGAAGTTCCTGGCCGACTCCGTCGCGTTCCGCCTCACCGACCTCCGTTGGTTCGTGACCTATCCCAGCTTCGTGGTACGGCCGAGCCGCCACAATCCGGCCAGGCACGAGGGTCACTTCGACCCCGGGCAGAGGGCCATGAACCTCGTGATCGTGCTGTCCCTGGCCGTCCTTTCGCTGACCGGAATCATCATGTCGTTCCCGCAACGATTGACCCCCATGACCTTTGCCTGGAGCCTCCGCGTCCACAGGGGAGCGACCTGGGTGCTGGCTGGCGCGGTCGGAGGGCATGTCCTGGTGGCATCGGGAATCCTTCGCTCCTATCGGGGAGTGTGGCGAGCGATGCACGGAAACGGCGCCGTACGCGGCCACCTGGCGGATCGATTGTGGCCCCGTTGGGCCGAGGAGCAACGAGGGCGATCCGAGCCGGGGAGCCCGGTCAGGGGAGTGCCGGGGCAATGAGCCGCTGATCGACCGGGGCGGTCAGCGACACCGAGTTGCCATGTGTTGCAGGGTAGAAGAGCGGGACGATAGCGCCAAGCGAAGCCCTCGGTGCGAGGAAATATCGGAGGCGCCCTTGATGTTTCGAGGCGTTGGTCCTGGGCGGTAACAGACAGTGGCGCGGCCAACGAACAGACGGATTGGGAGCGTAATGGCGAACTGTGTCACCTGCGGCGAGGAGCTGCACCCCGAACGAGCTGAGAAGTATGACTATTGCACCCGGCTGGACTGTCGGGAGCGCAATGCCAAGGGCCTTCAGATCGTCGCGGTCGGCGTGAACAAGGCTGCTGATCAGTACGTGGTCCTCAACGAGCGGACCAAGCAGGAGATGGCAAGCGGCCGGTACAAGAAGGAGCCGGAAGTTCCGGGCTCGTCGCGGACGCAGCCGGTCCGCACTCCAGGACGGCCGCGGGTCCCCTTCGCTCATTCCTCGGGAGCGTCACGCCCACCCCCCCGGTGGAGCGAGGCCCAGCAGAACCTCGCGCTCATCTATCGATCCATGGGGCTGAAGCCGGACGAGGTCGCGAAGAAGCTCGGAGTGAGCCCGTCGCTCGTCACGCAGATACTTCTCGCGGCCACAAGCCAAGGTAAACGCTGACCGCTCTTAGAACCTCTAACTGAATGAAGGGACCCGCTCGGCGGTCACGAAGTTCGTCGGCATCCGTCGTCAAGCTCGGGAGGGATGTCGATGCGAGCGAAGCCGTGGGAGGTGCCGGATGGGTTGTGGGAGCGGATCGAGCCGTTGCTGCCTGTGAGGCAGCGTCGCTTCCGCTATCCGGGTCGCAAGGCGCTGGATGACCGGCTGGTGTTGCAGGGGATTCTGTTCGTGCTGCACACCGGGATCGGCTGGGAGCACCTGCCGCAGGAGCTCGGCTTCGGCTGCGGGATGACAGCCTGGCGCCGCTTGCGAGCCTGGCAGCAGACGGGGGTGTGGGAGCGGTTGCACGAGCTGCTGCTCGCCGAGCTTCATGCCGCCGACCAACTCGAGTGGGAGCGGGCGGTCATCGACTCGAGCCACCTGCAAGCGAAAAAGGGGGCGTCAAGACCGGTCCGAGCCCGGTTGACCGCGGCCGGCGCGGCAGCAAGCACCACCTGCTCGTAGATGGCGGCGGGATCCCGCTCGCCTGGACGCTCACCGGCGGCAACCGCAACGACGTCACGCAACTGCTCGAGTTGCTCGACCGGGTGCCGCCCGTCCGCGGCCGGGTCGGCCGCCCGCGGCGCCGGCCGGCAACCATAATCGCCGACCGCGGCTACGACCACGACAAGTACCGCCGTCTGGTCTGGAAGCGTGGCGTCAAGCCGCTAATCGCCCGGCGTCAGACCGAGCATGGCTCCGGGCTCGGCCGTCATCGTTGGGTTGTCGAGCGCACCTTCGCCTGGCTCCACAACCGCCGACGCCTGCTCATCCGCAGCGACCGCCGCGACGACATCCACGAAGGCTTCCTCGCGCTCGCCTGTTGTCTGATCTGCTGGCGGAGGCTCGAAAGCCTGAGCCTGGCGGCTGAAGGTGGAATGCTGAGCCGATGAAAGTTCTGCGACTGTGCTGGTTGGGCATTCCGGCGCGCGAGTACGAGCCGATGGTCCGTCTTCTGCGCGACACCATGGGACTCCGTGTCGAGTTCGAGGAGCCGACGACGACGGAGTTGTCGCTTCCCAGCGGCGATCGCGTTCAGGTCTTCGCGCCGGGCGACCCGTACTTCGACTTCTTCGGCACGCACGCGAGCGGCCCCGTCGCTTTGTTCGAGGTAGACGCGATCCGCGCGGCACACGCTGAACTCGTCGC
>WNFU01007892.1_pt1 | contig 15394 bp, 12 predicted proteins | sample 5400121 | NCBI WGS metagenome assembly WNFU01 (sample SAMN13153360, study PRJNA577476) | soil metagenome | isolation source: 100 cm soil or saprolite under grassland replicate 1 | place: USA:California | collected 2016-06-15
GAGGCCCGCCGTTCGGCTAGGCTCGCCCACGCGCAAGCGACCTGTGCCGACGACAATCTCCGATCTTCATATTGCATTCGAGGAAGCGCTCCCCGCGCCGTGCGAGTTGCACAAAGAACTGCCGGTGGACGAAGCGGTAGCCGCGCACATTGCCCGGTCGCGGGCGGTGGTCCAGGACATCTTGCTCGCCAAAAACGATCGATTACTCGTGGTCGTTGGGCCGTGTTCGATTCACGAACCCGAATCCGCACTCGAGTATGCCCGGCGTCTGCGCGACCTTTCACCGCGCGTGGCGGACGCGCTGTTTCTCGTGATGCGGGTTTACTTCGAGAAACCGCGAACGCGCCTGGGCTGGAAGGGATTGATTTATGACCCGGACCTCAACGGGCATGGCAACATCCGCGAAGGCCTGCGCCACGCGCGTCGAATCCTGCTGGAATTCGCACGACTGGATGTTCCGGCAGCCTCCGAAATTCTCGATCTGGTGACGCCGCAGTATTACGCCGAATTGCTCACCTGGGGAGCGATCGGCGCGCGGACCGTGGAAAGCCCGCTGCATCGTCAGATGGCGTCGGCGTTGTCGGCTCCCGTTGGCTTCAAGAATCCGACCCATGGCAACCTGGCGGTCGCCGTGGACGCGGTTCTCGCCGCCGCGCAACCCCACAAGTTTCCCTCGATCTCGCTGGCCGGCCGCGCGGTCGTCGTCACGACCAGTGGCAATCCGCATTGCCACGTCGTTCTACGCGGGTCAAGGGACCGGCCCAATTATGACGCGGCGAGCGTCCAGGCGGCAACGGAGGTGTTGGCACTGGCCGGCTTGCCGCCCCGGTTGATGGTGGACTGCAGCCACGGCAACAGCGGCAAGGATCATCGGCGCCAGTCCGTCGTAGCCGGGGATCTCGCTGGCCAGATTGCCGGCGGCTCGCGCGCCATTTGCGGCGTCATGTTGGAAAGCTATTTGATCGAAGGCCGGCAAGATATTGTCAACGGCAAGCACGGGCTGCGCTACGGTCAAAGCGTGACCGATGCATGCCTTGGCTGGGAAATGACGGTGGCAACGCTGGAACGGCTCGCGGACGCGGCTCGGCTCCGTGCTTCCCGAGGCACGCCGGGCTGACTCCCAAAGGGACGCGGGCACGAGCAATCGACGACGTCAAATCGCCTGCTTACGGCTGTCGCGGGCGTGTCTGCGGTCTCCAAGACTGCGCGCCTTTGAATGGAACAAGTCCGCAGTCGGGCAGCCAGTTCTCGAGAACGCAGTCACGAATGGCTCACGATTTACGGCCCGGATGCGCCACACGCCGCCTGCACGCCGCTCGCGAGCTTTTCGATCGTGCCTTCCCCTCCGATGTGCATGAAATAGACCTTCGGCTCGTCGAAGAAAAAATGGTTGTGCAGGGCGGTGATGCTCAGGCCAGCGTCAAGTGCCGCCGACATTACCGGGTTGATCTCGTCCTCGAACAACACCAGGTCGCCAGCGACCATCGCCTCCGTTTTCTTGCCTTCGATGAACCCCGCCCACGTAGTGAGGCCCATGAACGGCGCCATCTTCCAGCCGTCCACGCTCACGGCCAGGTCGTTGCGCGGCGCCGTGACTTTGAAGACGCCCTCAGCCGCGTTCCAGGTGCCTTTGAGGCCGGTGAGCTGTTCAATGCGGTTGGTGTCAAGGCCCGCCAGTGTGGAGAGGGGAACCACTACGAGGGTGAGGAGCGACCGTGTCTTCATCGTCTGCTTGAATAAGTCTGCGGCAAAAGTTTGTCACGTCGCGAAACGGTGCGGCCCATCAGGTTCCACGGCATCCGGAAAAGCAGGCGGCGGGGAGGCGCCCTGAGCTTGGTTCCCCGCGGGAACGGGACCATGAACAGTTTGCACGACGTTCGGATGCCCACGCCCTCCCAACCCTCTCCCGCTGGGAGAGGGAGAAGCATTCGCCGTTTGGTGCGCGAAGCGCATCGTGGTGCGTGGTCGCAAGTAACAGCGCGCATGGGTTGAGTGTGACCTCCTCGCTCGCGCACGCATCGAAGAAAGCCGTGGCCTGCAAGGGCAGGGGAACCTGGAGTGTGACCGTTACCGGACGCGGCACGCATGCCGTGGGGGCAACTACCCGCGCCGCCAGTCCCGCCGCTTGACGTACGTTAGCCGATGCAGGATAAGCTCCGAACCATGCTCAAGCTCTTGCTTCTCACCCTGGGCCTGTTCGCGCTGCCCTCTCTCCATGCAGCCGACTCGGCCTTGAAGCGCTACTTCTACCTGAGCACGCCCGACGCAGCGCAGGGGGCCGGTGCTGCCAAGGGCATCCTCGTCTTCGACATTGATGACGGTCACCGCTTCGTGCGCCGCATCGAAATCCCCTTCAAGGAAGGGCTGCGCGGCTTTTGCGGCAATCGGAAGCGGCACGCCGTTTACTACTCGTCCACCAGCCGGCGCCTCGGCGCCTTCGATCTCGAAACGGAGAAGGTTCTCTGGGAACGCCAATACGACGTCGGCTGTGACCGCGCCTGCATTACGCCCGATGGCAGGAAACTTTATGTGCCGACTGGCTGGTGGTGGAAGGGGACGAACAGCGGCTTTCTCGTCGTCGATCCGGATAATGGCGACGTGCTGAAACGCCTGACCGCCGGGCCGCAGGCGCACAACAGCATCGCCGGCCTTGACGGTCAGGTTGTGTATCTCGGCACCGAAACCAATTTTTGGCTCTTCCGAACAGGCGACGATTCCCTCGCGCGCCGCGTGGAAGGCGTGGGTGAAAGCGGAGTGTTTCCCTTCACGATCGATAGCCGGAACCGTTACGCCTACATCTGCCTCGGCAAACACGTCGGGTTCGACGTGGTGGAGTTACAGACCGGAAAGGTGCCGCAGCGCGTGTTCGCCGGAACGGAGCCGATCCCGCATCGCGCGCACGGCGCCGCGCTGACTCCGGACGAGAGCGAACTTTGGATCAGCGATCAGGAAGGCAACCAGCTCTTCATTTTCGACGCAACGCAGATGCCGCCCAAGGAAACCGGGCACGTCGATTTGACCCAAGGCGGCCACGGCTGGGTGACGTTCAGTCTCGACGGCCGTTACGCCTGGTGCCACACCCCGGACGTGATTGACGTGCGGACCCGGAAGATCGTCGCCACGCTCCGGGACGAAGAGGGCGGACCGGTCTCCGGCTCCAAATTCATTGAAGTCCACTTCCGCGACGGCAAGGTGGTGGAAATGGGCGATCAGTCTGGCCTTGGCCGGGCGCACTTGAAAGTGTCAAAGCGCTAAACCGAACACGGTCCGGAGATTTCAGAGCAGAATCCCAACGGGATTCCGACCCCAAACCCAAAGGTGCGAGGAATGAGCTACCTTTGACTTGTCCTTCGTCCGGAATTCCAAAAGGCATTCCCGGCAAACTGCGATTCAGTGTAGATACTTCTGCCTTAGCTCAGGATTCCGAAAGACCAGGATTTTCCTGCCTTCCACTTCCGCCAGGAAGCAGGAATTGGACGGGAAGAAGGCGATGAGTTGTTCGTCAGTGAGTGTCAAGTCACTCGCGGATTCCTTTGGCTGAGCTGCCGTCTGACGCATCCCCTCGTTTCTCGCAGGTACCTTCGCCAGTAGCGTGGTTCTAGTCCTGTCAAAGACGCGAAAGAGAAGAGCGCAAGTGATCAACGCAGCCACGATTGCCGCCGTGAGCGAGATCGACGTGGCGCGACGGATGAACCGTCCGCGGCGGAACTCCGACAACACACGCTGTCTCAGTTGGCCGTTGAAGGTGTCAAATGAATCGGCGCGAAAAACGTCGTTAAGGAGCTTCCGCTTCTGTTCAGATGGTTCATTGTTCATTTTTGATCCTCTGAAGAATAAAGTGTCGGAGCTTCGCTCGAATCCTGGCCAGCTTTGATTCAATCGCCTTTCGCGTCGAACCACTCTCGTCAGCCAGGTCCTGCTGTCGTCGGAATTGAAAATAGACGGATTCCACCAACGCCCGCTCCTCCTCATCCAGTTCGTTCAAGCCGTGTTCGAGCCATTCCAATAGATCCTCCTCGGCAGCCGAAGGCTCGGCGAGGGCTAAAGTCAACACGTCAATCGAAACAGCATTCGGACGCCGGGCCAGTTCGCGGACGTAATCGACCAACGCATTGCGCGCCACCTGCGAGAGCCAGGCCCACAAAGCCTCCTCGTGGTCGAACACGCGGAACTTGCGGGCGGCCTTGATTATCGTGACCTGGAGGATTTCACGCGCGACTTCCTCCCGGCCCGACGTTAGAAACAACAGCATCCCGTAAAGCCGGCCGCTGAACCGTTCGTAGAACTCCTCGAACGCCGCCTCCTCACCCTTGACGATAGCACGGGTGAGGGAATGAACGTCAGTCGAAGTGAGGTGACCGGATTTCCACTCAAACACTACCGGCGACGCGAGCACTCCTGACGCGTTGGGCGCGTTGGTGGGTCTGGGGGGCGTTGCGGCTGGCGGAGCTTGCGCCCAAAGGGGATCGGTCGTGCCGAGGATTAGCACCGCCCCCACGGTAATGAGCAAGATTGAATTTCGCATATTTGTGTCGCCTCAATTTCGTGGTTAGCCGTTTTTCAGCAGGCTTTCCAGCCTGGTGTTCACTCACTAAACGGCCATTCCATCGAAATCCCTCGGAAAATCTGTCGCCTTCGCCCATGGCTTGGTCTGGTCGGTTCACTTTTGAGGTTGATCGGATTCATGAACGAAAAAGCAACCGGCCCCGACCTACACTGCCGCCGGCGACAGAAGCGCTGGCTGGCGTCGGAGGGACGGGAAAAACTCCTCGGCAACGATATAGCCGACGCACTCCGGTGAACCGCACCGGCAGGGGTGTCCGCGGTAGTCCTCCCAATCGTAGCCGTAATTGAAAGTCAGCTCTTCTTCGACAGGAACGTCGCGTCGCGCGACGATCCAAATCTGTCCGTCGATAAGTTCCGCATCGCAGTTGGGAGCGCAACTGTGATTGAGAAAGCGGGCGGGATTCCACGGGACACTGCCGTCGAGGTCGAATTCGTCATCGAGCTGGAAAATAAACGTGTTCCCCGCCGCGCAGCGGCGCGTGGATTCCTGCTTCGAGATCCGTTCGCCCACGTATTCCAGGACGAGTGTGCCCGAGCGAATGGGCGAAGCCGCAAATGCGCCCACCCCGTGAATTTTCGACGGCTTGAACGCGATCGAGACGTTCGCTGGAGCTTCGCTCATAGTCTTGCTAAGAAACCGCCGGCTCTGCCGGAGAACTCACCGCGTTCGACGGTTCCGAGTCTGCTCAGATACGCGGGATCAGACTTCCTATGGTTCCCCCTCACTCTAACCCTCTGCCTCAGGGAGAGGGAACAGCAGTCGAACCCAATGCCAACCATCAAGCGCGCTTGATCCTTCGCCGCGCGGGGAACGATTCTCCCTCTCCCCAGGGCAGTGGGCTGGGGTGAGGGGAAAGGAGCCCGTCGGATAGCGCCGCGCGTTCGTCTTCGACTTGGCGCGCGAGCATCGCCCGAGGGCCGCAGGGCTTGGAGCCATTCATCAATTCAAGTCTCTGGCTTTGCCGGAAGTCGGCGACTGTGCCCGGAGCGGGCTTCGCGAATTCCTTGCGATTCACCACGGTTTCCGTTCGTTGAGCGCCTTGACAATGAAGCGCTTGAGTTCAAGGGCATCGACCGGCCCTTCCTGCTTATAAATCACCTTGCCCTCGGGGTTGATAAAAACCGTATAGGGCAGCGCGCCGCTCCACGAAGGATCAAATGCCTCGATTAACTTGTATTTGTCCGGTTCGCCGAAAAGCAGATTCCGGCTCGACGCCTGGTGCTTTTGGAGGAACTTGAGAACGTCCTTTTGCTCGTCAGGATATTGCGCCGCAACGGTCACAAATTCGAAGTCGCGATGGCGATACATCCGATTGATCGTGATCAGGTCCGGAAATTCCGTAATGCACGGGCCGCACCAGGTCGCCCAGAAGTTCACCAGCCGGAATTTGCCCGATCCGTTTTTCCGGAGGGCCGTGAGCGCCGCGGCGTCAGCCGGTGCAACGCTGACCGGTTCCGCCGCCAGCTTTTCCAGGAACCGTTTCACGTCGTCCGCCTTGCCGGCCCACTTCACGGAACAGCCAGCCACCTTCGTCTGTCGCACGGGCGGCTCTTGGCCCGCAAGTAGCGCCTCGAGGGCGTTGCGCGTGTCGTGGACCTTGACGAACTGCTCTCGCTCGGCGTCGTCGATCCGGCCGACGTACCGGAGTTTTCGCTCCGCATCGAAGATGAAAACATGCGGTGTGGCTACGGGCCCATAGGACTGGGAGACCGCTTCCGTATCCCCATCGTAGAGGTAGGGAAAGTTGAACTGCATCTGCTTCGCGCGGACCTTCATCTCTTCGAACGAATCGCTCAAGTCGGTGTAGCCGAGTTCATCGAGCCGGACCGAGCGCGGGTCGTTGGGTGAAATCGCGACGACCGCCACTCCTTTGTCCTTGTAATCCGCGGTGAGTTTTTTGATCCGTTCCTCGTAATATTGCGCGGTCGGACAGTGGTTGCAGGTGAAGACGACGGCGAGGATCCTGGAACCAGCGAAGTCCTGCAGAGAATAGTTTCGCCCATCCACGCCGGGCAGATTGAAGTCAGGCGCCGTGGAAGCGAGAGGCAAAGTGGGGTGCGCCGGTTGCTCGGCGCCCGCGCACAACAACGTGCAGACAGTGCCAACAGCGAGGCGGAGGGCGGCTTTCATACGGCCCATGCTACGAGCAACTGTCGTTTCAGCAAACGGATTTTTGAGGACGGAGAGCGCGCCCGGCGGACGACAATATTCGTTTCCTTCGTTTCCTGAATGTAAAGGGCCTTCGCGCACCCAGTTTATGAATAAGAAAAATAAGAATGCTGACCAATCGAGTCGCGTGCCATCCTCCCCTCACCCCGACCCTCTCCCGCCTGCGCGGTCGAAGCCGCTTCGGCGCGGCGAAGACCCGTGGAGAGAGGGAGAATCGTTCGCCGAGCAGGTGGCTCATTGGAGCGCCGGGGACACTCGCAACGCGGGAAGGCGAGTCGGGCGTCCGGACTCAACTGGGCGTGCGCAGCGCGGTTCCCTCTCCCGGCGGGAGAGGGTTAGGCTGAGGGGGAACGCGCGGCGTTGCGCCCTGCCACTCGCGGACTGTCACACGCTGCGAGTCCGCGCGCAGAGCCGGAGGTTTCGCAAGCTAACTTCGGACCCAGCGCGGGGACCTCTCGACGCGGCCGATGCGCTTCGGGCAATTCCCGGTGGGTGGGCAGGTGGACGATCACGTTCGCGGCGGTGATGAAGGCGCCGCCGAACAGCAAGCTGAGCGTGAGCGTTTCATTGGGATATGGAATCGCGGCCCAGTTTGAAAACCAGGCCGGCAGGAATAATGCAAAGGCGCTCGCAAAAAGCGGTTCGGCACAATAGATAAACCCGGCTTGAGTCGCCGTGACCTGGCGCTGCCATCGATTCATCAGCCGATAGGCACCCAGGGTGCAGACCACGACCAGAACGGCTAGAAAACCGAAGGCCGGAGCGGACCCGTACATTTGCAGCCAGTGGGCGGGTTGCTTTGTCGTTCCCAGCGCGACGGGCAAGGCAACCAACGACATGACCGCGAACATCCAGAACGTGAAATGATCCACATTGTTCGGCGCGTATTTCGGCCTCTCCAGCCAAAGAATCTGGCCGGCGAACAGGACCGCCGCGGCAAGGGTCTCCCATTCACCACGCCCGAGGCGGAAGTCGTGCCAGTCCAATCCCGCCAGTAAGGCGACGCCCGTGATGACCAGTGCGCAACCGAGGAAAACCTTTGCGGCCGGCAAGCGCCGCGTGCGACAGGCGACCCAAAGCGGAACGAACATACACGAACACTGGGTCAGAAACGCGGAGGTCGAAGCCGCGGTGTGCGCGAGTCCGTCCATTTGGAGGAGAATGCCTGCGCCGCCAAACAGACCCAGCCCGAGTCCCTGCGCCAGCTCGAGCCGCGTCATCGTCCGGATCGAGCGCGCCGACAGCAGCAACATAATCAGCGCGGCAATGCCGAAACGATAGACAACGCAAAGCGAGGCGATGAACCAGGTGCCGTCCGTTCCGGCGAGCGGTTGTTGCGTCATAGCCAACGCCTTCATCATCGGGAAGCTGATTCCCCACCAGGCGGTGGCGAGGACCAGCATCCGAATGCCTTTGAGCGATTGCCTCGGGCGCGGCATCGCCGACACACTATCGGCGGGGTCAGACACACAAAAGCAAAATGATCCTCACCGGTAAATGTCCACCAGGAAAATAACCGCCTCGTTTCGACCCGCGTTGACAATGGCATGCGGCACGTCGGCGCGATAGCTCGCCGAATCCCCGGGCGCCAGCACCTCGGCGTCCCCGGCGGACTCGACGCGGATTTGGCCTTTTTGGACGGTGAGAAACTCGCGAGTCCCCTCGAAGTGCGGCGCGCTGCGCAGGGCGCCTCCGGGCTGGAGTTGGACTTCATAAAACTCGACGTCCTTCTCCAGATTCAGGGGCGACAGGGTCCGAATCCGGCAGTTGCGGTCCGAACGATAATGATAGGCCTTGTCGTCGGCGCGAATCACCGTGACCGAGGAGGTGGCGCCGGGCATTTGCAGCAACTCGCCGAGGTTCATGCCAAAGGCCCGGGCGATGCGGAGGGTGACGGCAAGCGTGGGATTGGCCTGTTCGCGCTCGATCTGGCTGAGCATCGAACGGCTGACGCCGCTGGCCTTGGCGAGGGCCTCGAGAGACCAGCCGCGGCCGGTCCGGAGGTGCTTGACCCGCCGGCCGAGATGGCGGTGGAGGGCTTCGGCAGGTCCGGTGCCGCGCGGCGGGATCCCTCTGAGGGTGGGCGCGCGCGCGTTCATGTGTTGTACACTATACGGGAAATGCGTCTTGCATATCGAATTCCGACATCTACTATATCGGACATGGCTCCGACATATTGGACCGAATGGAAACGGGGAGTCAACGCGCAATACGAGACGATCGCCGGCCGTCGCCGCCGCGCTGACGCGCGGGCCCGCTTATGAACACGATGAAAGCTTTGGTTAAAAGGGAGGCGGCGCCGGGCCTTTGGCTGGCGGATGTTCCGGTCCCGAAGATCGGCATCAATGACGTGCTCATCCAGGTGGATCGCACCGGCATCTGCGGCACCGACCTGCACATTTACCAGTGGGACGAGTGGGCGCGTCGAACGATTCCCGTCGGGTTGGTCGTGGGACACGAGTTCGTCGGCGAGGTGGTGGAGATCGGTTCCAACGTAACCGACTTTTTCCCGGGCGAAATCGTCAGTGGCGAAGGCCATGTCGTGTGTGGCCGGTGCCGGAACTGCCTGGCCGGGCGGCGACACCTGTGCAAGGACACGCAAGGAATCGGAGTCAATCGGCCCGGCGCGTTTGCGGAATATATCGCGCTGCCGATGACCAATGTGTGGCATCACAAACAGGAGATCGATCGGGACGTGGCCGCCATCTTCGACCCTTTTGGCAACGCGGTGCACACGGCGTTGTCCTTTCCCGTGTTGGGCGAGGACGTCTTGATCACGGGCGCGGGACCCATCGGGATCATGGCCGTGGCCATTGTGAAGCATGCCGGCGCGCGGTTCGTGGTGATCACCGACGTCAACGACTATCGGCTCGGGTTGGCCCGGAAAATGGGCGCGACGGTGGCGCTGAACGTGCGGACAGGCGGCTTGCGCGCCGTTCAGGAACAACTCGGTATGAAGGAGGGATTTGACGTCGGGCTGGAAATGTCCGGAAATGCGGCTGCGTTCCGCGACATGATCGACAACCTGTGTCACGGAGGCAGAATTGCGATGCTGGGCATTCCCTCGGAACAGATGCCGATTGACTGGAACAAAGTCGTGTTCAACATGCTGACCATCAAAGGGATTTACGGACGCGAAATGTACGAGACCTGGTACAAAATGACGGTGATGCTGGAAAGCGGACTCGATCTCAGGCCGGTGATTACCCACCGGTTTCATTTCGCCGAGTACGAGCGAGGATTTGAGGTCATGAAGTCCGGACAAGCCGGGAAGGTCATTCTGGATTGGAAACAAAACGCTCAAGCGACAAATCCTGTTCACTGATGAATCTGCGGGATTGACTGCGGGTAAGGCCGGCGACGGGTGGCTCCCTCTCCTCGCCGGAGGGAGAAGAGGGTCGGGAAGAGGAGGGCCGTGTTTATTGGATTTGCCCGCTCCCCACTCCAGCGTTGTAAGGAGAGGGAATTCACCACGCGGTGTCGCGTAACGTAGAATCTCCTGGGTAAGCCGCGTCCATGCCGTCGTTCCTGGAGGAGCCGTGGACGACGATGGTGGTCGAGCCGTTGAAGATGACCATCCAAAGATTCGGGACGGAGGAGGATGTTGCTGGAAGAGCGGGAAGGGGATTTCAAACATTCACCAGCTTTCAAAGAGATTTATTTCCGCATTCGGCAGCGCCACGAAGCCACATTTCGCGGGCAAGGCAGAGAAGACGCTGCGACCCCGTCGTTACGAGGGAGCAAATTTTCGAACTGGGGTACCACAAACGGGGTACAGACTTTCACCATCTGGTGTGATAATAATGATCTGATGTCCAACTTCCATTAGAAGAGTCCTGGGCCGGACGCCAGGCGTGGAGTTCCCCGACAGTTACGGCTGCGGGGAAGAACCTTTGGTAGGAAATTTTTCGTAAGAGAACATCCGAGTGCTGATAGGAGATTCTCTCGTACCGAATTAGGCGTTTCGCCAATTGTTTGGACCGTCGGCGAGCGTTATTGTTTGTCATTTCTCGTTCCTGAATGTGCCAAGTCATGGTCCCAATGCGCGACCAAAAGGTCGCCGCGGCTCTCCATGAATATGAGTCAGCCCAATAAATTCGTGTCTTGCCTAATGGATGTAACGCCGGCCGCACATTCAAAAGACCGCGAGACTCCAGAGGCGCTCGTTCCGCGGCTGAAACGGATCGCCGTCGCCATTGTGGACGATGTTGAGAACGATCGGTCGCTGATGACACGCGACGTGGATCGATCACCGCATCTGGAGACTGTCCGCGCATTCAGTTGCGCCGTGGACGCGCTGAAGGACATTCCTTCCTTGGGCATCGAAGTCGTTTTGTTGGATGTCCGGATGCCGGGCATGTCGGGGATCGAGTGCACACGACAGCTCAAGAACCTTAGCCCCCGACTGGTGATCATTATGATCAGCGGATTCGACCATCCCGATATCTCCGCGCAAGCCCGGGAAGCTGGCGCCGACGCATACTTGACGAAGCCATTTTCGCTCGGTCAGTTCCTTGAGGCCATCACGGTCTGTCTGCGGCGCCGCAATTTCGGGACCAATGAGACACCTGCCCTGCGGAATTTCCTGCTCACTCAAGCGAAGGAGACCTCAGAACCAGCTCCGGCAAGCTCTCACGTCCCCTCGTCAGATCAGTGCCCTGACACCGCAATCGAGCATCGAAGAAGCGCTGCTGACCAGAAACAAGGTCCGTGGTTGTTTGACGAGCCAACTGTCCTCAAGGCGTTACGTCAGATGGTGCGCAGGATGGAGGAAAATTTTCACAGCCGCGAAGATCTGTTGCAGCAGGCTCGGGTCTATCTCTGCTCACGAGAGAGGCAATACCCGGGGCAACGGCGCAGTTGGTATTTGCAAGGCGTGAGATTCTGTCTCCAGCACCTCAGGACTTCTGGACGCAGCATCGACTCGGCCAAGCGCCGCGGAGCGCAGGCATCGTTGGCCGACAACTGCCATGGGCGGGTCGAATGGCTGGACACTCTGGAGTTCGACGAAGGCATTATGTCTGAAGTCAACGCGCGCGATATCTTCTCCTTGTTGTTAGATCGGTTGAAGCCAATTGACCGGGACATCCTAAGCGCGTTGGCCGAAGGGTATGGAAGTGGCGAGGTTGCAAAACGGCTCGGGATTTCAGTTGATTCGATTAGAAGACACCGGCATGAGATCGCGGCAGTAGCGCTCAGGAATGGCATCGTCCCGCCGACCACTTCACCGGACCGGGCCCGCCGCCGGTTGTAAGCCTCATCCATCGGCTCCGAAGGGGACTTAACGTACGCGTGGGTCACACAGGCGACGGGTGGGTGCGGCTCGGCGATCCGCCGAGCGATACGGAGGCCGCCAATCCGAATACTCCAAGCCAGTCGCCGCCTCGAAGCCCTCCCCCATTGCGTCGGGCGATGCGCCTGGTAAGGGCGATTAAAAATATTTGTGCTTGATCGAATTTTTTCCGCGGCATTCCGACGAGAAAAACGTTTCTAGTATATGTGGACTTATGGCGTCGGAGTGCTTGGCGGTCGCGGCGGAACGTTGACTGGATTGCTGGGGGACAATCCGTCCTGTGACTTCCGCGACGCAACCAGGCCGACAGTCAAGACGATGGCGGCAGATGAAAGGCAGAATATGAAACTCCGCACCGTTCTCGCGCTGGTAGCCGTGGTGTGCTCGTTCTCAGCTTCGGCTCAGCCGCACCGTTCTCGCGCTGGTAGCCGTGGTGTGCTCGTTCTCAGCTTCGGCTCAGGTTGCGCCGCATCCTCCGTTCGTCATTGACACCGGGCCAAATCATCGGACCTGGCAATCCACTCGGCTGGCCACGGATGAATCCGGGCAAAGCACCTTGCGGCCGAGCACATTCGTCGAGGTCGCTTCGGGTCTCAATTACCAAGACGAATCGGGAATTTGGCGTGCCTCGGGAGATTTGATTGAACTGGCCGACGATGGCGGGGCAGTCGCGTTGCAGGGGCCAATTAAGGTCCGATTCAACGGTAACTTGAACGTTCCGGGGGCGATCTCGCTGACCACTGTGAGCAACCGCGTCTTCCGCTCGCACCCGATCGGACTCTATTACTTCGCAGCGGATACCGGCCAGAGTGCGCTCATCGCACGGGTGAAGGATACAGTCGCCGAGCTGCATCCACCCAACCAACTGGTTTGGCGCGATTGCCTGGAGGGAGTGAAGGCGGATTATCGGGTGACTTACACCAAAGCTGGCCTCGAAGCCGACCTGATTCTATTGGAACGGCTTCCGTCGCCAGAGACGTTGGGAATCAGTCCGCGTTTTGCCCGTCTGGAGTGGTTTACGGAATGGCTGGACATGCCCGAACCCGGCCGACGAGAACGGGTGTTAAAGGCGGAATCGGATCCGGTCCGGCGAGCGGCGATGGTGGAACCGGACCTGGTAGAGGAAACACTCGACCTGGGTGATCTATGGTTTCCCCAGGGTCGGGGGTTCAGCGTTGATGGAAGCGAGGCGCGCGCGAGCGATGTGCCGGCAACGATCCGTATAGTCGGTTCGGCGGCGAATGGGAATGAACTTCTCACGGCGAAACGTCTTTTGGAGATTGATCACCGGCGGGTGATGGTCGAGGCGGTCGACTGGCTGGACGTTGAGCCGAAGCTGGCTGCGCTGCCGACCGAGAAGCGTGAGGTGCGGAACGACCAAGCGACCCGCGGTCGGAGATTGCCCGCGGCGCGGGTGGCGAAAACAAAGTCGAGTTCAATCAGAATGGCCCGTGCCGCTTACGCACCTCGGGGATTTTTGCTCGATTACGTGGCAGTGGGAGGTTCCGGGGATTTTACCTTTGCCAGCGGTGTGACGTATTTGATTGGCTCCGGCGGGTTTTTCGGCAGCACAATTACACTCCAGCCCAACTGCATCATCAAGATCGAAAATGGCGCTTATTTGCTCGCCTACACCTCGATAGTCTGCAACGGCGCCGGGTCTTATTCCATCCTCACATCCAAGAACGACGACCTTTACGGAGAACCTATCCCTGGCAGTAATGGGAATCCGACGTATGGGGCCAGCGGGGCGCTCTGGATTTACTTCGTCCCGAGTGACATTAGCGTCAGTTATCTGCAAATTCGATGGGCGCAGGGCGGCATTAACTTCGACGCCAATCTTGGGGACAATCGTAGCCATTCAGCTCAGTCGATAAAACTGCAACAATGTCAGACCGGCATTCGCGCCAATGGTTGCCTTGTGTACCTGTCTGGGGTCACGACCTGCGGCGTCACGACCCCGACGTTCGTGGAAAACGGCGGCTTCTTCTCCGGCGTCACCACTGTTGATTGTGCCGGTGACACGGATTCCGATGGCCTGCTGGACACGTGGGAGAACGACTGGTTTGGCAACATCACGAGCCAGAATGGAACCGGCGACCCGGATGGCGACGGCCTGAACAACCTTCAGGAATCCTCGCTGGGAACCAATCCCAACTCAGCCAACGTTGACTCGGACGGAGATGGATTGGCCGACTGGTACGATCCGAACTGGAACACGGCAAACGGCGCGCCGACTCTTTCAGGGCAGACGCTTCCGATATGTCCGCAATAAGCCTGACGACCCTCAATCCGCTCACCTTATGCGCCCGCTAGCACTGGCTCTCAGAAAACTCATTGCATCGCTGCTGGTTCTGTTGGCGCTCGCCGCGCAACACGAAGCTCACGGAGCGGCCGACCCAGGAAACAACAATGGCCCCGCCGCTTCCAAGGAAGATCCGCCGTCGGTTTCGACAACCAAGCTCGATTATCAGACGGACCTGTTCAGCGGCCGGTTCGGCTACAGCGTGCCGATTGTCGTGCCGCCTGGGCGAAACGGATCGGAGCCGACGCTTTCATTGCGCTATTCGTCGGGCAGCGAAAACGGCTGGTGCGGGATGGGCTGGGAACTGGAGATCGGATACATCCAACGCGAGACCCGCAACGGCGTGCCGGTCAAATGGAACGCGGGCGCTCCGGTGAACGAATACGACGACGCAAAGGGATTTGTTTTCAGTTTGAACGGGGCCAGTTCCCGGCTGGTGAACGTTTCCGGCAACGAGTTCCGGGCCGAGATTGAGTCGGGCTTCCTGCGTTTCAATTACCTGACCAACTCCGGTGGCAATTCCTGGGTCGTTACCGACAAGAGCGGGAACAAGTACTTTTCGGCGAAACGACCGACAGCCGCATGGCCAACGGCAAAGCCAGTTGGCCGTCGAACCAGTATAACGGCACATTCCGTTGGGGGTTGAATCGGGTTCAAACGGTTACGGGAACCACCAATCAGATCACCTACACGACCATTACCGGCGCGCAATATCCGGTGCAGATCACCTACAACGGCCACACGAACAGCATTGCCGCCAACAACAAGATCGAATTCGTGCTTGAATCCACGAACCGGATCGACACGCGGGTAGCATACAACTCAGCGTTCAAAGTCGAGACCTCGCGTCGCTTGTCGAAGATTTACTGCAAGGTGGGTAGCACGGTGATTCGGCGGTACGATCTGACTTACACGAATTCCCCTTCAACGCGCCGCTCGCTGCTGAGCAGCGTCAAGGTGTACGGGTTGAACGAAGCGGAATCGCTGCCGGCGGTCACGTTCAATTACCAACAGCAAGTGCGGCAGTTTCAATCCGCTACCTGGACGAACCTGGTCACTC
>WNFU01005679.1_pt1 | contig 15392 bp, 13 predicted proteins | sample 5400121 | NCBI WGS metagenome assembly WNFU01 (sample SAMN13153360, study PRJNA577476) | soil metagenome | isolation source: 100 cm soil or saprolite under grassland replicate 1 | place: USA:California | collected 2016-06-15
CCCAGTCCCGCTTGCCGAACGCCCGCGACACGTACGAGGTGAAGTTCATCAGGTGCAGGTACGGTCCCCGCTCGAGCCACCCCTCGGGCAGGAGCAGCACCCCTCCATAGAAGGAAAGGAGCAGCACCCCGAACCACACGGCGGCCAGCGCGGTCGCCGCGACCAGGCCCAGCCACAGCGCCCGCGGGAAAGTCGGGAGGACGCCCGCGAGACGCGGCGCGAGCAAGAAGATCGCCCCCGCGCATGCGGCCGCGAGCAGCGCGAGCGTCAGACCCGCGTACCGGAAGAACAGACCCGGCGGCGCCGAGAAGTCGCCGTTGCCGGGGAGCGGCTTGCCGTCCCACTCGTCCCACTCGTGACCGAGCCGGCGGTCGGTCTCGATGCGGATGAGTTGGGCGCGCGGGGCGTCGGCGGTCATAGCCGGTCAAGCATCACCCGGGGGTCAGGCGGTGTCAAGCTGAGACCGCGCATGGTACCTTTTCGGCGGTGTCGATCCCCCGTCCCCCGTCCCCCTTCCCCGGTCTCACGACCGATCCCCGGGTCTGCGCGGCGTACGCCGAGGGCGCTGGGATCTATCGGATCGTCCCCGCGGCGGTCGCCGTGCCGCGTGGTGTCGAGGAGCTGCAGCAGCTCATCTCCCGGGCGGCGGAGACGGGCACGCCGCTCGTCCCCCGGGGCGCGGGCAGCGGGATGCCGGGGGGCAACGTGGGGCGCGGCGTGATCGTGGACCTGAGCCGCGGGTTCCACTGGACCGCTCCCGATTGGGCGAGGCGCACGATCTGGGTCGGCGCATCGGTGACCTGGGCGCAGATCAACGAGGCGGGCCGGCCGTTCGGCCTCCGCCTCCCACCTGACCCCTCTTCCGGCGCGTTCGCGACCTCGGGCGGCATGGTGGCGACGAACGCCGCGGGCCCGCGCTCGGTGCGCTGCGGCAGCGTGCGGAGCTGGATCGAGGCGATCGAGATCATCGACGCCGAGAGCAAAGCCCGCCGGATCGTTCGGGGAGCGGGGAGCGGGGAGCGGTTCACGTTGTCAGCCGACCAGCGACGCCCTGTCGAGACCCACTTTCCGAAAACCCGTAAGAACTCGGCTGGGTACGCGCTGAATCATTTCGCCGACTCGGGGGATGAGCTCGATCTCATGATCGGGTCGGAAGGGACGCTCGCGTTCATCACTGCGGTGGAGTGGCGGCTCGAGCCGATCCCGGCCGACGCGGCGGGGGTGGCGCTGGGCTTCGGGAGCCTCGCACAGCTCGTCGAGGCGGTGCCCTACCTGGTGGCGCTGAACCCTTCGGCGGTGGAACTGCTCGACCGGACGCTGCTCGATTTCGTCCGCGAGGCGGGAGAACCGCTCCCCGAGGGGCTCGAGGGCCTGCTGCTGGTCGAGTTCGAGCGCGAGACTGGGGCGGCGGCGCGCGGCGTCGTCGGCGACGCGGTGCGCGGCCTGCGCGGGTCCACCCGGCACGTGGTGACGGCCGTGGACCGGGCGGGCCTCGAGCGGCTGTGGGCCGTGCGACGGCTCGCGAGCCCCGCCCTGGCGCAGCTCCCCGATGCCCGGCGCTCGCTCCAGGTGATCGAGGACGGCTGCGTGCCGCTCGAGCGCCTGGGCGACTACATCGCCGGGATCCGCGCGGCCGCCGAGCAGCGGCGGGTCCCGGTCGCGATCTTCGGTCATGCGGGCGACGGCCACGTGCACGTCAACGCGCTCCCGGACACGACCACCGCCGGCTTGCGGGACGCGCTGACCGCCCTGTTCGAGGACGCCGCGGGCCTGCTTGCGCGCCTGGGGGGCACGCCGAGCGGCGAGCACGGGCTGGGGCGGCTGCGGGCCGGGCTCGTGGAGCGCTTCTACGGGCCGGAGATCGGCGCCATGTTCCGCACGCTGAAGCGCGCCTACGACCCGGGCTCCATCCTGAATCCCGATGTCATAATCCCCTCGGCCGACTGGGCGCCGCTCGCGGACCTGAAGGTCGGCCCCGACGCAGCGCCGCTGCCCGACGACATCGCGGCGCGACTGCGCGAGGTCGAGCGCACCGCCGGGTGGGGCGTTCCGAAGCTGGAGCTGGCGCAACCCCCGAACCCCCTAGCCCCGAGCCCCGAGCCCCGAGCCCCGAGCCGCTGATGGACATCTTCCGCGCGCCCCGCGTCAGCCTCATCGCCCGTCCCGAGTTCCTCGAGCCGGAGCACCTGCGTGTCCAGTGGCAGGGGGAAGCCTCCGCCGGCGAGCGCCTCGCCGAGTTCGCAGGCCGCATCTGCTACATGAGCCAGCACAACCCGGCGAGCCGGACCACGCTCGAGTACCTGGAGAACATCAAGAAGCAGGGGCACGGCTCCGTGCTCGAGCACGCGGTCTACGTGCTCCTGATCGAGGGGATCTCCCGGTCGTGCTCGCACGAGCTGGTGCGGCACCGGGCGGGGTTCGGGTACTCGCAGCTGTCGCAGCGCTACGTGGACGAGTCGCACGCAGCATTCGTGGTGCCGCCCGCGATGCTCGGCGATGCGACGCTGGAGGCGGAGTGGGAGCGGCAGGTGACCGACGCCCAGGCGGCGTACGTGCGGGCGGTCGAGGGCCTGATGGAGCGCTACGCGTGGGTCGCGGACAAGGTACACCGCCGCAAGATGGCGCGCGAGGCGGCGCGGAGCGTGCTGCCCAACGCGACCGAGGTGAAGATCGTCGTCTCCGGCAACGCGCGCGCGTGGCGCACGATGCTCGAGCTGCGCTGCGGCGAAGGCGCGGAGCTGGAGATCCGCCGGATGGCGATCGCGGTGCTGCGCGTTCTGCAGCGCGAGGCGCCCGCGCTGTTCTCCGACTTCGAGATCTACGTCGCCGACGACCGACAGGAAGCCGCGCGCGTCGCGTACCACAAAGTGTGACGCGTCGGTCGTCGAAAAAAAATTCCGAATTCCCTATTGCGCATCTCCTCGGCGTCTCGTATTCTCTACTCGACCACGCACCTCGAATCACGGACCGCACCAGCGGCCTTTTTTGTAGGAGGTCACCCGAGACCACATGCGTATCGGTCTCGCATACAACGAAAAACCCGACTCCGCGCCCGCCGAAGAGCCTTCCAGTACCAACGACGCGTTCGCCGAGTGGGACGATCCATCCACCATCGCCGCGGTGGAGCAGGCTCTCGGTCGCTTCGGCACCGTCACGCGGCTCGAAGCCGACCAGTTCTTCCCGCAGAAGCTCGCCCTCGCGCGCCCCGATCTGGTCTTCAACATGGTCGAGGGGCTCCACGGCCAGAGTCGCGAAGCACTCGTCCCCGCGATCTGCGAGTACCTGAACATCCCCTACACCGGCTCGGACCCGCTCACCCTCGCCCTGTCGCTCCATAAAGGCCGCACCAAGGAGATCCTCGCCTACCGCGGCGTGCCGACGGCACCGTTCGAGTGCGTGGAGACGCCGGAGGACCTGGAGCGTCTCGCGCTGCCGTATCCCGTGTTCGTGAAGCCGATCGCGGAGGGGTCGGGGAAGGGCGTGTTCGCCGACAATTTGTGCGAGACGCCCGCGCAGTTGCGCGAGCGGGTCCCGTTCCTGCTCGAGCGCTACGCCGAGCCGGTGCTGGTCGAGACCTACCTCCCCGGCCTCGAGTTCACCGTGGCGATCCTCGGCAACGGGCCGGAGGCGTACTGCCTCCCGGTGATCGGGTTCGACTTCTCCAGCCTCCCCGCCGGCGCGCCGCCGGTGTACGGCTACGAGGCGAAGTGGGTGTGGGACCGGCCCGAAGCGCCGCTCGCCATCTTCCAGTGCCCCGCGCAGGTGCCGGCGGCGCTGTACCGCGAGATCGAGCGCACCGCCCTCGAGGCGTACCAGGCCCTCGGCTGCCGCGACTGGTGCCGGGTGGACATCCGCGTCGACCGGTTCGGCGTCCCCAACATCCTCGAGCTCAACCCGCTGCCGGGCGTCATCCCCGACCCGGCGATGAACTCCTGTTTCCCCAAAGCGGCGCGCGCCGCCGGCTTCAGCTACGACGAGCTGATCCAGGAGGTGGCGCGGCTCGCCTGGCGGCGGATCACCGGAACCGATGTCGGGATCGATGTAGGGGCGCGGCATGCCGTGCCCCTGCCCACCCAGGCGGCGGTCCCCGCATGAGGATCGTCATCCTCTACGACCCCGGGGCCGAGGACTGGACGCCCGAGGACATCCGCGGCGTGATGAAGGCCGTGGACGAGATCGGCGCCATCTTCGGGCTGATGGGCCACGAGATCCGCAAGGTCGCGGTGCGGCACGACATGCGGTGGTTCGCGGTCGCGCGGCGGGCGGACTTGGTCTTCAATCTCTGCGAAGGCGTGCACGGCAAGGGCGAGTGGGAGGAGCACGTGGTGGGGACGCTCGAGTTCGCCGGCATCGCCGTCACCGGCGCGAGCCTGTGGACCATCGCCGCCTGCCGCCGCAAGCCGATCGTCAACGTGCTGCTCGCGCAGGCCGGGCTCCCGATCCCCCGCTGGACCATCGCCCAGGGGGAGATCGAGGACGACTTCCCCCTCCCGGCGATCGTCAAGCCGGCGGCGGAGGACGCGAGCGCCGGGCTCGACCGCGGCTCCGTCGTGACCGACCGCAAGGCGCTCCGCGCCCGCGTGGCGGCGATGACGGAGCAGTTCGACGACGTGCTGGTGCAGGAGTACGTCGCGGGCCGCGAGTTCAACGTCGGGTTCGTCGGCAACCGCGCGCTCCCCATCGCCGAGATCGACTTCAGCCGCATGCCGGACGGCGCCTGGCCGATCCTCACCTACGCCGGCAAATGGGAAACGGGCTCCCTCGACGACCTCGGGAGCGTTCCCGTGTGCCCGGCGGGCATCCCGCAGAAGCTCGCCGACAAGCTGGTCCGCGTGGCCGAGGCCGCGTGGCGCGTGATGCAGGGGAAGGGATACGGTCGCGTGGACCTGCGGATGGACGAGCAGGGCCGCCCCTGGGTCCTCGAGGTCAACCCCAACCCCGACCTGAACGACGACGCCGGCCTCTCGCGCATGGCTCGGGCGATCGGCTGGGAGTACGCGGAGCTGGTGCGCCGGATCGCCGAGGTCGCGCTCCGCGAGGCGCAGGGCGCCAAGGCGGCGCGTGAGCTGCTCGCTCCGTCCCGTCGGCCGCGCGCAACGCGCACCGCTTGAGCGGCTCACCGCGGCCGCCGGCCTGTTCCGGCCGGACGAGGTGGCCACCGCCGTGGAGCTGCTCGACGACAGCCTGTCCGGCGACGACGACTACCGCTTCCTCGGCGCCTATGACGGCGACGCGCTCGTGGGCTACGCCTGCTGGGGGCCCACGCCGGGTACGCAGGGGACGTACGACCTGTACTGGATCGTCGTGGACCCGGCGTGGCAGGGGAAGGGCGTGGGCACCGCGCTCCTGAGAGCGGTGGAAGAGCAACTGACGACGGACAACGGACGACTGATTGTCGTCGAGACGTCGTCCCGCGCCGACTACACGGCCACCCGCGCCTTCTACGAGCGGCGCGGCTACGCGGCGGCGGCACGGCTCCCGGGCTATTACGCGCCGGGCGACGACCTCGTGATCTATCTCAAGGACCTGACGCATGGAGTCCTGGCAGGAGCTACTGCGTAAGAAGAGCATCGCCTCGCTCGAGGCGCTCGTCGCCCGGTTCGGCGCGGAGCACTTCCCGGACCTGGACCGGCTGCGCCAGGCCGCCGAGAACTTCGAGTTCCGGATCTCCCCCGCCATGGTCGACCTCATCAAGTCGCCGGGTGACCCGATCTGGCGGCAGTACGTGCCCGACCTCCAGGAGCTGGAGGTGCACGACGGGCTGGTGGACTCGCTCGCCGAGGACGCGAACTCGCCGGTCCCGAACATCACCCATCGCTACCCCGACCGGGCGCTGTTCCTCGTCTCGCCGGTGTGCGCCGCGTACTGCCGGTTCTGCACGCGGCGGCGCAAGGTGGGCGATCCCGAGAAGATCCCGATGGCCCGGCTCGAGTCGGCGTTCGGCTACCTCGAGCAGCACACCGAGATCCGCGACGTCATCATGTCGGGGGGCGACCCGCTGCTCCTCTCCGACCGGCGCATCGACGAGATCTGCAGGCGGCTGCGGGCCATCCCGCACCTCGAGGTCGTCCGGATCGGCAGCCGGGTGCCGTGCCACCTCCCCGAGCGGATCACGCCGGAGCTGTGCGCGATCCTCAAGCGGTACCACCCGCTGTACATCAACACGCACTTCAACCATCCCGACGAGCTGACGCCCGCCGCGGTGCAGGCGCTCGGGCGGCTCGCCGACGCCGGCATCCCCCTCGGCTGCCAGACGGTGCTGCTCAGGGGCGTGAACGACGATCCCGCGGTGATGAAGCGGCTGATGCAGAAGCTCCTCGCCGCGCGGGTGCGCCCCTATTACATCTACATGTGCGATCAGGTGGCGGGCGCGGAGCACTTCCGCACCACGGTCGAAAAGGGGCTCGAGATCATCCAGGCGCTGCGCGGCTGGACCTCGGGGCTCGCCGTGCCGCACTTCGTGATCGACGCTCCGGGTGGCGGCGGGAAGATCCCGCTACTCCCCGAGTACGTCGAGTCGATCAGCGACGAGGAAGTGGTGCTCCGGAACTACGCGGGCAAGCGGTACGTGTACAAGCAGCCGGCGCGCGACACCGAGCCTCAGCCGCCGATCGAGTTCGAGCCGGTGCTGGTGGGGTAGCGACTCCCCTTACTCCGCCTCGATGAGTCCCGTGTGCAGGGCGAATTCGACGAGCTCGGAGCGGCGCCGGAGTCCCAGCCGGTCCATGAGGCGCGCCCGGTAGTCGGCCACGACGTACGGGCTCGCCTCGAGCTGGCGGCCGATCTCCCGCGGGCTGTGGCCGAGGGCGAGCAGGGCCAGCACCTGACGCTCGCGCCCGCTCAGCCGATCCGCCGCGAGCTTCTCATCCTCGACCTGCCCTTGCCGCTGGTGGCCCTGCAGCGCGACGAACTTGGCCGCCTCCGGGCCGAGGAACAGCCGGCCCGCCGCCACGACGCGGACGCCGTGCAGCAGGTGCTCAGCCGCTTCCGTCTTCTCGACGAAGCCGCTCGCGCCCGCGTCGAGCGCGTCGAGCAGGTCGCGCTCCTGCGGGAGCGCCGTGAGGACGAGGACCCTGGCCCCGATCCCGAGTCCCATGATCCGGCGGGTGGCTTCGATCCCGCCCTTCCCGGGCATGGCGAGATCCATCAATACGACGTCCGGCCGGGTCGCCTTGACGCTGGCGACGGCCTCCTCTCCCCTCCCGGCCTCGCCGACCACGACCAGATCCCGGTCCTGTTCGAGCAGCGCGCGCACGGCGACCCGGAAGACGATGTGATCGTCCACCAGGAGAACGCGCAAGGGGTTGCGTAGCTTGGCGGCGGAGCCGAAGTCGATCATGGATTCACCTGCCACGCTTGCCACTGACAGCAAAATCCGGGCACCCGGGGGGAGCCGCGATGGCCGCCTGAGCGGCACCGCTCCACGACGAGGGACGTTGCGCAGGCGCCACAGTTGATAGGGGAGTGCAACAGATGCGTGCTATGATCCTCGATGCACCCCGTCGCCCCCTGCGCGCGGCCGAGGTGCCGCGGCCCGAGCCCGGGCCGGGGCAGGTGCGGCTCGCCGTGACGGCGTGCGGCGTCTGCCGCACCGACCTGCACGTCGCAGACGGCGAGCTCCCCGATCCCAAGCTCCCGCTCGTCCTCGGCCACGAGATCGTCGGGACCGTCGCCGCGACGGGGCAGGGGCCCGGCGGCGATCGCTTCCGGACGGGGCAGCGCGTGGGCGTGCCGTGGCTGGGCTGGAGCTGCGGCGCGTGCCGCTACTGCCGCGCGGGGCGCGAGAACCTGTGCGACCGGGCGCGCTTCACCGGCTACCAGATCGACGGCGGCTACGCGGAGCACACCGTCGCGGACGCCCGCTTCTGCTTTCCCATTCCCGACGCCTACTCCGATCTCCACGCCGCCCCGCTCCTATGCGCGGGACTCATCGGCTACCGCTCGCTTGTCGCCGCGGGCGACGCGGAGCGGCTCGGCCTGTACGGCTTCGGCGCGGCCGCGCACATCGTCGCCCAGGTGGCGCGCCACCAGGGCCGGCGTGTATTCGCCTTCACCCGCCCGGGCGACGCCGCAGCGCAGCAGTTCGCGCTCGAGCTCGGCGCCGAGTGGGTGGGGGCCTCGGACGTCCCGCCGCCCGAGCCGCTGGACGCCGCGATCATCTTCGCGCCGGCGGGCGCGCTCGTCCCAGTGGCGCTGCGCGCCGTCGCGAAGGGCGGGACAGTGGTGTGCGCGGGGATCCACATGAGCGACATCCCCGCGTTTCCCTACGACATCCTCTGGGGCGAGCGGGTGATCCGGTCGGTGGCGAATCTGACTCGGAACGATGGGGAGGAGTTTCTCGCGCTGGCGCCGAAGGTGCCGGTCCGGACGCAGGTGGAGCCGTACCCGCTCGAGCGCGCCAACGAGGCGCTGGAGAACCTGAGGGCCGGAAGAGTCCGGGGGGCGGCGGTGCTGGACGTCGACGGGCGGACTGGCCGCGGCTAGCTTTCTGCCCGTGCGACGTCCCACGGCACGGGTCCGGCGTAACCCGTTCTTCCGGACCATGGCGCGGCTGTGCCGCCAGTACCTCAAGTGGTACGGCAACGCGAGCTACAAGCCCGAAAAGAACGGGGAGCGCTGGGTGCTCGAGCGGCTCCGCTCCGCGGATCTCGGTACCGTCATCGACGTCGGCGCCAACGTCGGCAAGTGGGCACGGCTCGCCGCGGCGGCGTTCCCAAACGCCACGGTCTACGCGCTCGAGATCGTGCCGGCCACGTTCGAGCGCCTGCGCACCGAGATGGCCGGGCTCGAGCGGGTCCGTCCCGTGAAGGTCGGCCTCGCCGACCACACCGGACATCTCCAGATCCGCTACCACCCCGCCTCGAGCGCGCACGCTACCTACACGGATTATCCGCACGGCTGGTCCGGCGAAACGATCGACTGCGACGTGACGACGGGCGATGCGTTTCTCGAGGCGCGCGGCCTCGCGGCCGCCGATTTCGTGAAGATCGATGTCGAAGGAGCCGAGCACCTCGTGTTGCAAGGGTTTGCCGGAGCGCTGGCGCAGCGACGGCTGCGGTTCGTGCAGTTCGAGTACGGCCGGGTGAACATCCTGACCGGGTTCCTGCTCAAGGACTTCTACGACCTGTTCACGCGGCACGGCTACGTCGTGGGGAAGATCTATCCCGACTACGTCGAGGTGCGCGCCTACGATCTCGGGGACGAGGATTTCGTCGGCCCCAATTACCTCGCCTGCCGCCGCGAGGAGCCGCTGCTGCCGCTGCTCTGCGGCTGCCTCACGGCAGCTGCCACACCTCCACCCGATTCCCGCTGAAGATCGGGATCAGCACGCGGTTGCGCTTGGCGTCGTAGCCGATGTCGGCCGGGCTGGGCACGCCGGTGATGAGCTTCACTTCCTGTCCGGTCTCGTAGCTCGATACGGTCGAGTCGCTCCAGCTCGAGACGAGGATCCTGCCGCCCGCGATCTCGACGCCGTCGAACCCGCCGGGGCCTTTGGCGATGACGCTCGGCGCCTTGTCCAGCGGTTTCCACGCGAGCACGGAGCGCGCGCCGAACGACACCACGATGAAGCGCTTGCCGACCGAGTCCAGCGTGATCCCGTTCGGCCGGCCCAGGGTGTCGCCCCGCAACGCGACCGTCACCTGGCGGTCCGGTCCGATGCGGAAAATCCGGTCGGGCCCGGGGTGCAGCACGTTGCCGACGTCGTCGAACCGGATGCCGGTGTCGGTGATGTAGAGCGCGCCGGTCGGGGCGATCGCCACGTCGTTCAGAAAGACCGCCCCCAGCTTCGCGAGACTCACGCTGTCGATGGGGACGCCCGTCCTCGCGTTGAAGGCCCGCACGGCGTCGATGTCGGCGACCCACAACGTGTCGCCCGACAGCGCCAACCCCTTGGGGGCGTTGAGCACGACGCCCTCGCGCCCGCCCTCGATGAACTTGAGATTCTCGACCGCGCCGTCCGGCCGCACGCGGCTGATGAAGCCGTTGTTGTCCTTCGCCGTCGGGCTGCCGTTGATGTTAGAGACGAAGTAGATGTCCTGCGCCGGGTCGTGCAGCACGGACTCGGGCGTCAGGAAGCCCGCCACCACGGTCACCTTGGTGGGGGCGGGACCGACCGGACCGGCCGGTGCGGCGGGCATGCCGGGCGCCGGCGCGGCGGGCGCCGCCGCGGTGCTCTCGGACACCGTGGTCGTATCGGACGCGCCCCGGCGTGTCCTGTCCACCGGCACGCAGGCGGCAGCGAGGGCGGCGCAGAGGATCGTCACTCTCATGGGTGCTCTTCCTCCTCGGCCAAGGCCTTGATGTGCCGCAGCACCCGCCCGTGGATCGCCGCGACGATGCGGCCGGCGGGCAGCGTCCAGTAGCGCTGCGGGAACATATCCACGACGTAGGCCGTCCGCGCCTCGAGCAGCGTACGCCCGCCCGGCAACGGCGTGAGCCGGAACTCGCCGTGGGTCGCTCGGAAGTACCCGTCGAGGTGCGGCGGGTTCACCTCGCGGTAGGGGCTCCACTCGCGCATCGGCGGCGCCTGCCGGGCGATGTCGAACGCCAGCAAGCGGTTCTCCTCCCAGGCGGTGATCGGCTCCACGAAGCTGCCGGTGGTGAAGTCGCAGTACCGGGTCGCCCCGACGCCCGCTCCCTCCATGCGCGCGCCGACCGGGGACGCGACGCCGACGCGGAACAACCACTCGCGCGCCGGCGGCAGCGGCGGGAACGCGACCACATGCCGCCACACCACAGCCGGCGGGGCATCGATCTCGACGGTGGTGACGACTTCGCGCGGCAGCGCCGTGGCGCGGGGCTCGGCCAGCACGAGGAGCGGCGCGAACAGGGCGGCCATGCCGGTGCGGGACGGCGGCTCCACACCCCACAGCGCGATCGCCCGGCCGAACACCCCGCCGCAGACCCCCACCAACGCTACGAGTGGGAACGCGAGCGCGAGACAGAACGCTCCCTCCGCCGCGAAGAAGAGCATCGCGGCCATCGCGAGCCCGAGGGCGAGCAGCACCACTTCGATCGTCTGCCCCACGGTGCGCGGGTGCCGATGGTTGAACACGTGGGCGCTGATGTAGCCGATGGTGAAGGGTGTGCCCAGAAAGAGCCCGGCCGAATAACTCTTCTTGAAATAGACGCCGATCAGCACCGTCGGGATCGTGATCGCGAGCGACGCGGCCACGCCCAGCAGCCCGCTCCGCAGGCGGTCGCTCATGACCGGCGCGAGAGCGCTCCGCCGCCATGTCGGGGCGGCCGCGCTCGGCAGCAGGCTGAGCGCGAGCATGAGCAGGTAGCTCAGGACGGGGACGAAGAACAGCAGCGCCAACCACGCGGACTTGCCCGCGTCCGCGGCGCGGCGCACCGACATGCCGAAGCCGATCCACAGGAACGGCAGCGTCCACAACGCGAGGCCGAGCAGCACGCCGCTCGGTACCCCGCGCAGCGCGCGCTCCTGCACCAACGACACCGAGGTGAGGTAGTTGACGGGGCTCCACAGCCGGCCGGTGTATGACCAGATGACGCCGGCGTCGACGGCGTACTTGAACAGCAGGAGGGCGGCGCCGTTCACCACGTACGTGCGCCGGTCCACGCGTTCCGAGAACCCGAACCACAGGCGCAGGTGGCGGCTCAACCAGGGGGCTCCGTCACGACGCCCGCGCCTCCTCCAGCTCCTTCTTGCGCACGTCCACGACCTTGTGCGCCACGTCGGGCGGGACCTCCTGGTACACGTGGAATTTCTGCCGGTAGGTGCCGCGCCCGTGGGTCAGCGAGTGCAGCACGGTCGCGTACTTGTCGAGCTCCGCCTCGGGAACGAGGGCCTTCACCTTCGTGAGCCGGCCGTCCTTCTCGGTGCCGAGGATCTGGCCGCGGCGCGACGAGAGGTCGCCCATCACGGCTCCCTGGTATTCGTCCGGCGTCCACACCTCGAGCTCCAGAATCGGCTCGAGCAGCGTCGGCCGCGCGTTCGGGCTCACGTTCCGGAAGGCGAGGATCCCGGCCATCTTGAACGACTGCTCGTTCGAGTCCACGTCGTGGTAGGACCCGTCGTACAGCTCCACCTTGAAGTCCACGACGGGATAGCCCGCCACCGGCCCGCGTGCCGCCGCCTCGTGGATGCCGCGCTCGACCGCCGGGATGTACTGCCGCGGGATCACGCCGCCCACGATCTCGTCCACGAACTGGAAGCCGGACCCCCGCGGCAGCGGCGCGATCCGGATCCAGCAGTCGCCGTACTGGCCGCGGCCGCCGGTCTGCTTCTTGTGCTTTCCCTGCCCCTCGGCCTTGCCCTTGAACGTTTCGCGGTACGCGACCTTCGGTTTCGTGATCTGCGCGTGCACCCCGAACTTCCGGGCCAGCCGCCCGACGATGATTTCGAGGTGACGCTCACCCAGCCCGCGGATCAGCGTCTGCCCCAGCTCGCCGTTGTACTCGTGCTGGAACGTCGGGTCTTCCTCGTGCAACTTGTGCAGCCCGTTCGAGAGCTTTTCCTCCTCGCCCCGCTGCTTCACCTCGATCGCCTCGGTGATGACCGGCTCGGGGAACGGGATCTTGCGGAGGACGATCGACGTCTCCATCGTGGACAGCGTGTCGTTGGTGTGCGTGTCGCGCAGCTTCGCCACGACGCCGATGTCCCCCGCGTGCAGCTCGGCGATCTCGAAGCGGTCCTTCCCGACCGCGACGCACAGGTGGTTCAGCTTCTCCGCCGCCTCGCGCGGCGCGTTGTAGGCGTCCTGGCCGTTCCGCACGAGCCCCGAGTACACCCGGAAGAAGCTCACGTCGCCCACGTGGGGCTCGGAGATCGTCTTGAAGACCTGCGCCCCGAACGGACCGCCGTCCTCCGCCTTGAGGGTGACCCGCTCGGCGCTCCCCCACTTCTGCGCCTCGACCGGCGGCCGCTCGTGCGGCGCCGGGAACAGCTCCACCATCTTCGAGAGGAGCGCCCGCGTCCCGTAGGTCAGCTCGGCGGCGCCGCAGAACAGCGGGAACAGCGCGCCCTGCAGCATCCCCGCCTTCATCGCCGCGATCGCCTCGTCCCGTCCGATCTCTTCGCCCCCGAGGTAGCGCTCGAGCAGCGTGTCGTCCGTCTCCGCGATGCGCTCGATCAGCTCCTTCGAGTACCGCTCGAACCGCTCCCGGTACTCCGCGGGGACGTCCACCTCCTCGTACTCGCCCGCCTTCGTGCCCTTCTTGTACATGTGGCACTTCTTCGAGAAGAGATTGATGATCCCGTGGAACTCGGGGCCCTCCCCGACGGGGATCTCCACCGGGATCACCTTCGGCGTGAGCCGGTCCTTGATCTGGCGGTACACCCTCTCGAAGTCGGCGTGCTCCTTGTCCATCAGGGACACGAAGAACAGGCGGGGGATGTCGCGCTCCTCGCAGTAGTCCCACACCTTCTCGGTGCCGACCTCCACGCCGCCCGTCGCCGAGACCACGACCACCGCTCCGTCCGCGGCGTACACGCCCGCCAGCGCCTCGCCGGTGAAGTCGAGATACCCGGGGGTGTCGATCAGGTTGAGCTTCACGTCCATCCACTCGGCGACGGCCAGGGCGAGGTTGATCGAGTACTTGCGTTCGATTTCGTCGGGGGTGTAATCGGTGAGGGCGGTGCCGTCCTTCACGGACCCGTGGCGCTTGCTCGTGCCGGCCACGAACGCGAGGGCGTCGACCAGGGAGGTCTTGCCGCTCGCGCCGTGGCCCACCACCGCCACGTTGCGGATCTCGGGTGTCTTATACACGCGCATGGCGCAGGCAACTCCGGCAGGGGGTAGGGAAAATATGAACCGGCGGGGAGTGAGACGGCTAGGCAGACGCCTAGACGCCTAGGCGTCTCGGCGTCTGCGTGACCGCCTCGGCGTCTGCACTCCTCGGCACCCGGAGGCACACCAGTCCACCCACGGCCATCACCACCCCCGCCACCAGGAACGCCGCCGTCGGCGACCCGTCGTACACCTTCCCCATCACCACCGGCCCGAGCAGGCGGCCGAGCGCGCTGAGTGCCTGCGCCGCGCCCAGCACCGTGCCTTGCTCGGCGGGGTCGGCGAAGACCGACACGAGACCGGTCGCGGCGGGCCCGAAGATGCTGTTCGCGAACGCCAGCACCACCGTCCAGCCGTACAGCGCGCCGCTCGAGTGGAGCGAGGGGACGACCGCGATGCCGAGCGCCATACCGAACCCGCCGGCGATGAGCAGCGCGCGGTCGCCGAAGCGGGCCGCGAGCTTGCCGAAGAGATACCCCTGCACCACGGCGGCCGTCGCGCCGATGACCGTGAAGAACCAGCCGAGCTGCTGCTCGCGCCAGCCCAGCGTGTGGCCGGCCCAGAGCGGCAGCGCCACGGTGTAGCCCGAGAAGGCGAACGGCGCGAGCGCCCACGCGAGCATCAGCGGCGCGAGCCGCGGACTGCGGAGCGCGTCGCCGATGTGGGAGAAGTCCCACGTCTCCCGCGCGGTGCGGTGCTCCGCCTTGAGCGACTCGGGAAGGACGAGGTAGGCGGACACGAAGTTCACGAGCGACAATCCCGCCGCCACGAGCCCCGGCGCCGCGGGCCCGAAGTAATGCGCCGCGAGCCCGCCCACGGCCGGCCCGATGATGAAACCGAGCCCGAACGCCGCGCCGATGATCCCCATGCCGCGCGACCGCTCCGCCGGGGTCGTGATGTCGGCGATGTAGGCCTGCGCCGCGGAGATGTTGCCCCCCGCGAATCCGGAAACGACCCGCGCGACGAACAAGACGGGATAGGAGTGCGCCGCCGCGAACAGCACATAGCCGAGGGCGTTGCAGAGCATGGTGGCGAGCAGGATCGGCCGGCGGCCCACGCGGTCGGAGGTCCGGCCCAGGAACGCCGTGGCCACGAACTGCATCGCCGAGTACACGCCGAGCAGCGCGCCCAGGCCGAGCCCGCCGGCGCCGAGGCGCTGCGCGTAATACGGCAGGATCGGGATGATGATGCCGAAGCCGATCAGGTCGATCAGCACCGTGAAGAAGATGACCGCAAAGCGGGAGCGGGCGGCGGGCATGAAGGCTACAATCTACACGGCCCCCAGAGGAGTGGCGTATGACCACGTGGCATCGTCTCGGCTCCAAGTCGGAGCTGCTCGAGCGCGTCCCGTTCTCGGCGAAGGTCGACCGCTACGCCGTGGCGGTGTTCTTCCACGAGGGCGCGTTCCGGGCGATCGGAAACACCTGCAACCACAAAGGCGGCCCGCTCTCCGAGGGCACACTGCACGGCGAGTTCGTCATGTGCCCGTGGCACGCGTGGGAGTACAGCGTGATCACCGGCAAGGGACCGGAAGGCTACGACGAGGAGCAGGTCCCCGTGTTCGCCGTCGAGGAACGGGCGGACGGCGTGTACGTCCAGACGCCGCCCGTGATGCCGCGCAAGCTCGTGAAGCACAAG
>WNFU01006454.1_pt1 | contig 15389 bp, 13 predicted proteins | sample 5400121 | NCBI WGS metagenome assembly WNFU01 (sample SAMN13153360, study PRJNA577476) | soil metagenome | isolation source: 100 cm soil or saprolite under grassland replicate 1 | place: USA:California | collected 2016-06-15
GATGGATCGGGCAAGGGCCGAATTCATGGAGCTTCAGGAGATGCAGTTCGGTGCCGTAACCTTTATGCTGGCCGAAAGAATATTGCGGAAATTGCCCGCAAAAGTCACGCATCATTCTGTCGCGCGTGACCTTGGCGATCACGCTGGCGGCAGCGATGTTCATGCTGATACAATCACCATCGATGATTGCCGTCTGCGGAAGTGGGAACGGGATCACAGGCAGGCCATCGATTAAAACGTGCTCAGGCGGCTCGACCAATGCCGTGATCGCTAAACGCATCGCCCGCTGGCTCGCGCGCAAAATGTTTATCCGGTCGATCTCGATGGAATCTACAACGCCGACAGTCCATGTGACTTTGGGATGAGCGACCAGTTCGCAATAGATTTCCTCGCGTAATTCCGGCGCAAGCTGTTTGGAATCATTCAGGCGACGATGACGGAACTTTTCTGGCAAAATCACGGCTGCGGCGACGACTGGACCTGCCAACGCGCCGCGGCCTGCTTCGTCGATGCCGGCTATGCGAGCGACGCCATTAGCGCGGAGTTTTTTCTCATAACGAAATCCGCAGCGCCGATAAGACATCGGCAGAAGTTATCCGAAGATTGCGCAGATTTTCACACATTTTTTTTGGGGGAAAGCAGGCTTCCCGTCCGGAAACCGAAATCTGTGAAACCAAAAACCGTCTTACTCGCGCACCGCTGTTGCTTCCTTGCCTTTGCGGGTACGAAGATAATTCAGTCTTGCGCGGCGAACGCGTCCCTCTTGCTCCACCTCAATTTTTGCGATGCGCGGCGAATGCAGCGGGAAAACTCGCTCCACGCCTTCGCCATACGAGATTCGGCGCACGGTGAATGTTTCGTTGAGTCCGCGTCCTTTACGGCCAATCACTACGCCAGAAAATATCTGGATTCGTTCCTTGTCTCCCTCCACAACCCGCGTATGGACGCGGACGCTGTCGCCGACCTTGAATGTGTTCGCGTCGGCTTTTTGTTGTTCTTTCTCGATCGCATCGATGATCTGGTTCATAAGAATTCCTCCCAGAGCGGACGCAGAGCTTCCAACACGCAGGGGAAAATTGCAACTGAGAAGAATCCATTTAGCGATTTATTGATTTAGAATTTGGTAATCGGACTTGCTGGGGTTTCAGCCCCCGAAAGCTTTCGGGGATGGGCCCGCCAGGATTCGAACCTGGGACCAAGGGATTATGAGTCCCCTGCTCTAACCGCTGAGCTACAGGCCCGTTTTCGCGACGCGAACATCCAATATTCAACGTCCAACGTCCAACATTCAATGAGTGAAGACGGGCTGCTGGGCAAAAAATTCGGATTGCGCATTGCTGGGGATTTGGGATGGAGGCGTGATTCGCGGAATCCTGAGCACAATTGAAATCGCGCTTCTGAGCGCGTTAATCCTGGCAACGCGATGCGCAAATTATCAGGACGTTTTTGTCGCCGGGAACATTTACTTCGTTGATGCGGATTGTTACGCGCGGATGACGCGCGTCCAGATGTGCGATGCACAGCCGGGACTGATCGTGCGGCATCATGCGTTTGAGAATTTTCCACAGGGGACAACTCCGCATACGACCGCGCCGCTCGACTATCTCATCCTCAGCCTGTCGCTTCTGCTAAAGCCATTCACGGCGCACGCGCTCGATTTGGCCGGGGCATTTGTTTCGCCCTTGCTTGCGTTGCTGGGAGGCTGGTTTCTCTGGTGGTGGTCGCGTCGAATGAAGTTCCAGTATCGCTGGGTGATGCTGATCTTGTATGCGATCAGCCCCATCCTCGTTCACGGGACGGAGCTTGGCAGGCCCGATCATCAATCGTTGTCGATGCTGCTCGTGACGATCGCGATTTGCGCGGACTGGAGCCGCGGCGAAGCAACAGGCGCGGCGACCGCACGATGGGCCGTCGTGAGCGGAACCGCTTGGGTGTTGGCGATTTGGAATTCTGCCTACGAATCGCTCGTTCTATTCCTGCTAGTAATCGTGCTCCTGCTCGTGCTCGGCGGGAAAACGGCGCCGCACAGCGGCGCGGCTAAACCGAAATCTCGCCGCGCTGGGTGGGTTTGTTTTGTTCTGATCATTGCGATTGCGCTCTTGATCGAGCGGCGGGTCCCGTCGTTATCGGTTCTGCATTCGAACGGGATTTTCAGAAACTGGGCGCACACGATTGGCGAACTCGCGCACCTCTCACCGGTTAATCCGATCTGGTTGCGCTGGTGCGGGTATCTGCTTTTGGTCGCGCCGTTTTTGATTTGGATGAATATCAGGACTCGAAGAGACGGCGCGCACGGAGTGCGCGCCCTACCAGTTTATGTTCTTTTGATCGCGACCTATTTTTTGACCATTTGGCAAGCGCGCTGGGGGTATTTTTTTGTATTGATCTTTGCACTTGCGCTTCCGGCTTTGCTGGCGCCAATCAAATCGCCCGCGGCAGTTTGGATTGCATTTGTGCTGTCGATTTTTCCGATTTTGCGCGATTGGGATGAAAGGCTTTGGCCAAACGAAACGCAATTAGCCGCTCGTGTAGAACTGCGGAATGAATCGGCGCAGTTGCGCGAACTGGCGCTCAGTTTGCAATCGTACGACGTGCATCCGTTTCTTGCGGCGTGGTGGCTTTCGCCCTCGATCGCCTATTGGTCCGGGCAGCCCGGAGTGGCCGGAAGTTCGCACGAAAGTCTCAACGGCATCGAGGACAGCGCGCGATTTTTCCTCTCCGAAGATTTGCAAGAACCGCGCAAAATTCTCCAGAACCACCGAGTAGCGTGGGTTTTTGCGTACGATTCCGAACGCTTGGCGCAAAATTCCGCAGCCGTCCTGAACCAGGCATTGCCTCTGCACCCACTCTGTCGCGTATTGGACAGAACGCCATCTCAGGCGCCGCCTTTTCTCATTTTCTCCGCGCAGACCGCGGCGTTCAAACTTTACCGGATCGCTGTTGAACGATAGAGCCGAATAAAAAGTTGCCGATCACAAATGAGAATCCGTTGACAGGCATCGGCGAGTGTCACAATAGTATCAGATGCTCAGAAGATTCGTCCCGCAAAAGCCGATGCCGCCGGTTCGAGAAGAACCGAGGGATCCGGATACAGATGACAACAATCATCCTGCGAGTCGCGAAGAACCAAAAACACCAACAAAAATCGATAATCCAAATTCAAATCCTATGGCAGATCACGGAGGTAAAGACATCCTTTCGAGCGATGTCGAAATCAAAGGCTCGATCAAGTTCCAAAAAGAACTGCTAATCGATGGAAAGGTCGAAGGGGATATTAACTCTGACGGCGTTTTGACGGTCGGTGAAAACGCTGAAATTCGGGGCGAAATAAAAACCAAATCGATCACCGTCTATGGCAAAGTGCACGGCAACATCACCGTGGCCGAGCGCTGCGAGCTAAAATCCAAATGCGTGTTGCAAGGAGATCTGAAAGCAGCGCGTCTCACCATCGAAGAGGGGGCCACTTTCATTGGCCAGTCGGAAGTCACCAGCGGGACCCTTCCCGCCAAGGCTTCAGCTCGGCCTGAGGTTGTGCGGTCCAGCGAGCCGATCAAAGCAGCCTTTGGAGCGCGCGCATAAGGAGAGGGTCTCGGCTTAGGGTCCAGTGGCCAATCCGTCGCTTGTAAAAGTCAGTGCGGAATGCCCGCACTGTGGCTTTAAGCAGATGGAATATGCCGCGGCCAAAAGCTCAATCTGTCGCCAGTGCGGCCGCTCGTTTTCTCCATTCGCGCCGAAACCCGGCCTGAAGCTGCGGACAAGAGAAGAAGCGCCCCCGCCGGAGAGCTCCTCCATTCTTGGCAGATTCGAGGATTTTTGGAAGCGACAACGCAGTTCGATTATCGAGTGTTTTGAATGTAAACGGAAACAGCAGGTCTCCGGCGCGGCGACTTCGACAATCTGTCCGGCGTGCAGCGCGCATATTGATCTGCGCGACTACAAAATCACCAGCGGTTTCAGCCGAACCATTCGAACGCGTGGCGACGTGCATCTCACCTCCCGAGGCGATCTGGGCAGCAGCAGCGTCGTTTGTCGATCCGCCTTAATCGAGGGCAGGCTGCGCGGGAATCTGCATTGCGACACTGCGACGATCAACTACTCGGGCAAAATTCCAGGCCGTATCAGCGCCCGGCACATCATCGTTGATCGCAAGGCAGATATTCACTGCTTCCGCAGTGTCCGCGCGGAAAGCGTCGAAATCAGAGGCAGGATGTCGGGCGAGATCGTTGCGCAAACAATGGTAATGATTCATAAACGCGGTTCACTGGAAGGCGATGTCACGGCGAGGGCTATTACAGTGGAAAAAGGCGGCATGTTTTCCGGCCAACTCGTCATCGGGCAGGTCGGCCTGACACAGGGAGAATTATTGCAGGAACAAGAGCCAGCCGCCGCGACCGGTCCGGAATCCAATTTTCCAGAAACCGCACCGCGGCCTCTACCGGCGACTTAATAACGATCTCCTCCATGCGAAGACTGCACCCACGCAGTCCTTACGAGAAACTTGGCGGCTTCGCGCATCTGCCGCGTTTGATCGACAAGGCCAGACTGCATCGGAAAGGATTGCTTGACGGTTACAACTACAAAACCGTCGGCTTCGATAAACATTTGCTGGCGTTTCTCAAACTCGACGGCGACGCATTTGAAGAGATTGCCAACAGATTGGACGAGGACGAGGCAATTCTAGAGTGGGTGCAGAAAAACGGAGCGCAACATTCGCCTGAAGCGATTGAACAGTGGAACCAGGCAATGATTGCGCGGCATCCCGACACCGCCGCCAAAAAGGCGCGTTTCCTTCATTTTCTCAAAGAGGCAGGCGGTGAAGGTCGCAAAGATATTCGGACTTATTTTGATCTGATCGAGTTTGATGAGGGAAGGCTGAATGACGAATGACGTTCGTCATTCGTCTCATTGCTGCTCACATTTTGATTTTTGCCAGAGTCGCGTCTGCGTTTTTCAGCGTTTCTTTGCTTCCGATATCAAGCCATTTTCCCTTGATCTGAAACGTGTTTATCGGTTTGCGCGTGTAGAGCCATTGCACAAAACGGCCTGGCTGATCCGGATTATTGCCTGCAGCCAGATACGTCGTCAAAAGAGAGAGAACCGCAGGCGAATAATAGTAAACAGCGACTGCAGCCAGGGTTCCCTGGGGTTTCTCCGGCTTTTCCTCGAAACGGGCGATGATTCCATCCGCGTCAACACTGATATTCCCGTATTTTTTGATGGCTTCAGCGTCGCCGACATCATAGACTGCAACTGTTGCTTCGGTTCCCCGCGCGCAGGCCACAAAGTCCGCTAATGATTCAGTTAGCAGGTTGTCGCCAGCGACGATTAACAAGCTGCTTTGGCTCAAATTCTCGCGCGAGACGACGAAATTGATGTCTCCAATCGCACCCAGCTTATCTTCATCGCTCGTGGAACCGTCGTTAATGATTTTGAATTTGAATTCCGGATGCCGGCTCCGATAGCGCTCGCTCCAGGCTTGGAAGTCAGCCGCGAATTTGTCGTTTGTTACCACGTAGATCGTTTCCAAATCAGGAACACCTGCGAGGTTGTCCACCACCCATTCGATAATCGGTTTGCCCCCGACCACGAGCAGCGGTTTCGCCTTGTCGAGCGTTAGGGGGTAAAGGCGCGTCGCGTATCCGGCAGCGAGAATCAGAACGTTCATGAGACCAAAACAGTTCGCAGCAAAAAAGAAAGGCGCTCGCTTTTCTTATTCCGATTTCGTGGCGGCTCCACTTAAGATCGCACTTTTTAGATGCTGCTGGATCATCCGGATCCGGTGCGAATCGGTGATTTTGGCGTGGTTGGCGCCGTCCACCACATACAGCGTATCAATCGCCGCGCCGGCCTGCGTGTTAATACGAGACAGCGGGATCAAAATATTTTCGCGATCAAGGCAGCTCAGCACGTCGTAGAGCATTCCGAGCCGGTCCGGAGCCTGAATCTCAATGAGCGTGTAGGTCGGATGCGTTTTGTTATCGATGGCAATGCGCATCGGAAATTCGATTGCTGGCGCGAGGCCACGGCTTTGGCGCTTCGCCTTTTCGATTAATGGAAGAAAATCGAAGCTCTCGTCTTCGAGCGCTCGCCGCAAAGTTTGTTCCACGAGCTCGAAATCGCGCGGGTGGGCGGCGGGGCGAGCGTTCATATCGCAAACACGGAAAACGGCGAGCACCACGTTGTCTGCGCGCGGAAAAACATCGGCGCTCAAAATATTCAACGGCACAACGGAAAACGATCCGGCAACTTTTGCCAGTAATCGTTCGCGCTCCCATGTGCAGAAAGTGACAACGCTGTGCCCCTGCTCCGGCACAACCTTCCATTTGATTGCTGGCGCCAGCGGAAGCTCTCCTCCCGTTGAGACGTTCTCGAGAAACGACCGGAATAATTTCAGGTGCTGGACAATCTCGGGGAGATCGCTCGCGCGGAAGTAATGATCCGGCATGAACTCAAAGTGCGCTTCAATTTCCTCTGTGTAGTCCGGTGAAAGATTCTCGGACACAGCAGCCTGCAAGCTTTGGCGCTCGATTCTTGTTTGTTCGTCATAAGATTTCCGGTCGGCCAGATAACGCGAGGTCTCGTGAAACAACTGCCAGACGAGTGACTCCTTCCAATCCGACCACGCTTCGGCGCTTGTGCCCTGGCCGTCCGCCAGAGTCAGCAGCATGAGCGCGTTCAGATTTTTCTGATGCTTCACAATGTGGGCCAACTCCATCACTGTGGCTGGGTCATCCAGGTTTCTCTGCTGCGCGATCCTGGAGAGGGTGAGATGATGATCGACCAGCAGGATAAGCGACTTGCGCTCCTCGGAGGACAACTGCAAACGGGTCGCGACGCGCTGGGCAAAAAGCGCGCTTGCTTCAGAGTGCGGCCGTGCGCCGACGGCTTTGCCGCTGTCGTGCAAAAGAAGCGCGAGATAGAGGACCAGCGGGTCCTCGAGTTCCTCAAAAATTCTGCGATAAGCAATTAGCTTGGGATCATTCGTCTCCGCCAGCGCGTCGAGTTTGTCGATACAGACCAACGTATGCTCGTCGGCTGTGTAACGATGCAGAAACTCATGTTGCACGAGGCACGTGAGCTGGCCGAATTCGGGAATGTAGCGGCCGAGAAAATCCACCCGATGCATCATTCGCAGAATGCGTCCCACTCTGCCTTTTTGCGAAAGAATCGATTTGAAGATCGTGCGCGGCCCGCGTGCATACTGATAGGTGCGGGTAACCTGGCCGAGGTTTCTGCTCAATAAATCCGCCAGTTCCGGGCTAAGATCCAAGGCGCGCTCCAGCGCCAACTCAAAGGCCCGCATCATCTGTTCAGGATCTTTGCGAAAAATATCCCGCCGCGCCGGATGCAATTGTTTATTGCGAACAAAGAAAAAGTCCCCGATTGGAGTTTTGTCACCTCTTATCAACGGGAGAAAACTAAAGAGAGAATGGGTCTTGTTTGTGACGTATCCGCTCACAAATTGCTCCGTGATGCGTTCGGTCACCCGCAAGATATTTCGCGTGTGGTCGTAGTAGTCCCGCATTAGCGCCTCGCTGCGGAGCTGGCCGTTTCGAGGAGAATAATGGAGCCGTTTTGCGATTTGCTCCTGCAGATTGATGTGCAGTACGTCGGTGGCGCGTCCGGTCGAGTAATGCAAATCCGTGCGCAAGCGCAGGAGAAAATCGTAGGCCCTCTCGATTCGTCGCTGGTCGCTTTCGCTCAGCCAATCTTTCCCCACCAGCTGGTTCGTGCTCAGCGATCCCTCCTTGAAGTATGTTATCCAAAGCAGATTTTGATAGTCGCGCAGCCCGCCGCAGCCGCTCTTCAGATTCGGCTCTTGTAGATACACGCTATCGCCGAACTTTCTGTGCCGCGCGACCTGATCTTGCATGCGCATTTCAACATATTCCCGTTCGTGTCCCTCGATGCATTTAGAACGAAATTGCTCCCGAAATTCGCCCGCCAGTTCTCTGTCGCCAGCGAGAAAGCGCGACTCCAGCATCGCGGTCTTTGTGCGCATATCACAGTTGGCTTGCGCAATCGCTTCTTTAATGGAACGCGTGGAGTGCCCCACTTTGAAACCACTGTCCCAGAGCAGATAGAGAACTTGGTTCACCATTTCCTCCAAGTGCGGCGAAATCTCGTCTCGTTGCCGATGCAACAGCATGACGTCAATGTCACTGAAAGGGTTGAGCTCGCCCCGGCCATATCCGCCGAGAGCAATCAACGCCAGCAGAACCTCCGCCCGGCCATTTTCGCGAGCAGCCGCGGCAGCAGCGCTGAAAACGTATTGCAACAGAATATCGACGAGCTCAGCGCGCCGCGCGCAAACTTCGCGGCCGCCCCCGCCGGCCTGGTGCTTCAGACGCAATCGATGCTCTTCAACCTTGAGAAATTTTTTGTAAAGCGGGAGAGCCTCAGTCGGTCGTCTACTTCCTGTGGCCGCAAGACGATTTTCAGCGTGCGCCAGAACTTGTTCGAGGTGTCGGGACATTCTCATCGCCAGTTTAGATTGCGGTTTAATCTAAAGTTGGAAATCCAAAATCCAAATCCCCCGCCCTCGCCCAAGAATAGGATTCCTGGGCCTGATTCAGCATCCGCGTTCTACCCCCTGAAAAAATTCAGTATTTCAGGAACGACGTGATCGGCGTCGGCTCGAGTTGCTTTCGGCCATGAAGGAATTCTAACTCAATTAGAAACTGCGCTTCGACCAGATTTCCGCCAGCCTTACGGATAAGGACAGCCGCGGCAGCAGAAGTCCCGCCTGTCGCGAGCAAATCGTCCACCAGCACAACTCGCTCGCCGCCTCCCATAGCATCGATGTGCATCTCCATTTCCGCTTCGCCATACTCGAGCGAATACTTCGCGACCTCCGTTTGATAGGGAAGCTTGCCGCGCTTTCGGATCGGAATAAAACCGACACCCAGTTCATAGGCGACTGCCGATCCAAAAACAAACCCGCGCGCGTCGATCCCGACAATTTTGTCGATTTTTACGCCGCGACACCGCTCCAGAAAGAGGTCAATCGACGCACGGAACAAGACCGGATCATTCAACACAGGTGTGATGTCTTTAAACACGATTCCTTTCTTTGGGAAATCAGGCACATCGCGCACAGCAGCGCGGAGTTTTTCAAATATGTCCAACCCCATCGGCGGGAACGCTAGTGGGCTGCAATGAAAGGTCAATCAACCTTCTCGGCGACGGACGCGCCGGCGGAGCAAATTAGCAATCACGCGGCCACTTTACAGAGGATTGCCAACTCGGGACGGCAATCTAGAATAAGCTGTCCCGGTGGATCGCTATCTTCTCATCGTTTCGACAGTTTGTTTTCTCGCAGCAGTCGTGCACACGATTGTTGAGTTGCGTGCCGGAATGTTTCGGCCGATGCGATTCAATTTTTTTGCGGTCGGCTTGGGATTCGTTTTTCAAACGGCGTTCCTGTCGATCCGCGGTCATGCGCTGGGCCGCTGTCCGTTGACGAACCTGTTTGAGGTTTTCGTGTTTCTTGCGTGGTCGGTGGCGCTGATGTACATGCTGGTGGGTCCGCTCTATCGCCTCTCGTTGATGGGCGCGTTCACCGCACCGCTGGTGGTTTTGCTGCAAGGTTTTGCGCTCGTTGCGCCAATCGACATCCTTCACCCGGTGAAAGTGCCAGCCAATCCGTGGCTGGAATTTCACGCTTCGATTTCAACCGTGGCCTACGGGGCGTTCGCTCTCGCTTGCATCGCTGGCGTCATGTATCTGATCCAGGAACGGCAGCTTAAGACGCATCAGTTGCATTCTATTTTTTATCATCTGCCGCCGCTGACAGATCTTTATGCAACCATCACCCGGCTGCTCTGGTGGGGCTTTGCGCTTTACACGTTCGGCATTGTGAGCGGCTTTTTTACAGGCCACCCATTGCCACGGGTGCAAGTCGTCGCCGCTATTGGGGTCTGGCTGCTTTACGCGGCGATTTTGCAAGGTCGTCATCTTCGGTGGCTCGCGCCGAAATGGGTGGCCGCGTTATGCATCATTGGCTTTAGCGTGGCACTGGCACTTCTCTGGGGAATCGAATTCACCGCGGAAATGCGTCCGCTGCCATGAATCTTTTCTGTCTCGGATTAAGTCATCACACCGCCGACGTGGAGACACGGGAGCAGTTCGCGGGTAGCGCCACGGCCGAATCGATCCTGCGCCGAACCGGTTGCGCCGAAGCGTTGTTGTTGACGACGTGTAATCGGGTTGAGGTTTACGCGGTTTCACAAAAACGCGTTTCCACGGATGAAATTGCGCGTTGTCTAACACGAAGAATCGAAATCGATCCTCACGATTACGCGCCGCCGTTTTATCGGTACGAGGCCGAAAAGTGCGTGCAGCATCTTTTCCGGGTCGCCTCCGGACTCGACTCGATGGTTGTTGGCGAGAGCGAGATATTCGGGCAGGCAAAAAAAGCATACGAATCGGCCAGAACATCCGGAGCAGTCGGTCCGTATTTGCATCGTTTGTTTCAGCGCGCCTTTCGCGTGGCGAAGCAAGTGCGAACGCACACGGACATCGCGCGGGGCGCGGTGTCGGTCGGTTCAGTCGCTGTCGATTTAGCTCAAAGAATTTTTGGCAAATTAAGCGATTGCAAGGTGCTCGTGCTCGGCGCAGGCGAAACCAGCGAACGCACCGCGCGTGCGCTCATTTCGCGCGGCGTAAGTGATCTTCGCGTAAGCAATCGCTCGATCGATCGCGCGTGCGAGCTGGCGCAAGCGGTAGGCGGCCGCGCCGTGCCGTTCGACGAGTGGGCGACGCAATGCCGCGAGATCGATATTCTGATTACATCAACAGCATCGGAAACGCCACTGCTGACAGCGGACAAACTCGCGCCGATGTTGCGCGGACGATTAGATCGTCCGCTCTTTATCATCGACATCGCCGTGCCTCGCGACGTCGATCCCAGCGTAAATGAGATGGAAGGGGTTTATCTTTACGACATCGATTCGATACGATCCGTGGCGGAGCAATCACTCGCCCTCCGACGCAAGCAGGTTGCCGCAGCAGAGAGGATCATTGCGGAACATGTCGCGGATTTTGTCGATTCAATCTTTCGAGGACTGAATCGTCCCTCACAAACTGCGGAGCATCCGTCGCTCGGCGAAAATCCGCTACGGGCGTCTGAGCTGTAGCGGCGGTCTATGACCGCCGAAAATCGAAAGATTGTCCTGGGGACGCGCGGCAGCGAGCTGGCGCGCACGCAAGCTCGTTTGGTGGAAAAAGCAATTCAAACGGTGTGGCCAGAGGCAAAGATCGAGACCAAAATTATTGCGACACAAGGGGACAAAGCCAGAGTTATCGATCCTCGGGCAGGACGAAAAGGAGTGTTCACGGCAGAAATCGAACGCGCGCTTCTTGCCGGAGAAGTGGATGTTGCGGTTCATAGTGCCAAGGACCTGCCGAGTGAAACGAGCCCGGACGCAGAAATCGCAGCAGTTCTTCCCCGGGCACCGATGGACGACGTGCTGGTTTCCAAACACCGGGGCGGTCTTGCTTCCCTTCCTGAGGGCGCCACAGTGGCAACCGGCAGCGTGCGAAGAAAACATCAGCTGCTCTGGAAACGTGCGGACCTCGACGTTATCGATCTTCGCGGCAATGTGCCGACGCGGTTGCGAAAACTGGCGGAAAACAAGTGGGACGCCATTGTGTTAGCGCGCGCGGGAGTTGGACGCCTGGGCTTGTCACGAAGTCGCACCGAAATCAGCTTTGAAGGCAGACAATTTTTTCTTGAGGTTCTTCCGTGCGAAATTCTTTTGCCCGCAGGTGGTCAGGGAATAATTGCCCTCCAGGTTCGCGCCAATGATCAAAGCGCAAAGGAACTTGTCGATCTTGTGAACGATCGCGAAACGTTGCTTTGTTTGCAGGCGGAGCGAGAATTTCTGCGTGGATTGCAGGGTGATTGCAATTGTCCGGTCGGCGTGCTTGCAAAGATTGACAACCGCAAGATGAAAATGCGCGCGCAAGTTTTCCTGGGTGAATCGGCGGCGCCACGGCAGGCCGAAGTGGAAGGCACCTGCGATGAAGCCGGGAAGTTGGCCGGCGAATTGTTGCGAAGGATCACGCAAGAGTAGGAGCATGACCAGGACTACCAAACAGAACGGAACAGTTTATCTGGTTGGCGCTGGGCCGGGCGATCTCGGTTTGGTGACTTTGCGCGCAAAGGAGTGTGTCGAGAATGCGGATGTGATTGTGTACGATCACTTGGCAAATCCGGAAATGATCAGCTGGGCGAGGGACGATGCAGAAATTATTTATGCCGGGAAAGAACCAGGCGAAAGTCGAACCCAGCAGGAAATCAACGCGCTGCTGATCGATAAAGCACGCGAAGGAAAACAGGTCGTCCGGTTAAAGGGCGGGGACCCGTTTGTGTTCGGCCGAGGCGCAGAAGAGGCGCAGGCGATCGCCGATGCGGGAGTCCCATTTGAAATTGTGCCTGGAATTACCTCGGCCATCGCCGGCCCGGCTTATGCAGGCATCCCTATGACGCATCGGGGACATAATTCCCACGTGACATTTTTTACGGGCCACGAAGATCCAGCAAAGGCAGAGAGTGCAATTGATTACGCGGCACTGGCAAAACTGGGCGGCACGCAGGTGATGCTAATGGGTGTGGAACGTCTCGGATCCATCACGAGCGAAATGCTGAAGCAAGGGGTGCGCAGCGATTTGCCGGTGGCGCTTGTGCGCTCCGCTACTACCGGGCAACAGGAAACGCTCATCGGCACGCTTGAAGATATCGCCAAAAAAGCTGTCGCCAGCGATTTCAAAGCGCCGGCGGTGGCCGTATTTGGCGAAGTCGTCGGACTGCGCGACACTCTCAATTGGTACGAAAAGCGGCCGCTCTTGGGAAAAAGGATTGTCGTTACGCGAACCCGAAAACAGGCGAGTGTGTTGAGCGACAAACTGCGGACGCTCGGCGCGCACGTGATCGAACTGCCCACGATCCGCATCGAGCCGCCGAGCGATTTACGCGAATTCGCGGAACTCGTGCAGGACGCGCATATCTATGACTGGATCGTGTTCACGAGCGCAAACGGCGTCGAAGCGTTTTTTAATGTTTTCTTCAAGCTGTATGACGACGCTCGTGACATCGGCGGCGTACGCTTTGCCGCCATCGGGCCCGCCACCGCCCAACGGGTGAAAGACTTTCATCTGCATGCCGATCTTCAGCCGGAAGAATTCGTGGCCGAGGCGGTGGCGCGGGAGTTCAAAAAACAGGGAAGCATCGAAAATTTGCGGATTCTTTTGGTGCGCGCAGAAAAGGCGCGGGACATTCTGCCCAAAGAACTCTCAGTTGCAGGCGCAATTGTGGACGAAGCGTTCGCGTATCGGACGGTACCGGAGACGCGCGACACCAGCGGCGCGCGACGGCAACTGGCGCAGGACGGCGCCGATTTGATCACATTCACCAGTTCTTCAACCGTCGAAAACTTTCTGGCGCTCGGATTGCCGTGGCCGAAGGGAATGCGCATCGCGAGCATCGGCCCAATCACGTCAAAAACCGCACGCGATCAGGGGCTCAAAGTCGATGTCGAGGCACGCCGGCACGATATTGACGGTCTGGTGGAGGCGGTCAGGGAGCTGTTCGAGAAAAGTTAAACCGTTAAAAAAGTTACATCGTTTTGTAACTCTTTTAACTTTTGTAACCTCTTTATGGATTAAATCGAAACTTCATTCGGCCGCGCTTGGCGTTGGCTTTTGCCTTGCGGCGATGCTTTTGCGAGGGCGTCTCGAAGGCGCGCAAACGGCGGACCTCCTCGAGAATCCCCTCGGCATCCAGCTTGTTTTTCAGCCGCTTCAACGCGCGATCGACAGGTTCACCTTTACGAACAATCACTTCTGGCATCAATCATCACTCCCTGAATTTAGGAATTTATCTTAAAAACCGAGCCGGAGAGTACTCGGGCTGGACAACCTCGTCAAATCTGCCCGGAAAACCGGCGAAGGCAGGTCGCTTTAGCGCTGGGCGAGAGGATTTGCCGCAGTGGCTGCTTTTTCCGTGATTTCGCGGCGCAAGGCCGACTCTCTCCCGCCGCGGGCGCGCGTCCACCACAGGACGATGGGCGAGGCGATAAAGATCGACGAGTAAGTGCCGACGACCACGCCGATGATGATGGCGAGGGAAAAGTCGCGTAGCACCGCGCCGCCAAAGAAAAACAGACACAGAATCGGGATCAGCGTCACCGTGCTCGTAAGAATGGTGCGGCTGAGCGTCTGGTTAATGCTCGAGTTCATAATCTCCTCGATCGTGCCACGCCGCCCGCTAGCGAGGCCTTCGCGTATCCGGTCGTAAACGACGATCGTGTCGTTAATGGAATAACCGGCGATGGTCAGCACCGCGCCAACCATCGTAAGAGTCAGCTCACGGCCGAGAAGCGCAAATACGCCGACCGTCATAAGCACATCGTGCAGCAACGCGACAATGGCGCCTACGGCAAAGGAAAGTTCGAAGCGGAACGTTACGAAAATCAAGATGCCCAGGATGCCGAGGCCGAGCGCGATCAACGAACTCTTTGCCAGCTCACCGCCCACGAGCGCCCCGACTCGCTCCGAACCTTCGACATGGAATCCGACGTTGGGGAGCGTCTGCATGATTTGTTTTTCCACCTTGTCGCTCGTGTTCAAGGGGGTGCGAACGGTAATGTAACTCTTGCCGACCTGCGTGGATTCCTGAATCGACGCGTCGGCAAGTCCAATTGGTTGCAGCGCGTGGCGGACCTGCCCGATGTCGATTTTGCCGGGCGCGCTTAATGTAATCAGGTCGCCGCCGCGAAAATCGACGCCAAAATTTCTTTCGCCACGAAGGTAAAAGGCCGCCGCGCCAGCCAGCAGCAACGCGAGCGAACACATGCAGGCGATAAAGCCTTTTCCCAGGAAATTGATGTTTTGCGCTGAGATCAAATGCAACATCGAGATCCGCTTCAGTTTTCCTGTATCGACAAACCAGCCGAGAAAGTTCCGCCCCACGATGAGCGCCGTGAACAACGAAGCCAGAATGCCAAGCGTAAGTGCGATCGCGAAGCCTCTAACCGGACCGGTCGCTTTCCAAAACAGAATCGCAGCCGTAATCAGCGTCGTTACATTGGCGTCAAAAATGGAGCTAAATGCTTTCTCGTACGCAGTGTTTAGCGCGATCTTGAGCGATTTCCCTAGCGCCATTTCTTCACGCAATCGCTCGTAAATGAGCACGTTTGCGTCCACCGAAAGTCCAATCGTCAAAACGATGCCCGCAATACCGGGCAACGTCAGGACGAAGTGAAACATCGTCATCGCGCCGACGAGGAGGATGAGGTTGATAATCAGTGCGACATTCGCGACGAGACCGGGAATTTTGTAGTAAATTGCAACGCACACGAGCGTGATCGCCAGTCCAACCAAGCCGG
>WNFU01010237.1_pt1 | contig 15384 bp, 14 predicted proteins | sample 5400121 | NCBI WGS metagenome assembly WNFU01 (sample SAMN13153360, study PRJNA577476) | soil metagenome | isolation source: 100 cm soil or saprolite under grassland replicate 1 | place: USA:California | collected 2016-06-15
CGGGCTCGCAGCCCATAATGTTGCGCGGCCTGCCCAACCTGCGTCTCCCTGAAGCCCCTGACATCCGGAACGCGCCGACGCTACGGCAACGACCAGACGACGCAGCGACTCCACCGCCGCAGTTTCATCTCCCTACAACGGCCACCGGCCACATCGAGCGCTCAACCTCGTGCCGCCCCACCAGGAGCGGCCAACGCTCCGGGTTGTGACCCCATCGCGATCAGACCGCCTCGAGCTACGAGATCGACTCGGAGGACTGATCCACGAATACGGCCTCGCGGCATGAGAACCGGATTTCCGCACCCCACACGGTCCACTTCACGATCGACGTTGAGATCAAGAAGTAGCGCTGGCGCTGTGTCTGCGCTACGAGCGCGTTGGAAGCGACAAGTTCGAGCGAGCGTTCCGACGCTGGCTCGGCCGCGCCCGCGTCGACGCATTTGGGCATGAGGAGGTTGAGCTGCTTCGGTCGGCGGCCGGCGCCTTGGTGAGATTGCGGTGACCGTGCTCGTGAAGACATGTCGGGAACTGCGACTACCGCCGCCGCCGAACGGACGAACGACGCTCGGGGCCGCCACCGTTGTAGTGGGGTGGTCAGATGGCGTGTGTGGAAACGAACGTGGCGTGCTGGGATTCGGTCCAAATGACCCGCCGTAGGCCAAGAGCAGCGGCTTCGGTGGCTTCAGCGGCCTCGGGTCGGCTGGAATTCGAACGCGCCGCGGTCGTCGTATTCGCGTGGGCCGATGCCGGTGTTCGGCGTGGCGGGATCGTCGGTTCGGCGGGCGCCAATGATGTCGGCTGCGGGTTGGCTGCGGACGCGGGAGCTGGCGGAGTCGATCGCCGGTGAGCGGGCGGCGAGGTGGAAGTTGCCGGCGGCCCGATTTCTCCACTTGGGGTCGGCCTCGATTCCGTGCAGCTCCTGTCCGGTTGCCGCCTGGAACGCTGCGAGCGACCTGTAGCCGATTTTCCAGAGCAGAGAGTATCCGCCGCCGCTCAAGTAGACGAGGTCGTAGTCAATGGACGTGCCGGAAACGGACGCGGCGTCAACACGGATATTGCTGTCGGTGCGGGGGCTGTCGATCCCGTTCTCAACGCTGATGTTGTTCGCGACCTTGACGCCGGTCGAACCGCCCTCGACGTTAATCCCGGCGGTGACGTTGCCGTAGACGGTGTTCGCAAGGATCCGCGTTCCGCTGGAGCCGCCGGTGGCGTCGATCCCGTGGTCGCCGTTCTGATAGCTGACGTTGTTCGAGACGACGTTGTCGTGCGACTTGTCGAGTTCGATCCCGGAATCCTCGTTGTCATGGCTGATGTTCCGGTCGACGGTGTTTGCGTGCGAAGCGTAGAGGCGGATTCCCGCAGCGGCGCGCTCGAAGAGCTTCGCGTTGCCGAAGCTGCGGTTGCCCTTCACCTCGTTCCGGGCTGAGCCGGCGACCAAGGCGATACCTGCATTCGTGTTGTGGTCGACGGTGTTGCCGACGACGAGCGATCCCGTGACGTTCCCCAACCGGATCCCGTACTTCGCCTGGCCGCTGAACGGCTGCCCCGCATAGCGCACGCGGTTGTTAGAGAGCGTCACATGCGAAGCGTTCGAAACGCTGATTCCGTACTCGCGCGTGTACGTCACCGTGAAGCCATTGACGCGGACCCAGCTGCAGCCCCAAATCGAGAACCCATTCTTCTGGCCCGTGATCACGACCACCGCCCCGGGAGCGGCGGTAAAGACGATCGGGCTGGTTGCGGTCCCGGAGACACGAACGACGACGCGCTCGCGATAGATTCCTGCCGCAACCTTGACCATCACCCCGGCCGACACGCGCGCGGCCGCTGCACCGATCGTGCAGAACGGTCGCGTCATCGAGCCGGAACGGGCGTTGTCAGAGCACCATGGCGTTGAGCCGTTGACGTAGAGAGTTAAACGCGATGCGGCACCCACAGCACCGCCCACGAACAAGAGCGCGCAGACGGCGAACGCCGCTCCCGCTCCGAAGCGTCGCGCGGTTACGGCCCGCGAGTGTCGACATCCACTTCTCAAGATGACCAACGGCAGTTGGAAAGCTCTTAAGAAGTAGCAGAGCTTCGGAGGTCTTGCCTCTCCCATGGGGTGCCCAAATTCGGTCTTGCCTGCAAATTCCGCATTTCGTCGCGTAGGACCGAGTTTTCGTACCCCACGCCCTCTGGCACGCGGGAGCCCGGACCTTAATCCGAGGTGCGGAAACGGGCGCCCGGATTGAGTGACTGCCAGAAACGCAACAGCAGATTCAGCTCCAGGCGCGCCTGTTCCTGCTCGAGCGTCGGGTGTGCCTCGACCTCGATCACGTCACATTCCACGCGTGCGGCCCGACACTCTGTCGTCGGAAGAAGTCGAGCAATTCGTCCGTCAGCCTCGCGTCGCTGATCTCGATGCGCACGTGCCGCAGCCCCCTCGGTGAAGTCGCCGCCGCTGGCAACCTCGTGGTTCTCAGTATCAGCGAGGCATGCCCGGCGTCAACTGACCGAATGAGGGGTCAGCGTCGAAGCGGATGTTCTGCTGGGCGCGGTGTGTCCCGCTTCCACCAAGAGTTCGATCTTTCGGAGCGCGGCGCTCGGCGTCGCGAATGTTGCGACGTGCACGGCTGCGGTCGAACTTACTCTCGCGCGCGGTCGTGACCGGGAGGCGTTATCTCTTCCGACGCGTCGTTCGTCGGTTTTGCGCGCTCCCGCGTTCGCCCGGCCGATCCTGCTCCCCGTCGGACGCGGGAAGCATCTGCGAGCCAACGTCTCGCTCGGCCCGCACTCGCGCCTCAGCATAAGCCTCAGCCTCGGCCTTTAGGCGGCCGCGCTGAAAGAGCAGCGCCGCCTGGACCGCACCTCTGAGCCAGCCGACGAGAGAAGAGGCGCGCGGCTCAACGTCGCGCCAGAAGAGCGTCGGTTCCCGCGGAAAGATCTGGTCGAACTCGGCCAAAAGCGAAGCCTCACCCGCGAGCTGTGCCCGAACCTGCTCGATCAACACGAAAAGATGCTCACCAATGCGAAAGACCCCGACGCGATCTCGCACGGATCCGTCTGCCAGCGCCCAAGCGGAGGCATGGACCTCCTCAGCGATGCCCTGAAGCCGCACAAGCGACTCGACCTGCTTCCGCGTCAACGCCACGCCTTCGCGGAGGCTATCGCGCCCGAACGACCGCTGGCGAAGCTGCGCTCGACCAATTCGCTCGAGCGGATGAACGACGGCCGCACCGACGGCGTTGACAACCCATCCTCCCGAGCACCCTGACCGGCTTGCCGCCAGCGTCGTGACCGAGCAAAACAACGAATGGCTCATCTGGGTTCCTGCGATCACTGCTAATCACTTGAACGTCGGCGATCGCCCGGCTCCCCCGCGCACAAGGCCGAGAGAGCCCAAGCCGCCCGCGCCCCCCGAGCGTAAAACGCCAAAGCAGCTCGGGCTCGCTAAGTAAGACGCGATTGGACAGAGGTGTGGGGTGCGTTAACTCGGGTCCGCGTCTGGGACACGCGTGTCGGCCGTAGAGTCATGCGCCCGGTCCTGCTGATCTCGAGGAGTTGGTTCTTGTTCTGGTCGCTCTGCTAGCTGGTGTTCCGCTGCGTGCTCCAGCTCGTGTCGCTGCGTCCCCGCTCGGAGGAGTTCAAGGAACTCGAGATCGTGGTGCTCCGACACGAGCTCTCGGTGCTGGGCCGACAGACAGGTCGACCGCAACTGACGACGGCCGATCGCGTCTTCCTTGCCGCGGGAGTCAACTGTTGCCGCGGTCGAGCTGGCGGTCGTTTCTCGTCACGCCAGCGACGCTGCTTCGGTGGCACCGGCGGCTCGTGGCCAGGCGCTGGAGGTACAGCGGTCGCAACGGGCGACCGCCGATCGGCGGCGAGATCAGTGCGCTGGTGCTCCGGCTGGCGCGTGAGAACCCGCGTTGGGGCTATCAGCGGATCGTCGGCGAGCTGCACGGCCTCGGCCTTGCCGTTTCGGCGACGACGGTGAGGAAGATCCTGCGGCAGGCGGGGCTCGGCCCGGCCGGCGAGCGCGCCGGACTCTCCTGGCGTGCCTTTCTGCGGGCGCAGGCCAAGAGCATGCTCGCGGTCGATTTCTTCACGGTCGAGACCGTCTCGCTGCAGCGGCTATACGTGCTCTTCTTCGTCGAGCTCGCCAACCGACTCGTCCACCTGGCCGGCTGCACGGCGAACCCGACCGGCGCCTGGGTCACCCAGCAGGACCGCCAGATCACCTGGACGCTCCGCGAGCGATCAACGCCCGTGCGCTTCCTGATCCGCGACCGCGACAGCAAGTTCACGCGCGACTTCGACGCCGTCTTCGCCACCGAGGGCATCACGATCATCAAGACCCCCGTGCGAGCGCCGAAGGCTAACGCGTTCGCGGAGCGCTTCGTCCGCACCGCTCGCGCCGAATGCCTCGACTGGCTGCTGATCATGAACCGGAGCCACCTTGAGCGCGTGCTCGGGGTCTTCATCGACCACTATCGCGGTAGGGACCGCCCTTGCGGGCGGTCCCCCGCGCAGATCCCAGCGTGCGCTGCTAACGCACTGGGCTCCTGACTTGGGTGCGGGCGTCGAATCGCTCATCGGGCCAGGGGTGCGTGATGCGGGCGGGAGGGAGCCATCGCCCTGCGTGGCGGCGCATCCGCTGCCAGTTGAGGCGGTGTCGCTGGCCGCGGCGCCGGAGCGCCCCGTACCAGAGCCGCACGAGCTGGTCGCGGAAGGCCACCACTTGGTGGATGTTGCCGGGCACGGCGTAGTAGGCGAGATGTCCGCGCACCACGCTCGCGAGCCAGCGTCCCTGTGCTTCGAGGGGCCAATGACGTCGTCGCATCAGCAAGGCTCTGACCTCACGCAGCTTCGCCGCCATTCGCTTCGAGATCGTCTTTCGCAGCAGCAGGAAACGCCCGTCCTTGGTCGTCGCGCAGTAGTGCGTGAAGCCCAGGAACTCGAACGAAGACGTAGTGCAGGTAGACGTTCGCGAGCAACGGCGAAACCGTCGCCCCCTGCGGCGACCCGCCCTCGCTTGCCGACCACGCCCCGTCTTCGACCACCCCTCCGCTGAGCCATTTCTGGATCAGGCGCAGGACCCGCTTATCCGCGATCCGGTGCCCGAGAAACTTCACCAGCCACGAGTGATCAAGGCTGGTGAAGAAGTCGCGGATGTCCGCGTCGAGCACCCAGTTCACCTTCTTGCGTTCGATTCCGACCACCAGCGCGTCCAACGCATCGTGCGGGGCCACGCCCGGGCCGAAACTCGTACGAGAAGCCGAGGAAGTCCGCCTCGTAGATGGCGTTCAGCACCTCGACGGTCGCCCGCTGGACGATCTTGTCCTCCAGCGCGGCGATACCGAGCGGCCGCAGCCGCCCGTCCGCCTCCGCGATGTACACCCTGCGTGACGGCTTCGCTCGGTACGCGCCCCCGTGGACACGGGCATGCAGATCCCGAAGGTTCGCTTCGAGCTCATTCCCGTAGGACTCCCACGTCACCTCGTCAACCCCAGCCGCTGCCGTCGGGCTCAACGCCCGGTAGGCCACGCGCAGGCGCTCGACGCTGACGTGATGCAGGAGCGCCGTGAACCGCGCCTCCTTGTCCTTCATCGCGACTTGGCGCACACGCTCCAGCGCACTTGACGCGCGAGCTTCCCGGCTCTGCGTCCGGAGCGCGTTTTGCTGGTCCGTGTTCCCCTCGTCCAGCCGCCTTCCCTCCACCGGCTCCGCCGCCGCTCTCCCGGCCTTGTTCGCCAGCTTCGCAGGTACTACGCGGCCGTCTGACTCCCGACGGTCGTTCATCGCGGGCTTACGGCCACTGGCCTTCCCCACGCGGCCCGCCCAACCATCAACCACACGGGCGGGCGGCCGTCGGGCCTCCCGGTTCTCGCGCATGGAGACTCCGCGCATGCACAGGTTCTCAGACCGCGCAGGGTCCGCTGACCACTCGCGAAAACGCGGCCGACGATGTTGCCTTCCGCCTCGTTGTACGGCGTCGGCACCCCGGAACGTTGATTTCGCGGCTCCATAGCCCAGCCTACGCGTACCCCTATCAACGCTTCACCGACGCCCTCACGAACGCCAGCGCATGACTCGGGGCCACCGTGGATCGCTACTCCCTCGATGTAGAGCTCCCTCCTCTCCTTCCCCATGCCGGTTTATCCGGCGCACACAACAGCCACAGGCCGCACCGCTCACTGAACATCACGCCGCCCGATCCGGCCGGCCGGCAGCTCCATGTCATGCGCCCGCCAACGGCCGGCGTCGAGCGCCGCGACCGCCTCGGCGGGCTCGTCCACGAATACAGCCTCGCCCACACGGCATTTTTAAACCCCTCACGGATTTGCAGCGGGATCGAGCAAATGAACCCTACGGGTACAAAAAATTCGTCCTGCCTGCAAATCGCGCATTCTTGTGGGCGCGCACCGAATTTTGGGACCTCACAGGCTATTCGGAGTTTCTCTGCTGGGCGCTGATGGCAGACCTCGAAGATTTCTGTGTGAGCTGTGCTGGCCAGGCTGGCGCGACCTACTGCGCGGAGCCAGCCCGGATCTCGGCTTCTCGCTTTACCCGCGCCTTCCACGAAGGGAGGCCGACCGCCGGCGAACGTCAGGCGACAGCTCGCGCGAAACGGGGATCCGCGTTCCGCACCCGCACGGTTAGCGCTTCAGCCGGACACGATGGACGCGTCGTCCGCGTAAAAGGCCGTGCCGGGAACCGGGTTCGACACGTACGCTTGGAAGTCGAGCGTCGAGTCCGGCGACTTGATCGTGTAGGTGACGCTTACCTGTTGCCACGCCGTTGACAGCATCGTTTGCGCCGTCCCCGACCCAGCCAGGGCGGTACCGCTGTACTCCTGGAACTTCAGCCTGAACACACTGCCCGCCGTGTCGGAGCGGACCCAGATCGACCCGGTGTAAGTACCCGCGGTGGTCGCAATCACCCAGTTTGGCGAGTCCTGCAGCGTGGCGAAGGTGCTCGTCGTCGTCCCGGTGTTGGCGAGGCGCGCTGCCCAGCTCCCCGTGTGACCGCCGGACACCATGTTGAGGGTGATGTTCGTGCCCGAGCCCGACGTGTTCCAGCCTGACAGATCGGTCTCGAACCCAGGGTTCTTGACGTAGTTGACTGCAAGCGACGCGGTAGCGGTCTTGCCGCCATCGTTGCCGCTGACGGTGTGCGAGCCACCCGCGTTCGCGACGCAGACGTTCCCCGTACACGTTCCCTCAGGCGCGATCGAAAACGTCGTCAGCGCCGTGACGTCGCCGAGCGAGTTGTTCGCCGCATCGAAGCCCTCGGCCGCATACGACCGCGAGCCGCCGGGACTGATCGTGGCGCTCGCGGGGCTGATCACGATGTGGTCGAGCGTGCCGGCACCGACCTGCAGTGACGCGCTGCGCGTCTTGCCGGCATTCGTTCCCGTCACCGCATGCGCCCCAACGACAGACGCCGTGCACGTCGCGCCGATGCACGACCCGTCCGGAGCGATCGAGAACGTCGTCGTCGAGGTCACGTCGCCGAGCCAGTTGTCGTACTGGTCACGCGCCTGAGCGGTGAAGGTCTGCGACCCGCCCAACGCGATCGTCGCCGAGGCCGGCGACAGCGAGAGGTGGTCGTACAACCCCGCGAGCACGGTCAGCGAGGCGGCGCTCGTCTTCCCGCCGTCGTCCCCTGTCACAGTATGCGCTCCCGCCGACGTGGCGCTGCAGCTGGCGCCAGTGCAGGAGCCATCCGGCGAAAGCGAAAATCTCGTCAGCGCCGTGACGTCGCCGAGCGAGTTGTTCGCCGCATCGAAGCCCTCCGCCGTATACGACTGCGAGCCGCCGGCACTGACCGTGGCGCTCGCGGGGCTGATAATGATGTGGTCGATCCCGTCGCCTCGATATTCGTGCGCACCGCGGTCGTCGTAGAGGCGCGGGCCTGTTCCGGTGTTCGGGGTTGCGGGGTCGTCGGCGCGCGCGTTGCCGTCGACGTCGAGGCTCGGCTGTCCGGTCGCACCGGAGTCCGCCGAGTCGATTGCCGGCGATTCAGCGAGGAGATGGAAATCCCCTGCGCCCGGACTACTCCACTTCGGGTCGGCCTGGATGCCATGCGCTTCCTGGCCGCTCGCCGCCTGAAATGCCGCTAGCGACGTGTAGTTGATCGAGTTCCAGATCAGCAAGGTGTCGGCAGTCGTGAGGTAGATGAGGTCGTGGTCCATGGTCGTGCCGGCGGTGGAGCCGGACTCGACGCGGATGTCGCTGTGTGTGCGCGGACTCTTGATCCCGTTGTCGACGCTGATGTTGTTTGCGAGCGTCCCGCCCGTAGATTGGCCTTCGACGTTGATGCCGGCGGTGACGTTCTTGTAGACCGAGTTGGCCACGATCGTCGCGCCAGCCGCGAAGGAGTCGTCGATCCCGTGGTCGCCGTTGTTGTACGTGACGTTGTCGTAGACGACGCAGTCGGTCGAGCCGGGATAGATGTTGATCCCGGAGTCCTCGTTGTCGTGCGCGACGTTGCTGGCAATCGTGTTCCCCGGAGCGGAGTAGAGGTGAATTCCGGCCGCCGCACGCTGATACCCCTCCGCGTTGCTGAAGGACTGATTGCCGCTGACCTCGTTTCGCGTCGACCCGCTGACGAGGCCGATGCCGGCGTTGGTGTTGTGGTCGGTGATGTTGCTGGACAAGAGCGAGTCCGTGACGTTGTTCAGCCGGATCCCATACTTCGTGTATCCGCTGATCGGCTTCCCCGAATAGCTCACGTGATTCTTCGAGAGCGTGATGTGAGAGGAGGTGTTCACGGCAATGCCGTAGTCGGTGGTGTTGACGACGCTGAAGCCGCTGATCGTCACCCAGCTCTTGCTGGAGAGGTAGAAGCCGTTCGCCTGCCCGTTCAGCGTCACGGCCGCTCCCGGCGCGGCCACGAAGACGATCGGGGCGGCTGAGGTCCCCGAGCTCGAGACAACGACGCGCTCCGGGTACGTACCAGACGCGACCTGAACCGTCTGACCGGCCGTCACCTTGGCCGCGGCCGCGCTGATCGTGCAGAACGGCTGCGTCAGTGTCCCCGAGCCCGAGTCCGCGCACGCGGGGTTGCCACGATCGACATAGAATGTCGCAGCGGTCGCGGCGCCCACCGCCCCGGGCATGAGGGCGATCGCCAAGACGGCCAGAACTGGCCCCAGCGGACCCCAACGCCCTCTTCGTCGCACTTCCCCCAGCGGAGACCGGGCGGCTAGGACGGCCCCTACCGCTCGTCTCTCTTCGACAACGAGTTTCGCACGCTCCCCAGAACCGCGTCCATAGCAAGCGCGACCGACGCGCCGACCCTCACGGTTATTGCGCCGGCTGCTTTGGTCGATCCGCATTCGCACATCCTGCCCGGCGTCGGCGATGGCACGCGCGACGTCGTTGAAAGTAGCGATGAGTAAACCCTGTGGGGTAAAGAAACTCGATTCCGGTGGGAGACGGCCGTGTTGGCGATCGCCGCCGAGCCGGTTCAGACTGCGCGTGGTGCTGACGTGGTTGCTGTACCGGCTCCTGTGCGGGGTTGTTCGGGTGCTCGCCCGTGGCGGTGGTGAGCGGGAGCTTGAGATCGTCGTCCTACGCCAGCAGGTGGCGATCCTCAGGCGAGGAGGGAAGCGGCCGCGGTACACGACCGTCGACCGCGCCCTGCTGGCGGCGGCGAGCCGGCTGCTCCCGCGCGAGCGGTGGTCCTGCTTTGCGGTGAGTCCGCAGACGCTTCGCGGCTGGCACCGGGAACTGCTGCAGGGAAGGCGAAAACGCCGCCGTCACAGGCCCGGCCGTCCCCCGCTTGCGGCCGAGATGCGCAGCCTGATTCAGCGGATGGCGAGGGAGAATCCCCGCTGGGGTTACATGCGCATCCAGGGTGAGCTCTTGAAGCTCGGGATCAGCGTCTCTGCCACCACGATCGCGGCCGTGCTGCGAGAATCGCGTCTCGGCCCAGCCCCGCGGCGAATCGGCCCAAGCTGGTCTGAGTTCCTGCGCGCCCAAGCGCAGAGCATGCTCGGCGGCGACCTGCGCGCGGGGATGGGAGGCGGCTTCGAGGGTGACGCCGCCGAGCCGAGCGGGCTGGCCGAGGATGGAGAGGCTCGCAAGGTGCAAGCTGACCGCAACAAGCCTCCCTTGGCCGTTGCTGCCGAGCCTCGGGTGGCTTCTCACCCGCGGCTAGTGCGGAGCGCTCGGCGCCGGCAGCGCGTTATCCCTGGGCTCTCAAGCACCCTGCGCCTGCCGCCAGCGCATCGATCGCATGCTCGCGACGGCCCCCGAAAGAGCGGCGCTCGTCCCGCTACGGTGGCCCTGGCGCGAGGTCAAAGCCGCTCGCTCTTCGTCCGGGCCAACCACGGGCCTCGGATCGCTTCGGAAGGCCTCCAGGATCATCTTTAGCCCTGCGGCCTCGGCTAACGGATCAACACCACCCCACAGCTGCCAGCCTGAAGAATCGAGTTTCTTTACCCCACACGGTCGTCCCCTCGTCGCACCCGACGAGATCACGTTCCCGCGCGGCATCTGAGGCGGCCCGCTCGACTCTCAGCTGGCGGGTGACCGTACCTCGATGGGCGGCGCCCCGGCCCTGCCAGCGCGGGCTTTTTGTGACGGCGAACTGTGGGGTTCGGTTGCACGCGACTGGCATCTCCTTCGGCCCGAGGTGAGCGACAAGGAGTTCAATGCGATCGCGCGGGCGACACCGCGAAATATCGGCTTCTACATTGGCGTGATCGTGCTGGCGGTACTGGCACCCAAGATCGCCGCGTTCGGCTATCTCGTCATCGCCGTCGTGACTGTGCTGCGAGCACGGGGCGACAGCACGAAACCACTTTCAACAACGCCCCCGTAGCGAGACTCTCAACTCGTCGTCAGCCCGCTCGCTCGCGAGGAGCACAGGTCATCGACGTGCCGCGAGGTCGTATCGCGCCGGCATTTTCTCACCGATCACGAGCACAAGCTCGCGCGCGTCATCGAGCCGGAGCCGCCCAAGCTCACGCGCCGCAGCGTCCGCCCCAAATCAAGTTCCGGTTCGTGAAAAAGACGATCTCCGCGAGAGTCTTGAAAACCGTTGACGGGGCTAACTCGTCCGAGGGTTCGAATCCCTCCCCGCCGCTGTCTTTGTTTCAACCACGCGCCTTTGCGCGTCTGCACCGTCGGACGTATCAGTCCACCGAAGTCCACCGATCGCGCAGGCGCTGGCGAACGGGACGGCCACCATCCGCACCACCGCGGAGGCATCGCAGCAAGCAGCAACCGTCGATCCATGTCATGCCGAATTGGCTGCGCGGGTCGCGATCTCAGGGGTTTTCTCACCGCTTGCCGGTGAGGTAGCGGTTGCGGCGCTCAGTGACCCTGGGACGTAAGGAGACAAATCTCTGCTTGGAGAGCTCGAGAGCGAAGGAGCAACATGGATCACGAACCACCAGTCCCCCCGCCCGAGTCGCTCGCCGTTTCCGAGCACAGGTCGCAGGCAGCCCGCGCAGAGTGCCGTGAGCAGGACCCATTCCGTCCGACTGTCGCCCAGATAGAGCACATCGCGCTTGCAACAAACGATGTCGAGTGTTTGTGCGACTTCTACCGGCAGCTCGGGGCGGTGCCTTCGCCGCCTTCCACAGACCCCGACACCGGTGTTCGGAGCTGCGTGCTGGATTTCTGCGGAGTCCGATTGGAGTTGTTCGAGCGCTCGGGCGGCCGCCAAGGTCCGGCCGGCGACGAGCGGTTGCCGGGGCTTATCCACCTCGGTTTCGCGCTCGGATCCGCCGACGCCGTCGACGAGCTCAGCCGCGTGATCGCCGCGGCCGGCCACCGGTTGCTCGAGCCGCCGCACCGCATCGGGGCCCTGGGCCGCTACGAGAGCGTTGTCGTCGATCCCGACGGCAACCGGCTCAAGCTCACCGTCTGAGCTGCCCGGTGCTGCCTGGAGCTGGGCGCGCCGCTCTAGAATCGCGTCGTGGGAGTGCATCTCGCTCCCCTCGTGGAGCGCGAGCTCGAGCTCGAGACGGTGGAGCGGTTGCTCGCCGGCGCCCGTGCGGGCTCAGGCGGGGCTGTGGTCTTCGAAGGGCCGGCGGGGATCGGCAAATCGAGCCTGCTCGCGGCCGCTCGGACCGAGGCGGGGGCAGAGCTGCGCGTCCTGTGGGCCCGGGGCGGGGAGCTGGAGCGCGAGTTGCCGTTCGGGATCGTCCGGCAGCTGCTCGAACCAGTCGTGGTGGCCTGCGACGCGGACGAACGTGAAGCCCTGCTGGCCGGGGCCGCGGCGCTGGCGAAGCCTGTCCTCTTTGCGGCCGACCCGGAAGCCGGCGCCGAGCCGTCGTTCTCCGCTTTGCACGGGCTGTACTGGCTCACGATCAATCTGGCCGACGCACAACCGTTGCTCGTGGTCGTGGACGACGCGCATTGGGCGGATATCGCCTCTTTGCGCTGGCTGAATTACCTCGCACGCCGGTTGGCGGGCGTGCCACTGGCGCTCGCGCTGACGACAAGGCCGGCCGAGTCAGGCCCTGTGCAGGCGTTGCTGGACGAGCTACTCGTCATCCCCGAGGTCGCAGTCCTTCAGCCGGGCGGACTGAGCGCGCAGGCGATCACGATGCTCGCAGTCCAGCTGCTGGCCGCCGAGCCCGATCCGAGCTTCGTCACCGCGTGCCAGCGGGCGACCGGCGGCAACCCGTTCTTACTCCTGGAGCTCTTCGGAGAGCTCGACCGGCGAGGGATCGCGCCGAGTCGCGCGAACGCCGGCCTAGCCAGCCAGCTGAGTTCGCAGGGCGTCGGGCGAGCCGTGCGCGCTCGTCTGAGGCTCCTGCCACCGGGATGCGCTGCCCTCGCTTGCGCCGTCGCCGTGCTCGGCGACCCGGCCGAGCCAACCCTCGCAGCACAGCTCGCCGGCCTGGCCGTCGACGGGGCGTTCCGCGCCGCCGACGCTCTGGCCGAGGCGGCGATCTTCGACCCTGGCCGGCTGCTTGCGTTCGTCCACCCGCTCGTGCGCTCGAGCGTGTACTCCGAGCTGAACTTTCAGGAGCGTGCCCGACACCACGAGCGCGCCGCCCATCTGCTCATAGGTGCGGGAGAGGCAACGGATCGGATTGCCGTCCACCTGTTGGCGACCCATCCTGGCGGCGATGCGGAGACGGTGGACATCCTGCGACGGGCGGCCAAGGGCGCGACAAATCGCGGCGCCCCGGACGTTGCCGTCACGTACCTCCAGAGAGCTCTTGCGGAGCCGCCGTCGCCGGAGCTCGAACCGGTACTTGTCCACGAGTTGGGCAAGGCCGCGCTCAGCGTCGGCGAACTCGGGATCGCGATCGAGCACCTTCGGCAGGCAACTCGGGAGCTTGCCGATGGACGCCTGCGCGCGGAAGCGGCGAACGCGCTGGGGTCTGCTCTCTTCCTCGCGCACCGGCCGGAGGAGGCGATGACCGATCTTACGGCCGTCATCAACGAACTACAGGAGAGCGAGCGCGAGCACGGACTGCGGCTGCAGGCGACGCGCTGGGCGGCGGTGAGGGGCAACGTTGCGGTCTGGCGTCATCTCCAGGCAATAGGGGAGCGGTACGTCGTCACGTCGCGCAAACCGAGGACGACCGGGGAGCGCCTGCACGTCGCTGTCGCAGCTTACGAGGCCGCCCGAACGGGGACGGCCCGGGAGGCACGCGAGTTGGCCCTGCAGGCGTTCGCGGACGGGCAGCTGCTCGAAGATCCGGGTCCGGAATCGGGTGGCTTCTGGATCGTGCCGACCGTGCTCCTCCTCGCCCACGCCGATGACGACGGGGCGTGGGTCAGCACCGCCGTGATCGAGTGGGCGAAGCAGCACGGGTCGCTGCCAGCGTTCTCGATGGCGGCTCAGCTGCGCGCGTACATCTGCATGCGGCGCGGCCTACTGGCCGAAGCGGAGGCAGATGCGGCGAGCGCGCTCGAGCACCCCGGTGTCTCGGGCTTTCCCCCCTACGGCCGCGTTGCGCTCGCCAACGTCCTGCTCGCGCGGGGCAAGCCCACCGAAGCCGCCGAAATCTTTGCGCAGGCTTCGTCCGAGCCCGCAGCAGCAGGTCACACCCGCTACCTGCAAACGCGCGCTCACCTACGCGCGGCGTCACGGCACCCCGACGAGGCGCTGGAAGATCTGATCGCCTGCGGCCGTCTCGAGCAGGAGTGGGAAATCGGTACACCTGCGTTCAGCACGTGGCGCGCCGACGCCGCGCCGCTGCTCGCATCGTTCGGCCGCCACGACGAGGCTCGTGCGCTGGCCGGTGAGGAGCTCGAGCGCTGCCGCGCCTTCGGCGCATCAGGCCCGCTCGGCACTTCGCTGCGCACGCTTGGCCTCATCGAGCCGGGAGTCTCGGGGATCGGGCTGCTCGAGCAAGCCGTCGCCCACCTCCAACTATCACCGGCGCGGCTCGAGCACGCGCTCGCGCTGCTCGACCTGGGCGCGGCGACCCGCCGCGCCGGCCGGCGCGCCGACGCACGCGAGCCACTCCGCGAGGCGCTCGACCTGGCCCGTGCCTGCGGTGCCGACGCGATAGCTGTGCGCGCCCACGACGAGCTCGTCGCAGCCGGTGCCCGCCCCCGCCGAGACCCGACTGAAAGCCGCAGCAGCCTCACCGCCTCCGAGCTGCGCGTCGCTCGCATGGCCGCCGAGGGAATGACCAACCGCGAGATCGCACAGGCGCTCTTCCTCACCGAGAACACCATCGAGACGCACCTCCGCAGCGTCTTCCGCAAGCTCGAGATCCAGTCGCGCTCGCAGCTCGCTCGCGCCCTGTAGCAGCGCCCGAGCGGCCCAGTAACAGTGCCAGCCTGCGGTCACGCTTTCCAGCGCGTCCATCTCAGCGGGAGGCTTCAACATGTCGTTGGTTTTGGCTTCGCCACGTTCGGGCGCCTCGATTTTCGTGGCGGCGTCCAAGCGCCGGTCGAACTCGACGGCGAACAGCACGCGGCGCCGGTCACCTGCACGACGACGAAGTCGAAGTGCGCCATGAGCGCACACTCCCGCTCCCCAGCGTCGAGGTCTGATCCGTCAATCGTCAGTGCGTCCGCCACGCGGACCTTGTAGGCGGCGCGGCAGCCCCACGGCGCGGCAGCGCCGCCAAGCAACTCCAACGTGAGTTCCTCGTATGCATTCACCAGCAGTTCGCGTCTGCGATCGGTCACGGCGCGCACCGTACGCGATCAGCTACACGGGCTCGGCCGTTGGAGTCGACCAGTCCCCGCGGGACAAGAGGAACAGCCTTCCTCGGTGGATCGGTGAGACTACGGGCCGGGCAGCGAGCCGAACGCCCGGGCGCTACGCGTCCCAGCACCCTTCTCACCCCGGAGATTGGCCGCGCCCTGATCGACGCGTCGTTCCGGCCGAAACGCCGCAACGGCGGCGACCCCTAACGGCTCGACCGAACGTTGCCGAGCGCGTGCCACGAGGATCAGATCGTGAACCTCG